>Ga0366818_10002_pt4 | contig 76354 bp, 59 predicted proteins | sample TotcelFGM3001N14_FD_207090 | JGI IMG/M metagenome (GOLD analysis project Ga0366818, IMG submission 207090) | Enriched cells from coal bed in the Powder River Basin, Montana, United States - Total cells FGM rep3 HSBNCT.FGM.300.1.N14 ...
CGGTGGGGGGGCGGGTGTGGGGGGGTGGGTTCTAAAAATATTTTTTTGCGGCGTTCCCCCCCCCCCCGGGGGGGCCGGCGGGTTCCTAAAAAATTTTTTATTCCCCCCCCCCCGACCCCCTACGCCGTCTGCCGCAGCTGGACATCGTACAGCCGGCGGTACAACTCGCAGCGGCGGACGAGTTCGTCATGGGTGCCCAGATCGACGATCCGGCCGGCGTCCATCACCAGGATCCGGTCGGCTAGATCCAGCGTCGCCAAGCGATGGGTGATGATGATCGCGGTGCGGCCCCGGACAAATTGTTCCAGCGCCTGGTGGATCTGCTGCTCGCTCTCGATGTCGATTTGACTGGTCGCTTCGTCCAGGATCAGGATATCGGGATCGCGGAGGATGGCTCGAGCCAGCGCGATCCGCTGCCGTTGACCGCCGGACAGCCGATTGCCGCCGGGGCCGACCACCGTTTCGTAACCGTGTTCGAGTTTCTCTTCGATGAACCGGTGGGCATGGGCCCGCCGGGCGGCGGCGACGACCTCGTCGCGGCTGGCTTGAGGCGAGCCGTAGCGGATGTTGTGATATACCGTGTCGTCGAACAGCACGGTTTGCTGCGTGACCATGCCGACCAGTCGCCGCAGATCGCGCAACCGCAGTTCCCGAAGATCCACATCGTCCAGACGCACGACTCCTTGAACCGGATCGTAAAACCGCGGCAGCAGATTGATCAACGTGGTTTTCCCACAACCGTTGGGCCCCACGATGCACAGCGTTTCGCCGAATTCGATCGTCAGGTCGATATCGCGCACCACCGGCTGATCCGGCGTGTAGTGAAAACTGACGCGTTCGAATACCAGGCGAGCATGGGGCCGGGGGGCCGGGCGCGGATTCTCCGGGTCCGCGATCTTCGGCTGTCGATCCAAGAGCGGAAAAATCCGGTCGGCGGCGGCCACGCCGGCTTGGATTCCGTTCAGCACGTCCGACAGTTTGCGGGCCGGGTCGCTGGCGCCGATCAGAAGACCGTAAAAGCACAGCAGCGCCGGGATGCTCAACGGCCGATCGCACATCCGGATTCCCAGAATATGCGTTTCCTGATTCAAGACCAGAAACGCGCCGGCGATCAAAGCGATAAAGACCATCCCCAACCCCAGGACCTCGGTCGCCGGCTTCGACAGCGAGTTGTAGAACGCAATCTTCATGGCCTTCCGCAAGCAGGCTTTGGAGACCTTGTGAAAACGGCTGCGTTCGTATTTTTCCATCGTGAACGCCTTGACCGTCTGCATGCCGCTGAACGCTTCCGAGAGCACGCCCATCAGCTGGGCGTTTTCTTCCATCGCCCGCCGATTGGCGCGTTTGATGGAGCGGGCCAGCGTGCGGATCAGAAACCCGGCCAGGGGCGCCAATAACAGCGAGAATAATAACAGCCTCCAGCAGACAAAGGCGGCGCCCAGCAGGCACGCCAGCCCTTTCAACGGCTCCAGGATGGCGCGGCCGAGCAGGCAGTTCAAGCCGCTCGATAGATAGCCGAGATCCACGTTGAACCGGCTCATGATCGTCCCGGTCCGCTGTTCGCCGAACTCGCCCAAGTCCATCCTCAACAGGTGGTGGTACAGCTGCTTGCGGAGATCGAATGCCACCATTTGCACGACGCGTTCGACCAGCATGTGGTTGGCAAAGATGAAGAAATCCTTGATGGCTGTGGCGGCCATCAGGGCCGCCACGATCCAGACGATGGTCCGGAATGGATCGGACGGCAGATATCGATCGATGTACGGCTTCAAACGGCCGGCGGTGGCGACGGCGGTCTGTTCGGCTTCGAGTCGCCGCTGCAGGAGGTCCAGCTCCCGATTCATCGTGTCAGCCGCCGGGCCGGCCTCGGCCGCGATCGCCTGCTCCAGATCCTCGATCTCGCCGCGCAGCTCGGCCGATTTGGCTTCCGCCTGGGCGATCTCGTCGGCCGCCCACATCTGCAACGACTTGCCGCGGATCGCCACTTCGACGATCGGATAGACGCCACCGATGTTACCGCCCCAGAACAGGGCGACCAGCAGCGAACAGACAAGCAGCCCCACCAGCGTGAGGCGGTAATGGAAAGCCAGGGCGAGGACGCGCGCGAAATTCTTCATCGACAATCCGTGTCTGGGGCGAGCGGCAGAAATTGTTTCGTCCTACGGGTACGTTTTCGCTCGACGCGGGGCTCGAGGTCACAGGCAAGACCGATCATAACACGAACGTCCGTCTCGACCTACCCCGGATTGCGCACCGGATGTGTATCAGCCGGTCCGATCCCCTCGGCAAACAACGACTCCGACTAATCGCCTAGGAAAAAAACACGTGCGTGCGAGTCGACGTTCGCTTGTGCCAGCATTGCTGTCACCCCTTGAAAAGCCTAACTTAGATGAGGGGCAATGCAAGAAGTCGCCTCGACGGGGAGCGGTATCAACCCTTTTCATCGCGGTCGCTGCGGGCTTAAATAACGAAACCAGATGTCGGGATTGGATCAACCGTCAGAAAAGGACCGTTTCATGAATGTCCGCTCGACTGCGTTCCGTCTGCTGTTGTCGGCAATTGCATTTCTGATCTCTTCTGCTGCGGGCGCGGAAACCGACCCCGCTGCAGCAGCTCAGGCTTACGGCAGAGTGCGAGAGGCCGTCGCCGCTCAGCCGGACGGCTTGCTCGTCTGCGAAGCGGAGGAGTTTCAGGTTCGCTCGCCGGGCTGGCAAGCCAAACGCTGGGGCGAGAATTACTATGCGGCCACGTTTGCCAATACGTTTCTAAGCCGCAAGGCCTTTCTGGGCGCGCCCGAGCAAGGTGAGTCCAGCGAGGCAACGATCCGCGTCCAGATTCCGGCCGCCGGCCGTTACTTGGCGCTGGTGCGTTACGAGGCGGCTTATCGTTTCGAGACGCGATTCCGCGTCGTGATCGAACAGAACGGGCGCACCGTCCTGGATCGTTTGTACGGCGCTCGCAAGAACCTGAAGATCTGGCCGTTCTCGCAAAAGCTGAAGAGCGAAGTCGCCTGGGATTGGGGCGCTTCGGAGAACGTGGTTTGGGAAGGCCATGATGCCTGGACTGACTTGCAGCCCGGTTTGGCGACCGTCACGCTGGTGGCCGACAAACAGCCGGAGCCGGCTGCCAAACGCAACATCGATCTGGTAATGCTCACGACCGACGTCGAGCAAGTGCGGATGCGGATCGACAAGGAAAGTTACCTGCCGCTGGACGGGATGCTGACGCAGTCCGGCGACGTGTTCATGCAAGTGACCAACGCATCGAACGGCCCGGTGAAAGTCACCGGACACAACTTCCCGGGAGGCACTTGCCAGCAGCATTCGCCGTACTGGGTCCATTTACGGACTTGGAAGCCGCTGGAACCGATCGAATTAGAGCCGGGCAAGAGCACCGATTGGATCGACGTCGGCGGGTTGCTCGATACCTTGAACGACGGCCAGTGGGGTCTGAACGTCAGTCCGGCGGCCAACGTCAAAATCCGCTTCGGCGTCCGAGCCGCCGCCGGCCGGATCGAAGAGATCAACCATTCAGCGGCCCGACCGGCGACCTGCCGTTGGCATTCCACGCCGATACGCGATATTCGCGCCAGCTGCGGCATCGCGAGCAAGTGCTGGTCGACCTGCTCGCCTATCTCCAGCGGCAACCAGCGTACGGCAAAACGCCGACGCGGACTCCAATCTACGGTTATACTTTCGATCTGGGGCTCAGTCCCCAGCACGACGCGCGCGTGCGGGAATTCAAAGCAATGTTCGCGTTGAGCGACACAAATGAAGCCGCGGGCACGGCCGCCGCGCCGCGCGGATACATCGACGTGCGCGGCGTGGCCACGGAGCACCTGGACGAGTACTGCCGCAAACTGGGCGAACGCGCTAAACAAATCGCGGTCGTCAGCTTGGGCGACGAGATCAGCTTGCCTGAGCCGAAGGGCGACGGCGCCGGCGAGGCTTTTCGCAACTGGCTGCGCGGTCAAGGCGTGATACCGGCAGCCATCGATCCGGCGATGGGCGGCGACTGGAGCAAGATCAGCTACGATCCCGACCCAAAGCGTGAGGACTCCGTGCCCGGCGTGTACTACTGGTCCCGGCGTTATCTATACCATTACGGCATTCAAGCCATCAAGCAGCGCACGGACATCCTTCGCCGACATTTGCCCAACGCGCAGATCGGCGCGAACTTCTCGCCGCATTATCCCGTCGAGCACTCGTTCCTGGGAGAAACCTACAAGTGGGTGACGTGCTTTCGCCAAGACGGGATGACGCTGCCGTGGAGCGAGGACTACATCTTTCAAGTCCCGGTCGCATCGCCGCAGATCAACCACATCAATCTGGACCTCTTTCGCGCGGGATTACGTGGCAAGCCGGACCGCAAGATCATGTACTACGTCATGCCGCACTGGCCGGGCAACACCCCGAACACCTGGAGGCGTTTGTTTTACGGCGCGGTGGGTCACGGCATGAAAATCGTCAATCTGTTCGAGTTTCGCCCGGTCCAGGCGGCATATACGGAGAATCATGTTTCCAGCAATGAGATGTACGCGACGGTCCTCCGCAGCTTTCGCGAGTTGGGCTTGTTCGAGGACATCATCCAAGACGGCCAGGTGCGAACCGGCCAGGCGGCGTTGTGGTTCAGCGAAACCGGCGATATTTGGAAGGATACGCAGGGATCGTTTGGGGCCGGCAAACGCACGCTGTACGCCGCTATCCGGCATCAGCAGGTACCGTTGGATTTCGTCGTCGAGCAAGATGCCCTGGCCGGCACCTTGTCCGCATACAAGGTGCTCTATCTGACCGATCGGCACGTAAGCACGGCAGCGGCGAACAAGATCGCGGAATGGGTGCGCCGCGGCGGAACGCTGTTTGCCACCGCCGGCGCGGGAACGTACGACGAACTGAACCGGCCCAATACCGCGTTGCGCGAGCTGCTCGGCGTGGACCAAACGGCACTGGACACGACCGGCCCTCAGATCCAGTATGAAAAGCAGGATCTGCCGTTCGTCAAACCGATCGATACGGTGACGTGGCCGCCAGCGGAGGAGCGGCCGGCGATGAGCGTCATCGGGGTCCGCAGCCGCGTAACTTTGAAGGGCGCGACGGCCGAGGCGGCCTTTCGCGACGGCTCGCCGGCGGTCGCCACCGCGACGGCCGGCAGCGGGAGGACGATCTACTGTGGGTTCTTGCCGGGCCTGACCTATTACCAACCGGCGATCCCCGCACGCCCCGTGGACCGCGGCTCGACGGACGATGCCATGTGCCATTTCTTGCCCACCGAATTCGATCCCTCCGCCGCAGCGCTGATCGGCTCGGCCACCAAGGATCTGCCGCGTCCTGTGGAATGCAGCGAGAGATTGGTCGAGACGACCATCATCGAAGCGAAACAAGGAACCGTGATCCCGCTGGTCAATTGGAGCGGCAAGCCGATTGCCGAATTGCAGGTCACTCTGCAAATCAAGCTGCCCGGCGAGAAAATTTCGCTGGCCGGCGGCGGGCCGGTGAAGGTCTCGCAGGTCGAAGGCCGAACCGTGCTGACGTTCGCTCTGGACGTGGCCGACGCGCTGATCATGCCTCGGCCGTGAGGGTTGCTGGGGTCGGGCGTTCAAAATTCAATTTTGGCCGCTGGAAAGCGAGCAGTCGGAATAGATCAGGCTTGACGACGTAATGCACCTTGCGGCGCATCTGCTTTTCGAACGCCGCCACGTCGTCGGGGTTGTCCGCGTACCACGCCGATAGCGGCGTCTTGCCGCCGTTGTTGATCGCGTTGGGGTCGGGGTAATCCGATCCGAGTTCCTTCTTCGCCGCCACTTCGTAATTGTCGGAGAGGTAGCGCAGGAACAGGAACGCAGCCTTCCTGGAACCGGTTGAACTCTTCGCGGGTCTGGCGGTCGAGGTCTTTGCGGTCGACGACGAAGATGCACTTGTCGACCGTCGGGTTGGCCTTGAGCAGCGTGGATGCTTTGAAGCTGGTGAGCGTCTTGCCGCTGCCGGTGGTGTGCCAGATGTAGCCGTCGCCGAGATTCCTTTCGATGCAATCGACAATGTGCTTGACGGCGTAGATTTGATACGGCCGCATCATCATCAGCTTTTGCTCGCTGGCGACGAGGACCATGTACCGGCTGATCATCTGGGCGAGCACGCACTTGGGCAGGAACGCTTCGGCAAAGGCGTCGAGCCCCTTGACTTTCGAGTTGTTCGGCCGGGCGTGCTCGTAGATGGGGAGGAACCGCTCATCCGTGTTGAAGGCAAAATGCCGGGCGTTGTTGTTGGCAAAGTAGTAGGTGCTGTCGCGATTGGAGACGATGAACAGTTGCACGAAGCACAGCAGCGTGCGCGTGTAGCCGTTGCCGGGGTCGTTCTTGTATTCGACGATCTGTTCGATGGCGCGGCGGGGGTTGATGCCGAGGGTTTTGAGTTCGATCTGCGCGACCGGAATGCCGTTGATCAGCAGCAGGACGTCGTAGCGGTGATGGCTGTTGTCGGTGTTGATGCGGAGCTGGCTGACGGCCTCGAAGGTGTTTTTGCACCATTCGGTGATGTTGACCAGGGTGTAGTTGAGCGGAGTGCCGTCGTCGCGGGTAAGCTGCTGCGGTTGCGGAGCGTGTGGGCGGCGGTGAACACGTCGGGGGTGACGATTTCATCGAGCAGGCGTTGGAATTCGCCATCCGTCAGGTGGATATGGTTGAGGGCTTCGAACTTGTCGCGGAAGTTCTTCTCGAGCGCAGCCCGGTCCCGGATGTCTGCGCGATATTCGTACTTCAAGCCTTGAAGCTTCTCAATGAACTGGTCTTCAAGCTGGCGTTCGGGCGTTGTCATTGCGATCTACGTGTCGATTCGGGGTTTGTTCCCTGAGCATCATTCGAACCATTGCTGTCTGGTTAGCCGTGGATCGCTCCACGATCTATTCTTCGGTGGCTTGGTCATTGCCAAGCCGCCTTCTTCCAAGTGGTTCGCCGGGACCCGGCTTAGTCTATCAAAGTCTGCAATGCGACGATAGCAGCGGGAATTCGGGCGGGAGTCGGCTGGATGCAGATCGATATGGGCGCAGCGGTGCAGGACATTCCCCCTGGGCGTCCGCGCTCCCCGCTGCTGGGTCGCGGTTAAGGATTTGGTTGCGGCCGGTTCGGCTGGATCGTTTAGCAGAAGGCGCCAATCCCAGTTGTTTCCGAAGTTCCTCCGCCGAAGGGTTGCAGTGCTTGTGAGCAAGGTACGGCCCTCGCGGCGGCGAGGATCTGCGCATCGAAATACGAGATCTGGAAACGTTGCGCAATACGAAGTGCGTCCTTCACGGTCTGGCCCTCCACCGACACGAGAGGAAAGACCAGCCATGTGTCAATCCACTGCTCGGCTTCCGCAAGGCTCAAGGGAACAGGCCGGCGCGCCGCCGTGCTCGCATTGACGAATTCCGCCGCCACTTGGGATGACCACGCCCAATTTTTCGTCGTCAGCAGATTTCGAGCCTTCGCCGTCTTGGCGGCCTCCGCCGGTTCTGTGCTGATGGCGTACAGCAGGACGTTGGTATCGACAAAGGAATCAGGCGCGGGCATTGCGCTGCTCCCGATCATCCGGTGTGCCCACTGCAAATTCCCAGTTAGGCCTCGCGAATCGGGCGGTCATAAGGCGTCGGGACTCCTCGATGGCCTCCTCCTCGGCCGCCCAATCCCGCAGGTAGTTCGTCACGACTTGCGGCAGGGACATCGCGAGCCCCAGGGCCTTACGTTCGGCTTTGATGTACGTTGCGTCATCAATTTCAAGCGTAATGTTCTTCATGACTCCACGATAGCGTAACGGATGGCCTGCCGCAAGCCGAGACAGCCGCGGTACGGACTACCAGCATCGTAACGATCCCCAGGAGCCGATCACGGAGGTGAGAAGGTCCGCCGGACCATCGGGCGAGATGTACCAGTTGGAAACACCCTCGATGTTTCCTCGCACACATTTGCCTGCCCTCAATTTTTCTGCCAGTTCCTTCTTGCCGTAACGCGTTGTTGGGTCGGGCGTTTAAAATTGAATTTTGAACGCCCGACCCCCGGCTTTGTCTAGCGGTACACCAGCTGAGCGGTGGCACGGCACGGTCGGTCGGCGATGACTCGCAGCCAATACGCACCGAAACCTTCGGGAAAATCGTGCGTGACGGTCTGGCCGGCGGTCGCGGTGAAGCTCTGGTAAGTGCACCAAACGCCGTCACCGGTGATATCCACTTGAACGGTAAATATCACCGGCGACTCGGCATCATGGGCCAGTTGGATCGATTTGCGGTCGTAGCCGGTCATCAGGTACGGATCGGAAGGCTGTCCGGCCTCGACGGGCGTTTGCTTCCACGGCCCGCCTTGACCACGAGGCTTGCCCAGTTTCCACAAGTCGTCGACGGCGCCCAGCCACACGGCAGCTTGTCCGTCGTCCGAGCGGATTATGCGCCGATTGTTTTCGCCCCCGCTGATCCCCGTCAGGACGAGCATCCCGCGGTACGAACAGTAGTCCATGATCCGGCGGTTGTGCGTGGCCACGGGGCGGATCTTGGCGAGGCCGCCGGCGTTTTCCGCCGGCAACTCGTAAAACGTGCCGTGGCTCTGGAACAGGTCGCGCTCCGTCACGACCTCGCGGGCGATCCGCAGCAAACCGACACCGGTCAAGGCGTCAAACGCCGGATCGCCTTTGGGCAATCGCCAGCGGCGGTCCGCGTCGTCCATGTAAATGACGGAAGCGGCATCGACGCTCAAGATGCCCTGGGGAATGGCAGCGTTTTGCTTCAACCACGTGTGGGCCGCGGCGTCTTCCACGCGCGTCAATTTCGCCTCCGCATCCAGTTCATAGAATCCGACGTCGACCGCGGCTTGCGCGCTGGCCGTCATGGCCGCCAGCGAGAGCGTGCGCAAGTTTTCGCCGCGACAGCGCATCAAACCGGCAGCCGACGAGGCATCGTCGACTCGCGCCAAGCCGTCGAAGATCGCGTCGGCCGTTTCGGGCCGGGGATCGGCGTTGGAATATTGGAACAACACGGTCGCCTGATCGCAATCACGATCCGGGCGAACGCGGATCCATTCCCCCTGTTCGCCACACGGGAACTCCACCCACGCGTATCCCGCGGCTGGCACCGTGACGCTGCGCAGCTTGCTCCAGCGGCCTTGACCGTCCGAGTCCACCTCGAAATCAAACGTCACGGGTGCATCGCCCGCATGGTTCAGATGTGCCCCGCGTCGATCGTAGCCGGCAAACAAGTACGGGTCGGACCACGCGCCGGCGGAAACGGCGTCTTTGATCCACACGGCGCCGCGGCCCAAGGCGGGGCCGAGTTGGTCGAGCAGCTTTGGATCGGTGAACCAGAGGTTCGACTGGGACTGGCCCGGCCCCTGCAAGGCGCCCTTCGCTCGGCGTTTGTTCAGGAATTCCGATTTGGCGGCGTCGTCACAGCCGAACACCAGCCGGTCGTGCCAGCGGCAGAAATCGCCGATGATCTTCAGGTACGTCGAACGCGGCCGAATGCCGGCGGCGCGGGCGGCGGAGAACGAGGACGGAAACCGCCAAAACGTCCCATGCATCGTCATCAGCAGATCGTCCTCGCCGATTTCGCGGATCCGCGGCCATTCGGTATTCCAACCATGCGCTCCGTCGTACGTGTGGGCGGCCTTGGGCAAGCGATACAGATGCCAGCGGCCGCCGTCGAGCACCTTCAGCAGCAACGAGCGGTGATCCCAGCCGATACTCCAGATCGGGTCCGTCTCCGGATGTGCGTTGCCATGGATCCCGCCGGGGCCGGTCACTTCGGTAAACTGGTTCCGCCGCACGACCGTCCAGTCCCGGCGGTCCCACTCGGCCAGGCAGCCGGAAGGGATGTCCGGGCGGCGGCGGGCTTCGGCCGAGGCCTCGCCGTTGTTCGCGTATACCACCCGGCCTTGACCCGAATAGGCGCCTTTGCCGTGGTAACCGGGCAGCAGCGAGCCGGCCAGGCCCTTCGGATCGCGGTTCGCGTCGGCATACAACTCGGTGACCGCCAGCGTATGCACATCGACCTCGTAGAACCCTTCCTCCATCGTCGCGTAGTAGATCTTGTTCGCGGGGTCCGTCAGGTGACGCATGTTAGCCGTATGGCGGCCGTGCATCGTTGCATAGGGGATCGACCGGACGTTGCGTTGGGCGTCGACGGCGTACGGTCCGATGAACAACTGGTTCGACTCGCGATGGATCATGCGGTTGGCGGGCGTGCCGCCGATGCTCTCCGGCCGAATGACGACCGACAGCGAAGCGTCGATTTCGTACAGCTTGTCCGACGAGCCGCCGGGCAGATGCGGGCCATACGTGATCACCCACAGCCGATCGGCCCACGGCACCACGGCTCCCGTGCCGCATTCCCCTTGTTCATTGAAATACGCCAAGTGCGGATAGATGCCGGAGAAGTGCTGCTGGCCCGCAGATCCAACGAGCGTTTCCGCTCCGAGGAACACGTCCGCACATCCGAAGAGTGCCACCAAACAGAATAGGAATGGCCGTCGAAGCATCTTGGGTCTCTCCGCAGAAAAAGGAACACTGGCAACCATAGAAAAACCATCAAACCGCTGTCGTCAATATAACAGCCTCGGGCTCTTGCCTCATTTCGCCCGCCCGCAGGCGCCAAGCGTCAACGCCGCCTCCGTTTCCCGCCGCTGCTTGTCAGACGGATGGCGATACTGCCAAGCCAACGGCGGGCCGCCGCCGCTTTGTGCCGCGCCGGGCATCGCGGGCAAGGCGATCTGCATCGCGTCCGGCGGGGCAACCAGTTGCCCGGCAACGGCCGGCAGCAAGCGGTAATCGTGCTGCGCAGGATCGGCGAACAGCGGCGAATCGAAACGCCGAATCGGATTGGTCGCCGCGTCCAAGGCCGTGCCGTCGAGGCCCTGGAATAGGCCGCCAAGCCGGTTGTCCCGGCCCGAGGCGCTTTCCAGGCGGGCTCCGGCGCGGACCGCAACCAGCTTCTGTCCGTTTTGGCGCTGGCCGCCGTCCCAGACGATGTTGCCGATCAGTTCGGCCTTCGCTCCGGGTGCCGACAACTCGACGACCGGGGCAAGGAACGGTGTGATCACGGTGTTAAACCGCAGATGCAGCGTCCCGTCGTGCTCTTTGCCTCCGTCCTGGCCGAAATGGATCACGCTACGATTGCCGGGACAGTTCGGATCCTTGACGATCATGTTCCCGAGCAGCACCGCATGACTGCCGGGTCGAGCGGTATCGGCCGCGTCGACCAGGTCGAACTCGCGGTTGGCCGAATCGTGGACATAGCAGTACTCGATCCAGTTGAAATGGGCGCGGCTCTTGACATTGTGGCCGGTCAAGGCGGAGTGGACTTCACAGGCGTGCAGCGTCACGCTGGTCCCGCCCAGGTACAGGTTGTGATTGTAACCGGGATCGGCCCGATCGCCGTTGTGGTGGATCGCACAGAATTCGATCCGCTGGTTCACGCCGCGGTCCAAGCTGCCGTCGCCGTTGGACATGATTCCCATATCATTGCCGTGGATCGAGCAGTGCCGGACGGTCACATGGTTGGCTTGGTTGATTCGCACGCCGGCGCCGTTATGGCTGCCGTTGTGAGCGCCGGTCAATTCAAACCCTTCGAGCACGCAGTGATCCGTGCCGGCATTGAACTGAAAGATGGCCCGCGGCGTACTGCCCCGGCCGCTATAATCGAAGCCGCTGCCGTCGATCGTGACCCGCTGCGAGCCGGCGGCCGCAGCGGCGCGAAACGTCAGCCGCTGCTGGCGAACGAAGACGGCGGTCTGTTTGTAGGGCTGGCCGTCGGCGCGAGGATGGACCAGGATTACGTCGCCGGGGCGTGCCGCCGCATTGGCGTCTTCGATTCGGTCGAACGGTTTCCCAGTTCCGACCTCGAGCGTGGCCGCGGCGGCCAGCGGGGCCAGCAGGCACAGGCCCCACAAGGCCGCGGCGGTTCCGCGGCAGAGGCGTGGAGCAGTGCGGATCGTGAATCGTTGACGAAACATCTGGATCGTAGTCATGGCAGCCTCTCGGGTGAGGAAACGAAACCGAAGAAACGGTAAACGGTCGCTGCTTAAGGGGCCGCGGTCGGGCTGAGGCCGACGGCCCAAGCGGTGCCGCGGCGGAATAATTCCCCGACGGCGGGCGTGTTGAAGGCTCGCACGTCGTGGCCAAGCGGACTGTGAAAGACACGGCCTTGGCCGTAGGGCAGCACGAAGGCCATCGGATATGGTTTCTGGTCGACCTTGCTGACGGCGGTCGCCAGCAGCGTGATGGGCGTCTCGCCGGCCAGGCAGGTGTACAATTCGTCGGTGACGTCGAAGGACGGAAAATCGCGCATGATCGGGTGCTGAGGATCCACGATATCTACTCGGAACGTGCCGTGTGGATCGTGGCCCCGCAGCTTTGGATTCCACGCGCGCCCGGCGAGTTGAACGAACTCGGGCCACTCCTGAAATGCGCCGCAGGCGAAGTGAACCAGGACGGCGCCGCCGCCCTGACGGACGAAGCGGGCCAAGTTCTCCTGCCCCTCGGGGCCGGGCACGGCAGGATCGTAGTTCTTGAAATGGATCACGATCGCCGCGAAGGTATGCAGTTCCGGCGAGCGAAGAAAGTTCAAGTCTTCGACCACGTGGATGCTGAGCCGGGTGTCCTGTTCGAGCTGCGCTCGGAGCACCGGCGTGGTCTCTCGCCACTTGTGCCCCGGGTAGTCCTCGCCGGTCAGCAACAGCACGCGCTTGGCCTGCGGGGCAGCTGGAACTGCGGAAGCGTCTTCCGCTGCAGGCACGCTCGATAAGGGACTGAGCGTGCCCATCCACAGAGAAACAAAGAACATACAAACCAATCTTGACCTTCGCAGCGATACGATCATGTTCGAGATCTCCTGGAAAGGATAGGGGTTACAATTCAGGGGCGTGACAGGCTTTCTGGTCGGTCTCGGATTGTTGTGTGATCTGCGCTCCCTTGCCGACGTGTCGTAGCCGAAGCCGATCGCATCATCCTACTGCCGAACTCAGCCCATGGCGACCCATGACGCGGGGAAAGCTGCAAATCCCCGGACCTGCTGAAGTCCGTGGATCGTGGCCTTGCAATCGAAGCCATTCTTGCGAGAATCGCATTGTCGGGCCGAATGCGGCCTGGGATACCAGGAGTTCAGAGATGAGTATGCACGACCACCTTGAGTTCCGCCTGTTAGCCCGCGGCCGCCGGATGCGCCGCTCGATTCACGGGCTCCGCTTGGCGACTTGTGCGCTGGGGCTGTTGGCTGGGGGGGCGTGCGGCGAACTGGCCGCCGAAGCGCCCGCGGTTCCCAATGCCGAGTTCGCTGCCGGGGACCAGCAGCCCGCCGGCTGGACGTTGGAGGGTGCCGGCCGCTGGGTGGATCGGCAGTTGTTAGAAGTGACGGGCAGCGGCCAGGACTCGAGTCACTGGCGGTGCGACGCGTATCGGTTCGAGCGCGCACGGACGTACCGTTTCCAAACGCGAGTTCGCCGCGTCGGCGGCAGCGGGACGGCGATCACCGGACCCAGTTTCGCGAACCGCGACCAGGCCGGATTGTCTTCCCTGTGGCAGTGGGTCGGCCATGTGTTTCGCGTGCCGGACGGCGGCGACGCCGGGTTCTTGCGGCTGGGCCAATGGCATGCGAGCGGAGCAATTCAATTCGACCAGGTGCGGGTGACGCCGGTCGTGCCCGTGCACCGCACGCAGGGAGACATGGTCCTGGGCGAAGGCGAGATCGTCCGCCGCGGACAGTACACATTCACCGGCAGGTTCGACCACGAGGGCAGTAACTTTCATCGCCCGCTCACCCACGCATCGGCCTGGTTCAACTCGGATCGCTGGACGCTTGGCGGAGGCAGTCATGTCACGTACGAATTCGGGCTGCCCGGACACGAGTTCTTGAACGGCCGCGTGGAGGCGCATGTCAACTATCACTCGCGCGGCTGCTGTGTGATCGAGATCAGCTGCGACGGGCAGACCTGGTCGCCGCTGGCCACCCAAGCCGATGTCGGCACGGCCGACGCGGACGTGCCGCCGGAACTGCTGCCCGCGCCGCGGCTGTGGCTGCGGTTGCGAGGTGAGGACGCGCGCGCCAGCTTGCAGGTCAACCGCGTGACGTTCACCGGCCGGTTGAGCGGCACGGCGGCGGATATGTCCGGCGAGACGGTATATGCAGATCTGAACTCGTCGACCGCCGAGTTGTCGGTCGAATCCATGCACCGGCGCCGGGACACGACGGCGGGAAGCGAAGTGCTGCAAGTGCGCGTGCGGAATGAATCGCCGCGCCCCTTGCGGGTTCGCTTAGCCGTTGGTGCAGCCGGCGCCGACGGCGGCTCGCCCGCGTTGGAGGTTGTGTCTGGCGACTGCTGCCAGCTGGAGAGCCCCTTGCCTGCCCTGCACTCTGGCGAGCAGGCGGTCGAGTTTCGGATTTCGGCCCTGGACGGTGCGGCGGTCGAGGGGCGAATGACGATTCGCGTGCCCGATTTCTATCGCACCGACTATGGCCAGCGGATTGCGGGCGTTGCCGGAGACACGGCCGTCTGGTGGTGTCCGGCGACGCACAAGGTGCCGCGCTCGCGGGCCTTGCCCGAGGAACGTTGCGAAGCCGTCCGAATCGAGGCGGCTCGGCACGATTACGAGGCGGCTCAGATTGTCGTCCGCCCGGCCCAGCCGCTGCGCGGCTTGACGGCGGCCGTCTCGCCTTTGCGCGGTCCAAGCGGCGCGGTCATCACGGCGGACAACGTGAAGCTGCTGTACGTCTACTATCATTTCGTCCATCAGCCGACGGACGCCACCGGCGTCCGCGATTGGTGGCCCGATGCGCTGCCGCCGATAGATCGAGGACTGGACGTGGCAGCTCACGAGAACCAGCCGCTGTGGGCGCTGGTCTACGTCCCGCCGGACGCGGCGCCGGGCGATTATTGCGGGCAGATCTTCCTGCGCGCCGAAGGCTTCGCCGCCGAGGTTCCGATCCAGTTGCGGGTCTGGAATTTCACGTTGCCCGAGCGCAGTCACCTGGAGACCGCCTTTGGATTATCGCCGGGCGAGATATTCCGCTATCATGGCGTGAAGTCGGAAGCGGACAAGCGGCAGGTGCTGGACTTGTACTTCCAATCGTTCGCCGAGCACCGGATCAGTCCGTACGACCCCACGCCGCTGGATCCGATCCGGGTCAAGTTTCTCCCGCAAGAACAGCCGCCGCGGGCCGAAGTCAATTTCGAGGCGTTTGACCGGGCGATGACCGCGGCGTTGGCCAAGTATCGTTTCAACACCTTCAACGTCCGTCTGCAAGGCATGGGCGGAGGCACGTTTCACGCGCGGCATCCGCCGCGAATCGACGATTTCGGGGAAGACACACCCCAGTACCAAGCGATGTTCGCCAGCTACGTGGCCCAGTTGGAGGCGCACTTCCGCAAGCAAGGCTGGCTGGACATGGCCTATGTCTATTGGTTCGACGAACCCGAACCGCCGGATTACGATTTTGTCGCACAGGGCATGCGGCGGCTCCGGCAGTTTGCGCCGGGGTTGCGGCGGATGCTGACTGAAGAGCCCGGCGACAACGTCTTGGCCGATTTGGTCGACATCTGGTGCCCGGTCAGTTTCCACTACGACCACGCGGCGGCGGAGAAACGCCGAGCCGCGGGCGACCGGTTCTGGTGGTACGTCTGCACGGGCCCCAAGGCGCCCTACTGTACGCTGTTCATCGACCACCCGGCCAGCGAATTGCGGGTCTGGCACTGGCAGACGTGGCAGCGGAACATCGTCGGCACGCTGGTCTGGCAGACGAACTATTGGACTTCCAGCGCCGCTTTCCCGGACGAGCCGCAGAACCCCTACGAGGATCCCATGGGCTACGTCAGCGGCTACTCGACGCCGCGAGGCGTCAAGAGTTACTGGGGCAACGGCGACGGCCGCTTTCTGTATCCGCCGTTGGGCGCTGCGATGCCGGGTCGATCGGGCAGCGACAGGGTCATCGCCCCGCCCGTCTCCAGCATCCGCTGGGAAATGCTGCGGGAGGGCGTCGAGGATTACGAGTATCTGGTCCTGTTGCGGCAGCTGATCCAGCGGCGGCGAGTGCAGCTGCCGCCGGACGAACTTCGACGCTGCGAGGCATTGTTGGAGGTGCCCGCCGAGATTACAGCGGACATGACCACGTTTACCACAGATCCCGCGCCGATCTATGGTCATCGGCGAGCCGTTGCGGAGGCGATCGAACGGCTGCAGGCGACGGCGCCTCGTGGGGAAAGCGACTAGGGCGGTGAAAGCCCTTTCCTGTTGCAGATGTACTCCTGACTTATGGTCAAATTTATCGGATCCATCAAGCAGCACCCGGCGCGGGTCTCGCTTGCTTGGTACGCAGCCACCATCACCATCGGCGCTTTGCTGTTGATGCAGCCCGGATCTTCGATGGACGAGCGGCATCCCATCACTGCGTTGGACGCGGTGTTTACGGCGACCAGCGCCACGTGTGTTACTGGACTGGCGGTTCGTTCCACCGGAGGCGACTACTCCTGGTTTGGTCAGCTCGTCATCATGGTGCTGATCCAAGTGGGCGGGATCGGCATCATGACCGTCACGACGTACCTGGCCTTTCAACTCGGCGGACGACTCGGACTGCGGCAGCGGGCGATCATCACCGAAACGTTGGGGGCCCGCGAACATGCCGACATCCGCTGGGTGCTGGGCCGCGTGATCCGCTTGACGCTGTTGTTCGAAAGCGTCGGCGCGTTGCTCTTGTTCATTCGTTTTCTATTCGACTTCACGCCTGGTGATGCGCTCTGGCAAGCCGCATTCCATTCCGTCTCGGCTTTCTGTAATGCCGGCTTCGCTCTGCACGACGACAGCTTCGTCCGCTATCAAGGCGACTGGATGGTGAACCTGACCCTCATGGTCTTGATTATCGCCGGCGGCATCGGTTATCCCGTGATTATCGATCTCAATCGAAACTGGCAGGATTCGTGGCGCGACCGCTGGGATGCGTTATCGTTGCACAGCAAGTTGATGCTGGTGGGAACGGGCGTGTTGCTGGTGTTCGGGGCCGTGATGCTCCTGATGTTGGAATGGGACGGTGTCCTGCGCGGAATGTCGTTTCCGCGGCGGCTGCTGGTCGCCTGTTTTCACTCGACTACCTGCCGGACGGCGGGCTTTAATACGATTGACGTCGGCGCTTTGACCAGTGCCACCTTGTTTCTGTCGATGCTGTTGATGGCGGTCGGCGCCGGGCCTTGCTCCGCCGGCGGCGGGTTTAAAGTCTCGACGCTGACCGTGCTGGCCTTGCGGGTCTGGGCCAGTTTCCGCGGCCGGCGGCAGATCCACGTCAGCCGGCGGATGATTGCGGAAACGGCCGTCATCCGTGCGATTGCGACGGCAGCGGGCTTTACCGCCGTGGCGATCGTTTCCCTCACCATTCTGTTGGTCGTCGCGCCGGCGGGGCGGCCCTATTCCGTTGCCGGCGGTGACTTTATGGACAAGGCGTTCGAGGTCGTTTCCGCCCTGGGCACCGTCGGCTTGAGCACGGGGATTACGGCCGATCTGAACGGCGCCGGGCGGGTTATCCTCATCCTGTTGATGTTCATCGGTCGGCTGGGCCCCATCTCGGCCTTCATCGCCCTGTCTCGTAGCGAACGGAAACAGGCGGTAGAATACGCCCAGGAAGAACCTTTAATTGGCTAAGAATTCATGGCTCAGAAGAAATTTTTCGTGGTGTTAGGATTGGGCACGTTTGGATCGGCGCTGGCCGAGCGGCTCAGCAAGAATGGGTGCCGTGTGACGGGGGTAGACACCAACCGCGACCGCGTCAACAATCTGAAAGACGTGCTGTATGAAGCGGTCGTGGGCGACGTGGCCGCGCGCGATACGCTGGCGGACTTGTCGTTGAATGCTTGCGACGCGGTGTTCATCAGCCTCGGCGAGCGGCAGAACATCACGCCATCCGTTTTGGCGACTCTGCATTGCCGCGAATTGGGAGCCAAGCGGATCATCGTCAAAGGATTGAGCCGCGACCACGCCCGCATCCTGGACGCGCTGGGCGTCGACCGCGTCGTGTTCCCGGAATCGGAAATCGCCCTCTTGCTGGCCGATCGCATGGCCTGGCCGAACGTGCTGGACTTTATGCCGATCGATCCCGACTACAGCTTTGTGGAAATAGCCATTCCCGACTCGATGGTAGGCCGCACCCTGCGGCAGATCGATCTGCGGCGACTGTACAATATCTCCGTCATCGGGGTCAAGGATGTGCTGACGGGAAAGTTGTCGTTGTTTCCCGAGCCCGATTTCACGTTCGGCGCCGACCAGCTGATGGTCGTTGTCGCTCGCCAGGACGAGCTGAAACGGTTCCGGGAGGTCAAGTGAGCGCGGCAAACACGAAGGATGACGAACCCGGACCGCAACGCAACCTGGCCGCGATGGCGGTAGCTTTCGAGGGCGGACTTGGGCTGGTCGCTTTGGCGCTGGGCTGGCTGCTGGGCGTATGGCCGATTCCAGGAATCGAGCGGTCGGGGATATTGTGGGAGTCGCAATTCCCCGCCTTGCTGTGGGGACTGGCCGCCACCGGCCCGATGCTTCTAGGGTTCTGGCTGATCGATCGCTTCCCTTGGGGGCCGTTGGCGGACTTGCAGCGAGATGTCGAACGGTTGGTTGTACCCCTGTTTCGGGAGTGCAGCATTGTCGAGTTGGCGCTGTTGTCGCTGGCTGCCGGGATTGGTGAGGAAATGTTGTTTCGAGGTTTATTTCAGCACGGACTGGCCGAGTGGCTCGGGCCGCCGTGGGGCGTCTGGATTGCGTTGGGCGCCGCGTCAGTCGTCTTCGGCCTCGCTCACATGCTGTCCCTCACCTACGCGATCCTGGCGACTGCGATCGGTATGTACCTTGGTTTGCTGCTGGTTTGGACGGAAAACTTGCTCGCGCCGGCCGTTGCGCACAGCCTGTACGATTTCGTGGCATTGTGCTATCTGGTGCGGGGCGAGGGCAGCTCTCGAGTGTGATGACATCGCACAGCGGCGGCGGAGCTAAATCGGAAAGACGAGGAAGCCGGTTGCCACAGAACGTGCAGCGGGTGCGAGATCGTCGTGTCGATGGTGTACAAGGTCCAGCGGTCGGTGACGCGCGCCGGCGGTCCCAGCCAGAACAGTCCCGGCTTCGATCCGTGATTGCGCGAGCGCCCCCACTAACCCAAAGCGCGAGCGAGAGGGCTAAACCCGACTTTCTCGACCGAAGACGTACGACATGGATCCCCACGCCCATGACAAATCGGCCCAGGTCCGCTAAACTGAGGTGTCGGCCGGTTCGGCTGGCGTGATCGCTATCGAAGCCGCGGAGCCATCCATGAGCAACAGTCCCTTTCCCGGCATGGATCCCTACCTCGAACGGTTTTGGCGGGACGTGCATCACCGTATGGTGACCTACGCTTGCGACCAGATCCAGCCGCGATTGGCGCCGGAACTGCGGGCCCGCATGGAGGAGCGTGTGTTCGTGACCGGCGACGAGGGCTTGATCGGCCACCGCGTGCCTGACCTGTACGTTGTCGAGTATCCGCCGCGCGGTTCGGCCGGCGGCACGGCGCTGGCGGTCGAAGAACGAGTGGACGAGCTGGTGGAACCGTTCACGGTTCCGTTGCCCGAAGTGCAACTGACGGAAACGTACATCGAGATCATCGACGCCGGTTCCGGGAACCGGGTGGTGACGGTCATCGAGTTCTTGAGCCCTACGAACAAGCTGCCCGGCGATGGACGCCGCGAGTATCTGCGGAAAAGGGCCGAGTGCCACCAGGCGCGAGTACCGCTGGTTGAGATCGACCTGACGCGGCAGGGGCCGCGGCACGAGGTCCTGCCGTTGCGGTCGATTCCCGCCAGACACGACGCGACCTACTTGGTCTGCGTCCAGCGTTACCATCCCCAACACCGGTTGGAATACTACCCCGTCCCGCTCGCGTCCCGGCTCCCGGCGATCCGCATCCCGCTCCGCCCGCAGGACCGGGACGTGCTGCTCCGCCTGCAAGGGCTGGTCGATCAGGCCTATGAAAACGGTCGCTACGACGACCTGGACTACACCGAACCGCTCAGTCCGCCGCTGGAGGCCGACGAATCGGCGTGGTTCCAGCAACGGCTACAGTCGTTCGGAAAACACGAGATCACGCCTCCGCAGTAACTGCGAGACACTGTCGGATCGGTCATGGATCTGCTTGGTACAGGAACAACGGGGACCCCGCATTCGGATGCCGCCTTCATTGGCACGAGGGTGCGCTCGTCGGCAGCCCTTGCTACGGCGCTACCGTGATCATTTTGGTGACGATGGCGTAGTAGGCTCCGACCTCGTTGCCTTCGGCGTCGACGAAGACGGGCGCCAGCTGGTACGAACCGGCGGTCAGGGTGGCGGTGAACGTCACGTCACGGTCATCGGCCTCGACCGGCTTGGTCTCGAGATCGCGGTCATCGATACGCAGCGTCGCGCGGACGGAGGGAATCGCGAGGCCGGGATGAGCCCGAAACGCCTTGGATGCGCCGGGCACATCGTCGCCGGGCGGCAGCGGGGCCGTGATCGGCTGGTCGGCCTCGACGGGCCAGCGGCGGAGGCTGATCTCGTACTCGCCCGGCGTCAGCACCCGGACCGCCCAATGGCCGCGATGTACCGACGGGGACGAATCCGTGGCCGCGAGCGGTGCTTTCCTGTCCTTGGCCGGACCTGCCGGCGCCGCTCCGTAGCCGTAGGCCCGACGGATATGCTGCTGGTTCCATGGCGGTAAAGCTTCCTGAATCCAGTCGTGCCCGGTGAGGCTGACGACCGGATGTTCGGGATGGCCAAGGTGGATTTCCGTGGTCTCGGCGAACGTCGGCTCCAATTCGGCCCACCAGGCATCGTAGAAGGCGCGCATCCTGGCCGCCTGGTCGGGATGGCCGTCCAGCACGTTGCTCCGTTGACCGGGATCCGCCTGGATGTCGTACAGTTCCCGGCCGTTAACCAGCCGCCAACGGCCCGACATGACCGCGGTCTGCTTCCACTTGATCGGATCGCGAACGCGCTGCGAGTCGGTCACCAGCATGCGGTCGCGAGGCCAATCGCGAAGGTCGGCGGTCGGATCGAGCAAGCGGCGAATGGAGATGCCGTCGAATTCGACCGCGTCCGGTTTGCTCGCGCCGGTGATCTCCAGCAGCGTGGGCGCAACGTCCACGGCGTGGCAGAGCGTGTCGTTGACGTGCTTCCGGTTCCAACCGGCCGCCGGCCAGTGAGCGATCAATGGGACGCGATGACCGCCGTCGTACTCGCTGCCCTTGGCGCCGCGCATGCCGGCGTTAAAGATGCTCGCCCCGGTCGCGGTCCCGTTGTCCGTGGTGAAAATGAACAGCGTGTTCTGCTCGATGTCCAACTCCCGCAACAGCCGGCGCGTGGCGCCGACGTTGTCGTCGATGTTGGTGATCATGCCGAAAAACGCGGCGATGGCCGGCGGCTGGTCCGCATACATGTCGAGATACTTCTGCGGCGCGTGCAGCGGTCCGTGAGGAGCGTTGGTGGTGATGTAGGCGAAGAAGGATCGCCGCGTTGCCGCCTGCTGGCGAATGAAGCGGTGCGCCTGGTCGAAAAACACGTCGGTACAGAACCCCTCGGCAGGGACGACCTTGCCGTTATGAAAATAATGGCCGTCGAAGTAGGCGTTGTTCCACAGGTCGGGTGTCTGGCCCACGCCGCCGCCGCCGTGGCGGTAGACTTCGGTAAAGCCGCGATCTTCGGGCCGGTACGGAAAATTGTCCCCCAAATGCCACTTGCCGAAATGGCCCGTGGCGTAGCCCGCATCCGTCAGCATCCGGGCGAGCGTGACCTCGTTCTCGCGGAGCATCGAGCGGCCGTTGACCGTGTGCCACACTCCAGTCCGGTTCGTCCAATGCCCCGTCAGCAGCGCTGCCCGCGTCGGCGAGCAGGTCGGGGCGACGTGATAGTCGGCCAGTTGCGACGATTCTGCAGCCAACGTGTCCAGGTGCGGCGTCTTGATCACGGGATTGCCGTGGCAGCCGAGATCGCCATAACCCTGGTCGTCGGTGATGATGAACACGATATTCGGACGTGACGGCTCAGCCGCAGCCACAAAGTCGGCGGACAGCAAAGAGCCTAGGGCAGACAGAACGATGATCCGTTGCGATAAACGATTCATGATGAAGATGGCCTCCTGTGGGGGCGGCGTTGAGACGTTTCGGCCTGAGTGACATCGTAAGTATCCGCTGCGCGATCCCGAATTGAAGCAAATCGCATTCTAGCAAACCAATAGTGGCGATTGCATGACGCCCGCTATTCCAACCGCACGTCGACGCTGGCGCGGTGCGCGGTGAGTCCCTCTTTGTCGGCCAGTTGTTGGATATCGGGCGCGATTCGGCGCAGGCCGTCAACCGTGTAGGCGATGACGCTGTGGGCGCGCAGGAAATCGTTGGCCGACAGGCCCGAGGCCCAGCGGGCGGTGCCGCCGGTGGGCAGAACGTGCGACGGCCCCGCGGCGTAGTCGCCGACGGCGACCGGAGTGAAATTGCCCAGGAAAGTAGCCCCCGCGTGATGGATCCTGGCGAGCAGCGCTGCGGCGTTGTCCGTGGCGATGTGCAGATGCTCCGGGGCGATCGCATCGGTAATGGCACACGCTTCGTCGGCGTCCCGGACGAGGATCAGGGCCGCGAACGCCTCCAAACTCTGCACCGTGACTTCGCACCGCGACAGCCGGGCCACCTGGCGCGCCAATTCGGCCGCCGTCGCCTCGAGCATCCGTTCACTCCAAGTGATCAGGATGCTGGCTCCCGGCGCATGCTCCGCCTGGGCCAGTAAATCGGCCGCGGTAAAGTCCGGACGCGTGGTGTCGTCGGCGATCACAACGACCTCGCTGGGGCCGGCGATCGAATCGATGTCCACTTCGCCGAACACGTGCTTCTTGGCCAGCGCGACGAACAAGTTGCCTGGGCCGACGATCTTGTCCACCGGCGGCAGGCCGGGCAAACCGTAAGCCAGCGCGGCGACGGCTTGGGCCCCGCCGATTCGGTAAACTTCCTGAACGCCCAATTCGCCGCACGTGGCCAGCACGTCGGGGTTGTTCGCCCCGAACGCCGTAGGTGGAGCCACGAGGGCGATTTCTTGCACGCCGGCAGCCTGGGCGGGAACGGCAGTCATCAGGACGGTCGACGGATACGCCGCCGCTCCGCCCGGCACACAGACACCGATCCGCCGCAGGGGGACGTAGCGCTGCCCCACACAGACTCCATCGGGGCGATGCAGTTCCACATCGCGATGTAGAATGGCTCGCTGAAACTCCAGGATGTTGTCGCGAATGCGGCGGATCGTAGCCAGGAAAGCGGGGTCGGCTCGGCGATGTGCGGTTGCGATCTCCGCCGGGCTCACCCGGATCGACTCGGCCGACAACTGGGCGCCGTCCAATTGTTGGCCATACCGCAGGACGGCAGCCAAGCCTTCCTGCCGCACGTCCGTGCAAATTTTTTCGACGACCTGTTGGGGGCTGAGCGGACTGCCGAAGACTTCGATGGTCCGCTGCCGGCCGCGGTGGCTGACCACGTCGCCGCGGGGGCTGAGTTTTTCGCGCAAGGCCGCGAGCGCCTGCTGGACATCATGCTGCCGAGTATCGATGCGCTGGATGTTTAACCGTGGTGGAGTATTCATAAGTCGTCCTCGCTGACGCTGCGGATTACCGGGAACGCTGCCGTCCGCCCCTCCGCGTGCGGTACATTGTGTCGTTTCTTGCGTGGCCGGAAAAGGCCCGTCGGCGCGTCGAACGCTCAAACATGGCCGCGGCGCCGTTTCCGACCCGAATTTGCTCTGCTGTTTTCAGGGCGTTTGTACTATGATCCTAAGGATTATGATCGGATTATTCTTCATCATGCTCACCTTCAGCCGCTTTGGGAGCCTTCATGTCCGGCTTGAAAGTTAACGCTGGGAACGAGAATTCACCGCACGAGACGAGCGAAGTTGCGATCGCCCGCAAGCCGAACCTGGTGCGCCGGCTGTACCAGTGGGTGTTGCATTGGGCCGAGACGCCTTACGGCACGCCGGCTCTGGCCGCGATTTCGTTTGCGGAGAGTTCCTTCTTCCCGATTCCCCCGGACGTGCTGCAGATCGCGCTGTCGGTGTCGCGGCCGAGACGGTCGTTTTATTATGCCGGCGTGAGCGCCTTGGCCTCGGTGGCGGGTGGGGTAGTGGGATGGTTTATCGGCTTCGCCTTGTGGGCGGCGGTGGGGGATTTCTTTTGCCGGTACGTGCCCGGCGTCACCTCCGAGAACGTGGATTACGTCGGCCAGATGTATCGCGACAACGCCGTGATGGCATTGTTCGGCGCGGCGTTCACGCCGATCCCGTTCAAAGTCTTTACGATCGCCGCCGGCGTGTTCCACCAGTACGTTCCCTTGACCACGCTGATCGCCGTTTCGCTCGTCGGCCGCTCGCTGCGGTTTTTCTTGGTGGCGATCTGTATTTACTTCTTTGGGCCGCGGGTGAAGGCGTTTATGGAACGCTATTTCGAGATCGCAACGCTGGTCTTATTCCTAGCGGTCCTCGCCGGTTTCGCGGCGATCAAGTACCTGTTTTGATCCCCGGTACTAGTCCGTCGCGTCATTCGAGCGGCGGCCCTTGAACAATTTGCGGCCGAGCGTGGCCTGGTACGGCGTCCAGGCACTGGCATCGTTCGCATCTTCTCGCATGACCCCGCCGATGCTGTGCATTTTCGAATCCAGATTATCCAGAAAGTGCAGAGCGATGGCTTCCAGGGTCATGGGCAGCTTGGGGCTGCCGAATTCGTATTCGCCGTGATGGCTGAGAATCATGTGCTGCAGCCGCAACCGCAACTCGTCGGGAAATCCCTCGCCCGATAATTTGCCGGCCTCGCGAATCTTCTCGTCCAGCAAGCTGACGCCGATCACCAGATGGCCGACCAGTTGGCCTTCGTCGCTGTACGCCAAATCGCGTTCGTAAGTCAGTTCCCGGATCTTGCCGACGTCGTGCAGAAAAGCGCCCATCAGGAGCAGATCGGCGTCAATTTCCGGGTAACGCGGCGCGACCACCGTGGCCAGTTCCATCAGGCTGACGATATGGTCCAGCAGTCCGCCCCGGTAGGCATGATGATGTTTGATCCCCGCCGGTGCCGTGGTGAAGCGGGCCATGAACGCTTCGTCCATCAAGAAGCATTCCGCCAAATTTCGTAGCGGATTGCTTTGCATTCCGCGCAGCAGTTCGCTCACTCGCGTGGCCAGCCGATCCACCGCCCGGACGTCCAGCGTCATAAAATCGGCTTCGTCCACCTGCGAAGCGGGCGTGTGATCAAAGTGATTGACGATCACCTGCAAGGCCCCATTGTAGAACTGGGCGGTGCCTTGCACTTGCAGGTATTGCCCATTCTCGAAGCCATGATACAGCTTTTCATTGGCGTTCCACATCATGGCGTTGACCGATCCCGTGCGGTCAGACAAGCGCATCTGCAAGTACAGCCCGCCTTGGCGATTCGTACGCAGTTGTTTATCGGCGACCAAGAAGACTTCGTCGACCTGTTCCCGGTCGGACAGTTGTTGGATGAAACGGCGAGACATGGCAATCCGTTGTGGTTGGGGGCGGTATCCGCGACAGGTCGTGATTCTAGGAGCAGTCCGAGTGCCACGCAAGGGCCGCGGCGCGAGAAGTTCCCCGATTGGTTGAACCGCATGGTCCCTGATCGTATAATGACCGCCTTTCCCAGAGGACTTTGGGAAGACCTTGCACCACGATCCGCAGCACAGCTTTTCCGGGCCCGGACCGGCGGCCTTGGACAGGGGGATCAACGATGAAGGCAGCGAATGGGGAAACGACCGACATCTCCAAGTCGAGCAAAATTCTGCCCTATGCCGCCCTTGCGGTCCTGCTTTCGCTGTCCGCGTTGGTTTGGCGATTTTATGAAAACACCGTCGCGGAGCGAGAGCGGCGCAGAGTGCTATTCGACGGCGCCCAGGTCTCTCCCCAGGCCCTGATGTTCGATAGTCGCGTCGCTCCGGACGCAGCGGACGCGAAACACCGACCGATGTTCGCCACCCGCAGGACCTTGGACCTGTACGGGCATCAATGGCCCCTCGTCTTGGAGACCATGCCAGCTTTCGAGGCCGTCGTGGACCGGCACACCGCCAAGACCATCCTCGCCGCGGCGCTCGCCATCAGCCTGCTGATCTTCCTCGTTATGAGGATGCTGAATCGCATCAGCGACAGCGCGTCTTCCCGGGCCCGGAAGATGACCTCGGCCCTGCGGGAGAGCGAGGAGCGGTACCGGGTGCTTAGCGACACCCTGCCGGTCGGGGTGTCGATCATCGGCGCGAACATGGAGATTCTGGCGAGCAATCAAACAAAACGCGGCTGGTTTCCCCAAGGCGCCCAACAATGCGTGCCCTGCTATACCGTCTACACGAATTCCCCGAAGACGGAACCCTGCGAGGGCTGCCCGGTGGTGCAGACCTTTCAGGACGGGCGGCCGCACGTCGTCGAGAGGGAAGCCGTCACCGTCCAGGGAAAGCGCGTTCTGTTGATCACCACGATGCCGCTCGTCGGTCCCGCGGGCGAGGTCACCAGCGTCCACGAAACGGTGGAGGACATCACCGAACGGAAGCGGGCGGAAGAGGATCTATGCGTTTTGAACGCGCAACTGGAACAGCGGATTGAGGAACGCACTCAAGAATTGGCCCGCGCCAAGGAGGCTGCCGAGGCGGCCAACCGGGAAAAGAGCCTGTTCCTGGCGAACATGAGCCACGAGATCCGCACGCCCATGAATGCGATCCTGGGGTTTGCCCAGATCCTGGAGCACGACCCGTCCCTCACTCCCCGGCAGATAGCCCAGGTCCACAGCATCAATCGCAGCGGCGAGTACCTGCTCGACCTGATCAACGACATCCTGGACATGTCCAAGATCGAGGCCGGAACGCGCGAGGTCGACCGGATCGTTTTCGGCCTTCACGACCTGCTGGACGACCTGCAGACGATGTTTCAAAGTCGGGCCAAAGCCAAAGGGCTGCGCTTGATTGTGGAACGGGACGACAACGTGCCTTACTATGTCCTGGGCGACGCGGGCAAGCTGCGGCAGGTCCTGGTCAATCTGATGGGTAACGCGGTCAAGTTTACGCAACGGGGCGGGGCGGCGGTGCGGGTGCGGGCCGAACCGGCCGCAGCCCGGCCCGGGCCGGACGAGCGAGGCTGGCGTCTGGTGTTCGAGGTGGAGGACAGCGGGCCGGGGATTCCCGCGGCGGAATTGGACCGCATCTTCGCGGCGTTCGCGCAGGGCGAGGCCGGAATTGCGGCCGGTGGCACGGGCTTGGGCTTGGCGATCAGCGTCAAGGTTGTCGAAATGATGGGCGGCAAGCTCGCGGTCGAAAGCGAGGTCGACCGAGGCAGTTGCTTCCGGTTTGACGTGCTGCTTGAGGCGGCCGAAGCCATGCCGGAAAGAGAACACCACGCGCTCCCCATTCGCGTGGTCGGGCTGGACCCCGGGACCGGCCCGCGGCGGATCTTGGTGGTGGACGATGCACAGGATAGCCGCGCCCTGCTGCTCGATCTGCTGCGGCCTCTCGGGTTCGAGATCCGGGAGGCGGAAAATGGTGTCCGGGCCCTCGATGTTTTTCGGGAGTGGGCGCCCCATGCCGTGCTCATGGACATGCGCATGCCGATCATGGACGGCTACGAGGCCACTCGGCGGATCAAATCCAGCGAGGCGGGCCGCACGACCCCCGTGATCGCGGTAACGGCCAGCGCCTTCCAGGATTCGCGGGAGGCGATTTTGGCAACGGGGGTCTCCGCCTATCTGCGCAAACCCTTCCGCCCGGGCGATCTCTACGAAGCCCTGGGCAAGTGCTTGGATCTGCGTTACGTTTATGCCGATGCGCCGGACAAGCCTTGGCTCCAGCCAACGCCCACGGCGGTCGCGCCGGAATCCGTGGCTGCGCTGCCCGGCGCGCTGGTCCAGGCCATGTGCGAGGCCGTAGCTGACGGCGACATAGCACGTTTGGAGGAGTTGACCCGGCAGGTGCAAGCCCTGGACAGTGCGGCGGCCCTGGGATTGCAGGCCCTGGCCGACCGGTACGACTATGCAAGACTCGACGAACTACTTGGCGGGGGAGGACATGAGCATGGATAGGGGCACCGCGACCGCGACCATCATGGTGGTGGACGACACGCCGCCCAACCTGAAGCTGTTGCAGGACATGCTGCAAGCCAGCGGCTACCGGGTGCTGGCGTTCCCGAACGGCAGGATGGCCCTGGCGGCCGCGGCCAGGAATCCGCCCGATCTGATCCTCTTGGACATCAATATGCCGGAGATGAACGGCTTTGAAGTTTGCGAGCGCCTGAAAGCCGACGCCGCGCTGAAGGAGATCCCGGTGCTCTTCATCAGCGCCCTGGGGGAGACAACGGACAAAGTCAAGGCGTTTTCCGTCGGCGGCGTGGACTACGTCACCAAGCCCTTCCAGTTCGACGAGGTCCACGCGCGCATTCGGACACATTTGGAACTTTGCCGCCAGCGCCGCCAGTTGACCGAGGCCAACGACAGACTCCGCCAACTGGAAAGGCTGCAGGACAATCTGACGTACATGATCATCCATGACATGCGGTCGCCGCTGACGGTTTTAGGCGGATGCATCGACCTGCTTTGCGACGAGATCCCCGAGGACGCCGCCGCGGCGCTCCAGATGGGGCAAAGGGGCAAGCGGGCGGCTCAGGAATTGACGGAGATGTGCAACGGGCTGATGGACGTCACGCGTTTGGAGGCCGGACAGATGCCCCTCCACCGCACCGCGTGCGAGTTACCGGCGGTGGTGTCCGACGCCGTGGACGCTACGAAAATGCAGGCGGATTCCGCCTCGGTGACAGTGCAGGCCGAACTCCCGCCCGTCCGCGTCTCGGCCGACAAGAAGCTGTTGCACCGGATTTTGACCAACCTGCTGAGCAACGCTATCAAGAACACGCCGAAAGGCGGTCAGATCACGGTCCGCGCCGTGACGGAGCACGACGGCGTCCGCGTCGAGCTCGCCGACACGGGGTGCGGAATCCCGCCCGAGTACCATCAGAGGATCTTCGAAAAGTTCGGGCAGGTGGAAGCGCGGCGGGAACGGCAACAGCACTCAACAGGGCTGGGACTCCCTTTCTGCAAGCTCGCCGTCGAGGCCCACGGCGGCCGGCTCGGAGTCATCAGCGAGGTCGGCCGCGGCAGCGTCTTCTGGTTCATCCTGCCGGAGTGCCGGCGAGCCCCTTTCTGAGCTCGGACGTCTCCTCGTCTTTCGCGAGATCTGGTACAAGCGCGCGACCGCCGGCGGCCGATAGGCTCGATTCGTGTATCCCGCGAGCTTCACATGCGGACGGAAAAACTTTGTTCCGCCAGTTGTCCCTGCGCCGGCAGCTGTTTATTCTGGATGCCATGTGGCGTACATCGACGGGTATACGAACGCTGGTGGGCTCCGAGGCGGAACTGGTCCGTCAGCTGCTGGGATTCGTCTACTTTCAGATCAACGTGGTTTGGCCGGCGACAGGCGAGTCGTATCAGAGCGGCGTTTCGCTGTTCGACCGCCTGGAGGCTTCCCAACAGCTGGCGCTGCTGGCCGAGGTGGGGCGAGCGCTGTTGAGCGCCGATCAGCCGCCGCCTAAGTTGACATCGTTGCGCGAAGCCACCGTAGCCGTCCTGTACGAAGAACTGCGGGCCTGCGTGGCCGACGAGATCGATTGCGAATTGGAGGAAGGCACGCCGTCCCGGCACTGGCGCCAGCTCGCACTCCGGGCGTGCATTGCCGTCGCGGACGACGAACAGCTCGCCGACCTGCCCGACAGTAGCGCGGATGACCTGGATGCCTGGGATTTGATCGTCGAGTCGCTGGCCGACCGCATTCTTTGGGACCGCGACTGGGAAATGGAAGATATCTTTGCCGATGCCGTTCCGGAGCGAGGCCGACAACTGAAGCAGTTCCTGGGCATCGAAGACGATTATTTCCGCGATATCGCCCCGGACCCCACCATTCATCAACTGGACGCCGTACGTTCGCAATTGGATGCTCTGACGCGGAAAGGATGACCCCGTGAGATCGATCTGTCCGTACGCGATCGCAGCCTGGCTGGCCCTCGGCGGAATGATGCATGCTGCCGAGGACGTGGGTGCCGAGGCTGGCATCCCGGCCCTCGTGTTTCCGGAAGGCGTCGGCGTGAACATCCATTTCGTCCGCGGCCGCGAGCGGGATCTGGACATGATCGCGGCGGCGGGGTTCAAGTTCGTGCGCATGGATTTTTCCTGGAGCGGCACCGAACGATCCCTCGGCCGATACACCTGGGACGAGTACGACGAACTGACGGCCAATTTGGACAAACGCAAATTGCGGGCGCTGTACATCCTGGATTATTCGAATGCCCTGTACGAAGACAAGCTGATCAGCCGCGATCCGATCTCGGGCAAAGAAGTCACCGGGATCGCGGCGCCCCGCAAGCCGGCCAGCGTGGCGGCATTTGCGCGTTGGGCGGCTGCCGCAGCCGAGCATTATCGCGGCCGCGGCATCCTGTGGGAAATCTGGAACGAGCCGAACATCGGTTTCTGGAAGCCGCAGCCGAACGTCGCCGATTATACGGCGTTGGCGTTGGCCACCTGCCGGGCGATGCGCGAAGCCGATCCGCAGACGCTGATTTTGGCTCCGGCTTCGTCCGGATTCCCCTGGGCGTTTTTCGAATCGTTGTTCCAAGCCGGCACGCTCGAGCACCTGGACGCGGTCAGCGTTCATCCCTACCGCAATTACAGTCAAGGTCCCGAGACCGCCGCCGCCGACTATCGGCGGCTGCGGGCGATGATCGAACGCGATGCGCCGGCGGACAAGAAAGCCCTGCCGATCATCAGCGGCGAGTGGGGCTACGCCACGCACACCAAGGGCGTGTCGCCGGCGACGCAGGCCGCATTCTTCGCTCGCCAGCAATTGGCGAATCTGTACCACGGCGTGCCGCTGTCGATCTGGTACGACTGGAAAAACGACGGCACCGATCCGGAATATAACGAGCACAACTTCGGGACGGTGACGCACGAGTTGCAACCCAAACCCGCCTACCAGGCCGTGTGGACGCTGACGAACCAGCTGAGCGGCTATCGGATCGCTCGGCGCTTGGCAGCCGGCGATTCCGCCGTTTGGGTCTTGCTGTGCGTGGACGCAGCCGGCAACCAAAAGCTGGCCGCTTGGACGACCGGCGAACCGGCCCCGATCCGGCTGGCCCTCGGCCTGACGGCCGACGACGCGGTCTCCGCCGTAGACGGCCTGGGACAACCGCTGGCCGTGCGGATGGAAGGGGGGCAATTGGCGGTCGAACTGGACAGCTTGCCGCAGTACCTAACGTTTGGCCGGCCCGTCCGATCCTTGACGGCGGCGGCGGCGTGGCGCGTCGAGCCGTTGTCGACGCTGGTCGCCGCCGGGCGTGCGGAGCCGATTCGTGCTTCGGTACGCGCTACCAACCCATTCGGTCGGCCGTGCCGAGTTCGCTTGACGTTGGACTCGCCCGCCCAGTCGGCGCTTGTTCCGCTTCGGGCTCCGCCGGGACCGGGCGATGATCCCGCAGGCGGCGCGGCCGTTGCGAGCTTGAACATTTCGCCCGGAGAAGAAGCCGTTCACCATTTCGAATTCTCGCTCGTCCGGCGCGACGACGAGTTTCCTGCGGTCACAGTTCGGACGTCATACCACGAGGTTCAAGGCACCGATACGATTCTTGTCGGCAGTTCCGAAGAGCGAGTTGCGTTCGTGCTGGGCAATCCGTTGCGATTGACCGTGGCACCGGTTGATTCGGGCCTGCGTATCGCCGTCGCGGACCCGGCGCACAGCGGATTCGAAGGAACGGCCGTGGTCGATGGCGTGACCGTCGCGTTGAAGACGGATGGCGGATCAGCTGAATTGACCACGCGAAATTCGGCAACGACGGGAGATCGGTCCGTGGCGGTCGAATTGCGGGACGAGCAAGGCCGCGTCGTCCTGCCGAAAACGGCGATCCGGTTCCGGCCGCTGGACATTCCGCGTTACCGCGCCGCGTTGGACGGCGACGCTCAAATCCCGGCAACGGCCGAGCTGACGGAAACGAGCGCGCCCGCCGAGCCGGCCGGAGCCGCAGCGCCGTTTCCGCGCGTCCAGCGGCTGGACTATCGCTTCGACAGCGGCTGGCGATTTGTGCGTTGCGTCGCGGAAACGGGGCGTCCAAGCATCGAAGGCCGGCCGGACGCCTTGGGGCTGTGGATTCACGGCGATGGTTCAGGCAATTCCTTGCGGATTCGCGTCGTCGACGACAGCGGTCAAACGTTTCAGCCGACGGGTCCCAACTTGGACTGGACCGGCTGGCGGTGGGTCGAGTTCGATTTGACGAAGCTCGAACACGTTGGCCGCTGGGGCGGTGCCGACGATGGCCGCGTCCATGGCGGCTTGCGCCTGGACACCGTCCTGCTGGTCGACTCGACCCGCAACAACACCGCCGGCACCATCTACTTCGCCGCCCCGATGCTGCGGAACGCCGACTCGGCGGGAGGGCGGCCGTGATTCAGAACGGCGACCGGATCGTCGACGGTTCCTGAAATACCTGCCACTTGTCCGCCGGCAGATCTCCGAAGGCGGCGCGGTACCTTGGCGAATCGGCCGCTTGACCGGTGACGTCGCGAAGGTAGATTCGCACCACTTGCTCGGGACGTTTTTCCGCCAGCTTGCCGTATACTTCCGGGTCCCGTTCGCCCGAATCGCCCACCAGGATGAATCGGCGGTGCGGGTAGGTTGCCATCAGCGATTCGATCACCTGCAACTTGGCCTCCAGCGGATCCGCCAGCAGCGACCAGACGCTCGAGTCCTTCAGCCGGGTCCGGCGCAAGTGGTACGTGGCCTCGGGAAAACCGGCGTCACGGGCAAAGTCGGCCAAGGACTCGTACAACTGCCACGGACTGGCCGACACAAAATGAAATGCGACGCCGTGACTGGACCAGCCGCGGTACAGTTCGGCCATCCCCGTGACTTCCCGAAACGGCAGCAGGAAGGTATTCTCGACCAGCTTTTTGCGATTCGTCACCTCGCTCACTTTGATCGTGTCGTCGATGTCGCTGATCACCGATACGCCGGTCGCGTCAAGCAATTGGACTTCGCCCGTGAAGACGCGCTCGTCACGGGGATCGGTTACCGCCGTATAGCGGAGCCAGCCGCCGCGGGCAAGACGGCTGACGTCGCGCGGATCCAAACGCACCTGTCCCACGAAATGCCCGTCAGCAGTGGACGGCTCTAACTCGTAGATACTTGCCCCGATGCGTATCGAAACGCGTTTACCTCGTTCGTTGTCAACCAGGAACGGCCGCGCTCGTTGCTGAAAGAGAAGTGTTTCGGCTTGATCCGGCGTCAGTCCGAGGAAGCGTCGAAACATCGCCCAACTTGCATTGCGCCACCTGCTATCCGCTTCGGCTTCGAAAATCCAACCTTGCACGCGAGCGACCCACAGCCCATCATCGTCCGAACGATAGGCGAGCGTGGGAAAGAAGATGAGGGACTCGTCTGCATTGACATTGGACGCGCGGGCCGGGGCGGGAAACGAGGCCGAAATCCCGGTCAGCAAGGCGGCGTTCAAAAACAACCTGATCGAGGGCTTCATGGTATTGTGTCCGCGAGACCAGCCGAATGTATGCCTGAAACACACCGTAAGATTATACTTCGCACGAAAGGCGCGGTCGCCATTGGGGCATCTCCGCGGAATCGCGTCCCCGTGCGGAAAGTCCGCGACGCTGCTCCCGGCTTGCCTGCCGCTGCGCCGACTGACGCCGAACGAGCTTGCGGAGGTCGTCGGCGGAACACCCGTTCGACAACGGCGAGCTGACTTGACTTCCCCAGGCCGTGCCATCAGACTCCTAGGCAACGTAGTTGAACTGAGTTTGGACGTGGCCCTGGCCTGAAATGGTATCACCCAAAGGAATCGACGATGCACATGCTGCGAACCTTGGCCGTACGTATTCAGAGCCGTACCCTCAGCTTTCAGGAGAAATGAGATGAAAACAATCCAGCGAGCCGCCTGTGCGCTTGCTTCCATTCTCGCCGTGGCGGTTCTGGCGCCGAATCTACTCCGCGCCCAGGAAGACGCGGAAAAGGCATGGACCATGCTCTTCGACGGGAAAGACTTCGCAGGATGGCAGGTCTATTTTGGCAAGGCCGGCACCGGGAACGACGGAACTTTCACCGTCCAGGATGGAATTCTGATCTGCAGCGGCAAGCCCGCCGGCTACATGGTCACCGAGAAGTCGTATGGCAACTACACACTGCAATTCGATTTCGCCTTCAAAAGGCCCGAAGGGCTGAAGGACGACGCGGAGTTTCGAGGCAACAGCGGCTGCCTGATCCATGTCGGCGAGCAGAATGCCCTCGGTGTCTGGCCTCGCAGCATTGAGGTGCAGGGAGCAAACCGGCAAATGGGCGTTATTCTTCCGATCCCCCGCGACCTCAAATGCACGCGCACGTTTGACGGCCAGGCTCTGGCGAGTGTTCTCCGACCAGTCGGCCAGTTCAACCGAATTGAGATCGAAGTCCAGGGCGGCGACATGACCATTTCGATCAACGGCGCCGTCGTCTCGACTGTCCGCGACTGCGAGCTGACCGCGGGGCCTATCGGCATCCAGAGTGAAGGCGCCGAAACCCACTGGAAGAACATCCGTATCCGGGAGAAATAGAGATCAGCACGTTGCTTTGAGGACAATTTCCGCCAAAGGAAAACGCCCCCGCGTCGAGACCCGAAACCAGGGGGCATCGGCTGCGCTGGCCAAATGTCTCCGTGCCCTTGAGCCCCGCCAGCGAGAGCACCGTGACCTCAACATCCACCCCTCGCGCCGTTGTCCGCTAGCGAACTTGCCGGGCACGCCGAAAACCACGCTTCATCCCTGTGTCCCCGAGCCTCGGTTGAGAGTATGATAGGTTGTGTGCGCGACGGAGCTTGCGTGCCGATGCCAATCGTAACACTTAACTCAGCGAGGGACGGCCATGATCGAGAAACAACTGTCGATTTTCCTGGAAAACAAACCGGGCGTGTTGGCCAAAATGTGCAGAACGCTGGGCGATCATGACATCAACATTCGCGGCATTTCGATCTCTGATACGGTCGATCACGCCGTCGTGCGTCTGATCGTGACCGATCCCCGCAAAGCCATTCACGTGCTGGGCGAGCATGGCATGTTGGTCGTGGAAACGGATGTGCTGGCCCTTGACTTGCAGGATAAACCGGGGAAACTGGCCGAAGCGGCCGGCAAACTGGCCCGCGCCAAGGTCAACATCGAGTATGCCTACGGCAGTTCCGATACGACCCACGGCACCGTCTTCGTTCGCGTGTCGGACGCCAAGAAAGCGGTCGCCGTGCTGGCGCCCAAGGGGGCGAAAAAGACGTAAGAGACGGAGACGAGATTGTTACTGCCACCTGCCTCGGAGCACACCGACATGAAGCCCACCGCTCGTTCGCATTTTGTCTCGGCGGCTCTGATTGCCGCCGCAGCCCTGGTCTGCACGCTCGGTTCGAGGTCTCTGACCGCCGCCGACGAATCGCAGCAGGCCGACCTGCAGCGATTCCTGCCCAACCACGGCAACAGCGTCTACGACGTCAAGGGATTGCTGCGGCAATGGCCGGCCGACGGTCCGCAAGAGCTGTGGCGCGCGGAGATCGGCTTTGGCAAGAGCGCGGTCGTCGAAGCCGACGGCCGGGCGTTTACCGCCGCCGAGACCGACGAGCAGCAATGGGCGCTGTGCCTCGATCCGGCCACCGGGGCCACGCGTTGGAAACACCTGCTGCTGCCCAAACCCAATCGTCATTTTGAATGGGGGCCGACGACTTCGCCGGTGATCGACGAGGATCGGGTCTACTTCATCCCTTACGATATCTTCGAAAAGGACGTCTGGGAGATGCGCTGTCCGATCGTGTGCATGAAAACGGACGGCACCGAATTGTGGCGAGCTGACAAGACCTTTTGGGGCACCGAGGCTTCGACCCCGCTGGTGGCCGGCGATACGCTGTACGTGGGCGCCGACAACCCGGACCATGTTGTGCTCGTGGCCTTGGACAAACGCACCGGCGCGCTTCGCTGGGCGACGGCCAATCCGTCGGACAAGCAGCGGGAACTCGGCGCGCCGGCTTCCTTGACTTACCAAGTCGTCGACGGAATCCCGCAAGTGATCGTCGCCACCTACGGAACTCGCGAACTGTTGGGCGTTCATGCCGGCACGGGTGAGATCATGTGGCGTTACCCGTATCCGGCCGGAATTATTATCGGACTGGTCAGCACGCCTGTCGCGGTCGATTCACGGCTGTTCGTCTGCGGCGGCGAGGGCAAGGACCGCAACTTCTCGGCCTGCCTGCAGATGGAGGCCGACGGCCGCAAGATCCGTTGCCGAGAGTTGTACCGCAGCACGGAGTTGCAGACAAACATGTACAACACCGTTGCCATCCAGGACGATGCTGTCTTCGGTTTCGGCGGCAACAAGCGGATCGGCTTTTTGCACTGCACCGATCTCGCGGACGGGCGATTGCTGTGGCGGCAAGACAGCGACGACTGGACGAGCGAGCAGAACCTGGTGATCGCCGATGGGCTGATTTTCGCCTTGACGAAAAAGGACGAATTGGTCATGGTCGAGGCCAGCCGCGAAGGCTATCGCGAACTGGGCCGCGTCGCGTTGGGCATCGAGTTAGGCCGGCCGCAGCAGCCGACGATTGCCAACGGCCGGATGTACATCCGCGGCCACAAGGTTGTGGTTTGTTATCGGATTGTGCCATAGACACTGCCGATCGAAGCCGATAGGACGGTGCGATCGGAGACGCCGGAGATGAGCCGTCGCGCCGGGCGCGGCGCTACGCCTCTCGCACCGGATTGCCGGCAGGTTGGGGGAGACGAAAATGGCAACCCGCTCCCATTCTAAGCCATCGCAGGAAAAGGCTCGCGGCGGTTCCCGGCGGCACAGGACGGCGCCTGCGGGACGAAAACGCGGGTATCGCGTTGCGGGCTTGGTTATGCTCCTCGTGGCGGCCGTCTTTTTCATCGAGCGCTGGACTCGGCCGGCCGCGGAACCGGCCGCCGGTGTGGCCGGTCCTGCGGCTGAGCCACGGGGCATCCGGCCCGAGTGCTGGCCGACGTCCGTATCCGCGGCGGAGGCGGCCGAGCAACTGATCGAGGAGGGGCGGCGCATCGCCGATCAGTTAGTCGAAGCCTTTCCGCAAGACGCCCAGGCGCTGGCCCTCGCAGGGCAGATTCATTTCACCTTGGGCAATGCGACCGCCGCAGTCTCGTGGTGGGAGCAGTGCATCGCGTTCGATCCCGCTTGCGGCGAGGCATGGAGCGGTCTGGCCGAAGCGCATTGGGAGCGCGGGGATTTCGAACGGGCCGCAGACTGTATGCAGCGGATTCAGACCAGCCATCCGCAGCTGGCCGCAGAGAGGATCTATGTGCTGGTGGATTCGCTGATGAATCTGGGGCGGGAAAATGAGGCGATCGCGAGCCTCGGGACGTCTGCCCGGGCGGGAGCACTAGCGGCTCCGGGACGAGTCGTGCTGGGACAAGCTTACCTGCAGGCGGAAGACTATGCCAGTGCTCAGCGCGAGTTCACCGCCGCAGTGGCGGCCGCGCCGCGTCTGGCCGCTGCCCATTATGGATTGGCCGAGGCGTTGGCCCAACAGGGGCAAACTGCGGAAGCCCAGGATCACCGGGATGAATACGCCCGCTTGAAACAGCAAGACCTGGCTGCCTGGGACCGGATGCGCGGCGCCGGCCGCGGTCTCGAGAAGGTCGATCCGGCCGAAGTTCGCGGTTTGGTGAGCGACTTTCGACTGCGGGCGGGATCCCTCTACGCGGCTCGTGGTCGGCCGTTCGAGGCAACCGATCAGGGGGAACGGGCTCTCCGTTCGGAGTCCGCCGATGGCGAAGCCGGGAGGTTGCTCAAGTCACTTCCCGCCGGACCGGGGCAAGTCGTCCCCTGACCATGATTGGAACTTGGAAGCAAGCGTGGTCTCCATCCCGCGAGTAGAAGAGCCGATGACCGGAAATGCCGCCAGCTCCACAGACTTCTCGATGAACGTGTTCCCGATTTTTGACGCCGGGTCTGCTCGTCGTGCCGCGTTGCCTGGCAGGACGACGCGCGGGCCCGGCAGCGCGTCGCTGGGCCGGTCCTGTTGGCTAGCGGTAGCCGCCTTGGCGGGCATGTTCGTCCCGGCTCCCGCGGCCGGTCCGATCCTGTTCCGCGACGTGACGGCCGAGACGGGAGTCGCCTTCCAGCACACGGACGGGAGCAGTGGCCGGCACTACATCGTCGAAACAGTCGCCTCGGGCTTGGCCACGTTCGACTATGATGGGGACGGCCTGATCGACGTCTATTTCCTCAACGGCAGGCCTCTGCCGGGAACCACCGTAGGGCGCCAGCCGATCAATGCCTTGTATCGGAACCTGGGCGGTTTCCGGTTCCGGGATGTGACCGCAGAAGCCGGCATCGGAGACCCCGGTTATGCCCTCGGCGTTGCCGTGGCGGATTATAACAACGACGGCTATCCGGATCTGTACCTGAACAATTTCGGCCCCAACCGGCTGTATCACAATGCGGGAGACGGGACCTTTCGCGATGTTACCGGCGTGGCCGGCGTCGGCCGAGGGAATACGCCGGGGGCCGGAGCCAATTTCCTGGACTTTGACGGCGACGGGGCACTCGATCTGTTTGTGGCGAATTACATCTGCTTTACCTACGAAAACCACGTCGTTTCCATGATGCGCGGCGCGGCGCGGTACGCCGGGCCACGCGATTTCCCCGCTCAACCGAATCACCTGTTCCGCAACCTCGGCGAGGACGCCTTTGCAGACGTCTCTCAATCTTCCGGGATCGCGGCTCATGCCGGCGCAGGCATGGGAACGATTTGTCTGGACTATGACGGCGACGGCCGGACCGACATCTTTGTAGCGAACGATCAATCGTGGAATTTCCTGTTTCGCAACCTGGGACAAGGCAGGTTCGCCGAAGTCGGACTCGCTGCGGGCGTGGCCTGCAATTTCGGCGGCGAGACGGTCAGCAGTATGGGCGCCGACGCGGGCGACTACGACAACAACGGCTGGTTGGATCTGCTGGTCACGGACTACGAGCGGGAGAAGCCGCTGCTGTTCAGGAACTCCGGCCCGAGTCTCGGCCGCGGCGCCGTCTCATTTTCCGACGTCGCGGCCAAGGCGGGCGTCGGCGTGGGGGCCACGGCTTACGTCAAGTGGGGCTGCGGCTTTGTCGATTTCGACAATGACGGCCATCGCGATATCTTCATCGGTTGCGGTCACCTGCAGGACGACATCGAGCAGTACACCGATCGCAGCTCCTACGCCGTCCGCCCGGTGCTGTTTCGCAATCTGGGCAATGGGCGATTCGCGAACGTTTCCGACTCGGCCGGGGACGGAATGCAGGTCCGGCTCGTCGCCCGAGGCGTCGCGTTCGACGATTTGGACAACGACGGCCGCGTCGACGTCGTGATCCTCAACGCACGCCGGCAAGCCACGATCCTGCGCAACGAATCCGCGAACGATAACCACTGGCTGCAGATCGAGCTTCGCGGCAGAACTGCGAATCGGGATGGCGTCGGGGCGTTTGTCCGTGTCGTGGCGGGCGATTTAACCCTAGTCGACGAAGTCCACAGCGGGCGAGGATATCAGAGCCATTTTGGTTCCCGACTGCACTTCGGACTGGGGCCGCGAAAGCACGCCGATTTTGTCGAAGTCCGCTGGATTGGAGGCGGGACGGACAGGCTGGAACACGTGGCCGCGAACCAGCGCTTGGTGATTCGCGAAGGCGTCGCGGTGAAGGCAGCTACGGGCTCCGAAAAAGGGGATTGACAGCTGAAGGCGGGCAGCCTAGAAAACGAACCAGATTAGATGTCGCCAGCTCCCCGGACTCGCGAGTGGAGAGCATGGCGGTATCCCATTGTTTAGTAAATTTGCCTTATCCGTTCCGAGTTTTTAAGGTTCGTTTTACTGTCGAAGGAGATATCGTCATGAATCATCGTATGTCTTCTGCAAGAGGCGGTTTCACTCTCGTGGAACTGCTGGTGGTGATTGCCATCATCGGAATTCTGGTGGCTCTGTTGTTGCCTGCCATCCAGGCCGCCCGCGAGGCCGCCCGGCGGAATTCGTGCAGCAATAATCTCAAACAACTCGGGCTGGCGTTGCACAATTATCATGATTCCGTCCGTCGATTTCCGTATATGAGGGGCGGGACCGCCGGCCCCTGCGATGCGACCTCAAATTGCTCGCGGATCAGCGGTTGGGTGTCGTTGCTCCCGTATATGGAACAGGCTCCGCTATACGACGAAATCAAGTCTTCCCAGATCATCGGCACCACAACGTATGCCGCCTACGGACCTCACCCCTGGGACGGCAACTATACGCCTTGGAATCAGCGGGTCCCCGCGCTCTTGTGTCCGAGCGATCCCGGCAATGTAAACCGCGCCAACAGTGTGAACTACTGCTTCAGCGTCGGCGATACCACGCAGGGCATCAATAATGCCGGTCAGCCCCGGGGCGTGTTCGGCTATTACTCCGCCGTCGAGATGGCGACCATTACCGACGGCACGAGCAACACGCTGGCACTCAGTGAGCGGGCGGTCTGTCTAAATCCGAAGAATATCAAGGGTGGCCGGGCGAACAGCATCGCCATCAATCCGAATCCTTCCATTTGTTTCCTTCAGGTCGACGACAGCACATACATCGGAAACGCTGGCTGCATTGCGGGGTTGCGCTGGGCGGACGGCAACGTGGGGTTCACGGGCGTGAACGCCGTGCTGCCGCCCAACAGTCCCTCGTGTCAAACGGGCACCTGGGACGGGGACGATGGCACCTATCCCCCGACGAGCTATCATCCCGGCGGTGTCCTGGTGACCCTTGCCGACGGCTCCGTCCGGTTCATCAGCGACAGCGTGGATGCCGGCAATGTGACCGCCCCGGCACCGACCAATGTCAGCGTTCCCAGTCCCTACGGAGTTTGGGGCGCGTTGGGCAGCCGAATGGGCGGCGAGGCTTCGCAAGTTCCTTAATAACTCTACGTAGGTTCGCTCACGTCGAAGGAGACTGGTATGCGTCGCGAATTATGGACTCTTGGCTTGGCGGTGTTGATGTTCGTTCTCGGCTGTTCCGGCTCCGATGCGAATCGGCCTGAAACGGTGAAAGCCGGGGGGCAGGTGATCTTCGAGGGGCAGCCGGTTGCGGGAGCCAACGTCTCGCTGTCGCCGGCGGCGGGATCCGGACGCGGGGCGTTCGGCAAGACCGATGCTCAGGGAATGTTCACGCTTGCCACCACCAGCTCGATCGATGGCGTCGTGCCGGGTTCCTATCGCGTGAGCATCGCCAAGCAGCGAACCGAAGGCGGCATGACCGAGGAGGAATCGCAAGCCTACTACGAGAAGACGGGACAACCGCCGCCCTCTCCAACGGTCACTAATGAACTGCCGGAAAAATATGTGGACCCATCGACTTCCGAGTTGCAGGTTACGGTCACGGCGGATGGGCCGAACGATTTCAAGTTCGATTTGAAGAAGTAGGCTCACCAGCCGTTGTGATGTATCCGGTCTGCCCGGTATCGATCGTCCTGCGGCGGCTGCTCGGCAGGATAGCCGAGCGGAACCAGGCTGTGCGGTAACACATTCTCCGGCAGGCCGAGCAAGCGGCGAAATCCTTCCATTCGCTCCTGCTGCGGGTAGACGCCGGTCCACACGGCACCCAGGCCCAAGGCGTGGGCGGCCAACAGCAGGTTCTGGACCGCGGCCGAACAGTCGACGACCCAGTAGCCGGGAACCGTTTCCAGGCTCCTGTCGCCGCAGACTAAGATTGCGACGGGAGCCTCTGCGGCCATCGCGGCGTACGAGTTCACCCTGGGAACCTCGCGGAGCAGCTTGCGATCGTCAATGACCACGAACTGCCAGGGCTGCTGATTACAGGCGCTGGGCGCGTGCATGGCTGAAGCCAGGACTTGCTGAAGCAGGTCCTGCGGCACGGGTTGGTCGAGGTACTGGCGGATGCTCCGCCGGGTGCGAATCGCCTCCAGCGCGTCCATCTTGTTTGTCTCCTCGCATCAGAAGGCGTGCTGTCTCCGGACGTCAAGGCGACTTGACGCGCAGGTTGCGAAACTCGACCAAGCTCCCGTGGCCCAAGAAGCCCAGCGGGCCTTTCGTCCGCCGCGCGAGCGCCTCCGCGCCCGGCACGGCGGCCAAATCCACGTCGACGATGACGGCGTCGTTCACGGTCACTTTCCAGTGACTGCCGTGGCACGTGATTTCTTCCGTGTTCCACTCGCCTGCGGGCTTGGTCCGGCCGCGTTCCGCCGGCACGGTACAGTAGATCGAGCCGTGGTACTGACACGGCTTGATGTTCTGATGCCGCGGCGCGTAATCGTCCAAGATCTGGATTTCATGGCCGCGTACGGAAACACCGTTGTTGCCGCCCGGTTCCAGTCTGAACTCGAACCGGAACGTGAAGTCGCCGAATTCCTGGACGGTGTACAGATTCCCGCCCCCTTGCTTCTTGCAGACGAGCAGGCCGTTTTCGGCCACGTATCCAGCGGTGGAACCTCGCCAGCCGTCCAGTGACCGGCCGTCAAAGATGCTGACAAAGCCCTGATCGACTTCGTCCTGCGCCAGGGGCGACGCAGAGGCGTCTTCGACCCCCGGTGCCCCGACCGCCAGCAAGCACACGCTCCATGTCACGCTCCAGCAAAGCATCACTCGATCCTCCCGGGTTAAGCCCAAGGAATAGTGATCGTCAACCGGTCACTTCAACTTTCAACGGCAGCAGTCTGATATTCTTGCGATTTCGTCCCCGTGCCACAACGGGCCCTCGTTCAGGAACGCCAGTATAGGTCGTGAGCGCGGGTGCTTCAACACGGAGAGGCCGTGAGAAAATTGGGACAGGCACTTCGCGACGAAGCGGATTCGCGTGTTTTCGCGGTGTCCGCTCGGAGCTGGTCCCATTTTTTTCACAGCCTCGGAGCGCAGGTAAGCAGTGACGACGCGGCCGACACGGCCAACAAGCAGTCCGTGCCACGCCGAACGCTGGGATTTGCGGGTCATTTCTCGGCCGGAATTCCTTTTATCCGCTTGCGCGTTACAATCTGACTTATGAAAACCGCTTCGATCTCCGCCCGCCTTGTTGTCCTGGCGTTCGGCACCGCGCTGACCGGCGCGCTGCCCGCCGACGTTTCGATTACCGAACTCGACGATTGCCTCCGCGTGCAGATCGACGGTCAAACGTTCACGGAATGGCGGCACAAGGACTGGGCGGCCCCCTACCTGTACCCCGTAATCGGGTCCAACGGCGAAAACATCACCAGGCATTTCCCCATGCGGCGAGGCGTTCCCAGCGAGGAACCCGATCATTCGCATCATCGCTCGATCCGCTTTTCGCACAGCGACGTGAACGGATTCAACTTTTGGTGGGCGGCGGGCAAAGACCAAGCGGGCCACACGGCGGAGGTCAAGCTGGAGCGAATCGAGCGGATCGCGTCGGGGAGGACGGGCGAAGTGATCCTCTGGAATCAATGGCTCGGCGATGGCCGGCTGGTCCTTCGCGAAAAGGTCCGACTCGCCTTTATTCCGCTGGAGAACCGGCAGTTACTGATGGATTACGATGTCGAGCTTTGCGCCGGCGACCGGGCGGTCACGCTGGGCGACAAGCGGGATGGCGGGCTGCTGGTGCGCGTGGCAGGGACGATGAAAGTCGAGAACGAACAGGGCCAGCGATTCGAAGGGGCGATCCGGAACAGCCGCGGCGAGCAAAATGCGGACGTCTGGGGCAAGCCCGCCGAATGGATCGATTACTATGGCCCCGACGCGAGCGGCAGGACTGTCGGCATTGCCATGTTCGATCATCCGGCGAACGTGCGTTTTCCCACGCCTTGGCACGCGCGGACGTACGGTCTGATGACCGCCAATCGCTTCGGCACCGATCACTTCCGGGCTCACTACGACGACCACAAGACCGTCTCGTGCCGTCCCTTCGGAGACGCCTGCGCCGCCTGCGCTTCGCATTCCGGCGACTATACGATCGCGGCGGGCACAAGCCTCGTGCTGCGGCATCGCCTCTATTTTCACCACGGTGATCCAGAGGCCGCCGGGGTCGCAGACAGGTACCGGGAATACACGGCGGACAGCGATTCGGCGGTTGCCCGGATGCGCGTCCTGCACGCAGACCGCCGGTGGCGGGAGTTGATTGAACAATTCGAGCGCGAGGATTTTGCGGCGTGGCCCGCGGCAGGTGCCGGCAAGGCGAGCGAGGCGTTTCATCTGCGCGGACAAGCTCATGCGTACCTGAAAAACGGCAAGGCGGCGGAAGCCGATTTCCGCGCGGCGCTGACCGGCAATCCGCAAAACGCGTTGATCTGGCTCAGTCTGGCCGACAACTACGCCGTCAATTTGCGCGACGAGCCGCAGGCGCTGGCCGCTTATCGGCAAGTCTTGGCGATCGCGGGCCGGCCGAATGGCTGGCTGCCGATCAGTGCCACGCTGGCAATCGCCCGTATCCTGACCGACGGGGTCAAAACCGCCGAGGCGCTCGAAGTGCTCACTGCGTACGGAGACATGGACGACATGGCTCCGGTGTGGCGCCTGAAAATGTTGCGGGCGTATGGACACGTCTACGCCGCTGCCGGAAGGGAACGGGAGTCGCTTGCCAGCTTTCGCGAGGCTTTGCAGTTGGAGCTGCGCGGCGAATCCGGGCCAACCACACCGCCGCGGTCGCGCAACGGCTTGCCGCTTGACGACACCCCATCCCCCGACAGTTCACGAAGCGAAAAACCGGTTCGGCGATCGCCGCCCGACGGCGCGGCCGAAGCAGCGCAGTTTCATGCCGGCACCGCGAAGGTGGACATTACGCCGTCCGAACAAGCCGCTGTCAATTTGGTGGGCCAGCCGCTTCGGCTCCGCGACCCGCTGTACGCCCGCGTCCTCGTAATCAAGGACCAGGACCTCGCGGTGGCGATTGTTTCGCTGGATCTGATCGTCTTTGCTTCTCAGAAGGTGATCGCAGAAGCCAAATCGCGCTGGGGCGTCGATCACGTCATCCTGTGCGCGACGCACACACATGCCGGAATGGCACCCCGCGGGCTGATCATCAAGCCGCCGGACGCGCCCGATTGGACTCGCAACGGGAACGATCCCGCCGATTCGATCGACTGGCCGGGACTTTCCGCAGACCCCTGGTATGCGGCGACCGAAGAGAAAATCGTGGCGGCGATTGGCCAGGCGATGCAGAATCTCTTTGCGGCTCGCATCGTGGCGGGCAAGGGACGGCTCGAGAGCGCCTATCTGGCCCACAATCGGCGGTTGGTGCGCGACGACGGGCGCGTGCTTGCGATGTGGGACAATCCTGACCGGCGGCCGACCCAGCCGGTCGACCCCACCCTCGGCGTCATTCGCGTGGACGACCAGTCGGGCCGCACGCGTGCACTGGCGGTCCACTACGCCTGCCATCCGGTAGCTCTGATGGGAGCCGGCGTTGTCTCGCGTGATTTTCCCGGCGCCATGGTCGATTACGTCGAACAAGAACTCGGCGACGAATGCCTGGCCATGTATTTGCAAGGAGCCCAAGGCGACATCGACCCGTACGACCTCCACAACCTGGGCGGGGAGAATCGGTTTAACATCGTCCGCCAAGCGGGGATCTCGTTAGGCAAAGGGGCGTTGCGAGTCGCCGCGAATCTGAACGCTCCGCAAGGCACGACTCGGCCGGCCCTCCAAGTGCGGGAGAGCCTGCTCACAATCCCTCACCGCCAGGGCGACCGGACGACCGACGTCGGCCTGCTCACGGTCGTCGTCGCGGGCCACCTCGCTCTGGTCACGATCCCGGGCGAGCCTTTCATTCAGCACCAGCTTGATCTGACGGCCGGCGCGCCCATCGCCAACGCATTCATTCTGGGACTGGCCTATCACGGCAAGGGAACGCCGTTTGCAGTGTACATACCGACCTCGCAGGCGGTCAAAGAGGGTGGATACGGTGCGGCCGAGTGCAGCTTCCTGGCAGCCGACGCCGGCGAACAGATGGTGCGCGATGCGGTGACAGGCATTCGAGATCTGATGAGGCAGTCCAATGTCTCGCCGGTGAAAACTCCTGCGAAAACCGATTGATGCTGGTCCACGGGGCCGGTAACTCTCGAGTCACCTCCGCTGCGTTCTAAAATAAGAATCTTTTTTTTCCGCTGCGCCATTGTCAGTGGGTCCCTCGTCGCTATCGTACCTTTGCCGAGCACATCCGGGACGTTCCCGGTGCGCCTATCGAGCCGCAATCCAACGTTCCGTTCAAGGAGGACGAACTATGTGCCACACCCTCAACATCCAATCTGTACGTACCGTCGCGACTGGGGCGGCGACATTGCTGTGCCTGCAGTTCGGGCTGACGCTGACGGCGCTGGCCGAAGCCGATCCGGCCTTCAGTTTTTACGGTTACCAGCAAATCGTGGCCAATCCGAGCCCCGCGATTGCCAACGAAAACACGCAAATCACCGTCACCGTATCCAACTTCGGTGATGCGCCGGCCACCAATGTTCGGGTGAAGCTATCGTACAACGATTGGGGCGTGACCTTTCAGGGCTGGCAAGAAATTGATGTGGTCTCCATTTCGTCTATTCCGGCGGGCGGCACGGCAGAAGCTAATTTCGATCATGTATTCACCAACCGTGCCCATACCTGTCTGGAGGCTCTGATCGTGTCGGCGGACAAAAACGCCGATCTCAATAACGATCGCGGCCAAATCAATATGGAGGTCATCAACGCCGGTGAATCGTTTGGGTACCATGTGCCGATCGTCAATAACGGCGATGACGATCTGGTCGTGCAAGTCCAGGTCGAGTGTGTGCATGATGACGCGGCGGGCGTAGTCGCCGGCAGATGTCACGGGATCGACGAGCCGATGCGCGTGCCCGCAGGCCAGGAGATCCTTGTGCCTGTCGCAGTCGAATTCTTCCGGGATACGCCGCGCGGCACGCCGATCGATGTTGTGGTGAAGGCGTTCGACGTCCTCAATCCTGGTGACGTCCACGCGATGAACCACGTTGTCGTCCGCGTGATCTTCAATACGCCGCGCGGACTCATGGAGGACTGTTTGGCAGCTTTGGAGGCCCTGCCTCTCTTGCCGTCGCCGGGCCAAGGCAAGAAGTCGAACGGTCTGGCAAAAAAAATCGACGAGATCGCGAGCCATATCGACAAGGCGCTCGCCTCGGACGTATGGGTGGGCGACTCCCGCCTCGAACCGCACCCGCGTGCCATCCCGTTGGTCTATGAGCAGTCCGCCGTGGCGATTCAGCAATTGCTGACCCTCACCGATTCCAACGATCTGCCGATTGAGTGGAAAATCGAGTTGAACCGGTGCGTCAGCGCTTTGACGGATGCCGCTCGGATTCTGCTCCAGACCGCCATTCGGGATGCAGGAGGCAACCTTGAGGCCGAACTATTCCTGGAGGAAGGTGATGCGCTGCGGTTGGCGGGCGACGAAAAGAATGCCGTCCGTAAGTATAAGACCGGGCACGTCAGCATTCTGAAGTAGTGAAGCTGCCCACATGAGCGGCCCCTTTTTTCGGCCCGTTCCTTTCCGCTCTTGAACGGGACGGGTCGGGGCGTGAGCGATTGTTTCGCGAGCAGCACGCGTCAGGTCGTCGCCAGTTGTACGCGGGCGCCCTCCAGACGCGTGGCCAGACACTGGGTGACGGAGATCAGCATGCGGTAGCCCAGGTCCTTGTTCTGCTCGCACAGGGCGCGGAGCTTCGGGCCGTTGATCGAGATCAGCTTGCACGGCTTGCGGGCGACGCCTGTTGTGATGCAGCGATACGGTTCGACCAACGCCGACCAGACGAGCAGGTCGCCGGCTACCAGCGTATCAACCACCCGCTGCTGGCCATCGCCCAATGTGTATTTGAGGTCGACTTCCCCGTCCCCCAGAATGTACATCGTGTCTGCCAGATCGTCTTCCTTAAACAGCGTCTGCCCGACCTCGGCGGTCGCTTCATCGGAAATCATGGCGACTTCGCGCAGGGCCTCTTCGCTGATGTTCGCAAAGTACGGGTAGCGCCGCAGTTGTTCGGGGGAAATCATGGCTCTTGCTCTCCTTGCAGGGAATCGAGTAGTCGAATCACGTCTTGCACCGCGCAGTCAATGGCCGCGGCAACCGCCGGGGTACAACGATCGCTGAAGTTTATTACATCCTGTGCTTCGATGCCGATCAAGTGGACATCCGCGTCTGCCGGCAAATGGGCCCCCGCGCGGCGGCCGAAGGCCAACGCGGTGGGCAGGTTGACATCGTGCGCCGAGGCGCTCTTCTGCGTCGCCATCGATTCCGTCGTCAAATGGTGAATCGTTCCAGGCGGCGCGCCGCTGCAGATCGCATCGATCACGATCGCCCGATCGAAGCCGATCATCCGCTCCATCAGCCGCAGTCCGCCCCAACAGTCCTCCGTGACCTCGACGCCCTCACGATCGGCCAACAGAGGTCGGAGCTGTGCCGCGACGCGCAACCCGGCGCTGTCATCGGAAACGATCGGGTTGCCTAAGCCGATGACGAGGGTCTTGTTGCCGACAGCACCAGTAGGCACGGGACACAGTTTGGAATCGCCTGGGGGACTCAAATGCTGGGAATCTCCGCTCGTCAGTCCGTGTACTGTGTCAGCCGTTCGACGACGTGCCCTTGCGGATCGCGCAGGCGGACTTCCAGCGGCATCTGGCCGGGCAGGCTGTGCGTGGCGCAGCCGAAGCACGGGTCGTAGGCCCGGAAGGCCATCTCGACCATGTTCAGCAGCCCTTCGTTGACGTTGCCCTTCTTGATCAGGCCTTGGGCCGCCTTCTTGACCGACATGCAAATCGGAGCGTTGTTGTTGGTCGTGCCCACGATCAGGTTGACCTTGGTCACGATGCCCCGCTCGTCGGTGGTGTAATGGTGCGTCAGCGTGCCGCGGGGCGCTTCAACACAGCCCACGCCTTCGGTCGGCGTTTCGCTCGGCAACACCCGGTATTCTTTGCTGGTGATTTCCGAATCGGTCGCCAGCTGCACCCAGTTTTCGGCGGCGTACAGCAATTCGATCAGCCGCGCCCAGTGCGTTGCAAGCGTCGGTTGCACGGGCTTGCCGCCCAGCGCATCGTAGAATCGCTGGTACTCGGCGTTGGCCAGCGGCGTCGCCATGCCGTCGGCGGCATTCAAGCGGGACAACGGCGTGGCGCGGTAGACGCCGGAATCGAGTCCGTCGGTGAACCCTTTCCAGCCGATCTTCTTCAAGTACGGGAACTTGAGATAGGACCACGGCTCGACGCGTTCGGCCACGTACTCGCGATAGTCCTTGGCCTCGTATTTGAACTTCTCCTTGCCGTCCGGCCCGACCACCCGGATCTTGCCGTCGTAGAAGTTGACGTGATTGTTGGCGTCCACCGTGCCCATGTTGTAGACCTGGTGGGTATAGGCGTCGCTCTTGATCAGGCTGACGTACTCGGAGTTCTTCAGCACCACGTCCGCGAACAACTGCAGCGAGAATTTGGCGAATTCGATCGCATCGCGGCCCAGTTGTTCGATCTCCTGACGCTGCGTCTCGTTGATCCCCCGGCTCACCCCGCCCGGCAGTCCCCAGTTGGGATGAACCGCTCGGCCGCCCATCATCTTGATCAGATTGTGCCCGTCGCGGCGCATCTTGAGCACCTTGCCGGCGATCTCCATGCCCACCTTGTTGATCACGCCCAGGATATTCCGCTCGGCCTTGGGCGCCGTGGGGCCGACGACAAAGTCCGGGCCGCCCAGGGCGTAGAAGTGGGTCGTATGATCCGTGGCGAAGAAGATGTTGTAGAACAGTTCCCGCAGCTTCTTGGCGGCGGGTGGCGGATCGACGTGAAACACGCCGTCCAGCGCCTTGGTGGCCGCCATGTGGTGGGCCTCGGGGCACACGCCGCAAATGCGGGCCGTCAAGTTGGGCATATCCTCGACCAGCCGGCCTTCGCAGAACTTCTCGAAGCCGCGCAGTTCGGGGATTTGCAGGTAACAGTTGGCCACGTCTCCCTGGTCGTCCAGAAAGATGTCGATCTTGCCGTGACCTTCGAGCCGCGTGATGGGGTCGATTGAAATGCGTTTCATAGCTTATTCCTTCCGCTTGGCGGACCAAGTCCCTAACTCACCGCCTCCCGCTTGCCGCGCCGCAACTGGCTGCCGGCCAAGCTGAACCGGTAGAACGATCCGACCGGGTCCGGGAGGCCCTTCTGGATAATCGCGTCGATCTCCTTGGGATCCTGGGAATCGATCACGGAGGCCACGGCGCTGAACAGCCGCGCGCCGTAGTCTTCGACACCGTCGTTCGGGCCGTAACAGCCGATGCACGGCGAATTCACTTGGGGACACAACGCTCCGCAGCCGGCCCGCGTCGCCAGGCCGCAGCACAGCAAGCCTTGTTCCAGCAAGCACGTCGTCTCGTCCGGGATCACTTCCCAAGTCCGCTTGAATGCCTTGATCTTCTTTTCGGTGCGCGTCCGCGGACAGGAATCGCAGACCGTGGTATTGGCGCCGATCACCGTGCCCGGGGGCGGCAGATTGCCGCTGACAATCGCCTCGATCGCTTCCCAGATCCGCGGAGATTCCGGGGGACAGCCCGGCAAGTAGTAATCGACCTTGACCGTCTGGTCCAGCGTCTTCAACGTATCGTAAAATACGGGCAGGTGCAACGTTCCCTCGGGGACCGCCGTCTCGGTCTGCGGCCGGATGTGCTCCGGATTCTCGGTCGATGCCGTCTCCTGGTACGAGTTGTCGAAGATCGCCTGGCGGTTGTGCAAGTTGCCCAGGCCCGCAATGCAGCCTTCGCTCGCACATGAGCCGAAAGCGATCAGCACCTTGGACTTCTTGCGGAACAGCTGGGCCATGTACTCCTGTTCGCTGGTGCGAATGCCGCCGTTGAACAAGCAGACGTCGATTTCGCCGTCGGCCATCTTCTCGATGTCCGACACCTTACCGTCGGCGATACAGGGGCACATGACGATATCGAACGCCTTGGCGACATCCAGGATCTTGTCGTCGATGCCGAGGATCGAGATTTCGCAACCGCCGCAGGACGCCGCCCAATAGATGGCCAGCTTGCCTTTGCCGTTTGACTCACTCATGCCGGTACCTCCATCGCCTCTTGATGTTCGTGAACGATGTCTTCCAACGCTTTCAGCCGCTGGCCGTTTTCTTCCCAGTTCTGCGACCAGCCCAGCGGACCCAACTGCTTGACCTCCGCCACCATCTTGTCGATGGCGTCGGCCAGCTGCTGGCCTTCGGCGGCCGACGCCCACACCAGCTGGACGCGCTGGTCCTCGACGCCCATCGCCCGCAATGTATGCCGCAGCATGTGGAAGCGGCGCATGGCCTTGTAGTTCTGTTCGATATAGTGGCACTCGCCGGGATGGCAACCCGCGATCAACACGCCGTCGGCGCCCAGCGAGAGGGCTTTCATGACGTACGTGGGATCGACGCGACCGCTGCACATCACCCGGATCGTGCGAACGTTCGGGGCATGCGTGATGCGCGCCGAGCCGGCGAGGTCCGCCGCTCGATACGAGCACCAGTTGCAGAAAAACCCGACGATCTTCGGTTCAAAGTTCGCGTCTACGTGACTCATTGATGTTGATCCTCCCTTGTGCGGCATCACCGCCGCCGTTTCGCGAGAAGGAGACAGTCCCCTCTTGGGCGAAGCACTCTTCGGGCCGTTTTCGGCCAACGGGGACTGTCCCCTTTTTTGCGCGCCTAAATCGCCACCGTTTCCGCCTCGGAAGCCGCCGCGCCGGCCGGCCGCACGGCATCCCACAGAATGCCTTCGATTTCCGCATCAATCTGTTGATCGTTGAAATGCGCCGCTGTAATGACGTGGGCGGGGCAAGCCGACACGCACGTGCCGCAGCCTTTGCACAGCGCCGTAATCACGTGGCTGACGCCCCGGTCCTCGAAGAATTCGATGGCGTTGTACGGGCACATGTTGTTGCAAATCTTGCAGCCGGAGCAACCGGCCTCGTCGATCGTGGCCACTACCGGCTCGATCATGACCTTGCCCTTGGTGATCATGCCCGACACGCGGGCCGCCGCCGCGGCACCTTGGGCCACCGACGCCGGAATGTCCTTCGGGCCCTGACAGACGCCCGCCACGAAAATCCCGTCGGTCATCGTGGCTACCGGGTCCAGCTTCGGATGCCGCTCGGTGTACCAGCCGTCCATGCTGCAGGAAATGCCGCACTTCAAGCCCATCTCGCGGGCATCCGTCTGCGGCTCAATCGCTCCCATCAAAACCACCATGTCCACCGGGAATCGCTGCTGGCGGCCGATCAGCGTGTCTTCGCACTGCACGATCAGCTTGCCTTGTTCGTTCGGCAAACGGGCCGCATCGGTCACTTCCGAGACCTTGCCGCGGATGAAATGCATGCCTTCGCTCAACAGCCGCTGGTAGAACTCTTCGTAGTTCTTCTGATTCGTCCGCATGTCGATGTAGAACGAGTACACCTGGGCCTGGGTCTTCTCCAACACCAGGTGGCCGAACTTCAGCGAAGCCATGCAGCAGATGCCGGAACAGTACGGGTTGTGCCGCGTGTCGCGGCTGCCCACACAGTGGATGATGGCGATCGATTTGGGTTCGGTCTTGCCGTCCCGGAGCACGATCTTGCCGTTGGTCGGGCCGGCCGCGTTGCACAACCGCTCGAACTCCAAACTCGTGTAGACGTTCGCCAGCCGGCCGTATCCGTACTGGGGAATGGTCTTGCAGTCGAACGGCTTCCAGCCCGTGGCGATGATGATGTTGCCGACGTTGACCTCGATGATCTCGTCCTGCTGGTCGAAAGCGATGGCGTCGGTCGGGCACAGCTTTTCGCAAGCCCGGCACTTCTGCCGCTCGAACCAGATGCAGGATTCGGTGTCGATCACCGGGATCCGCGGCACGGCTTGCGGGAACGGCATGTAGATCGCCTTGCGATTGCCCATCCCGGCCTCGAACTCGGTGTCCAAAACTTTGCGGGGGCATTTTTCCACGCAGATGCCGCAGCCCGTGCACTTGTCGTAATCGACGTGCCGCGCTTTTTGGCGAATCTTGACGTGGAAGTTGCCCACCGAGCCGGTGACTTCTTCCAACTCGGCGTACGTCAGCAGCTTGACGTTCTCGTGCTGGCCCGCCTCGGACATCTTGGGCGTGAGGATACATGCCGAACAGTCCAGGGTGGGGAACGTTTTGTCGAATTGGGCCATGTGGCCGCCGATCGACGGTTCGCGTTCCACCAAGTACACGGGATATCCGGCGTCGGCCAGTTCGAGCGTGGCTTGCAAACCCGCGATGCCGCCGCCCAGGACCAGCGTGGTTCGATTCACGTCGACATAGAACGGTTCCAGCGGCTGCTGGTACTTCACGCGGCCGACGGCCGCCGCTACCAGCGCCTTGGTCTTCTCCGTCGCCGCGGCGCGATCCTTATGCACCCACGAGCAATGCTCGCGGATGTTGGTCATGTCCATCAAGTACGGATTCAGGCCCGCGTTGGAACAGGCCCGCCGAAACGTCTTTTCGTGCAAGTGGGGGCTGCAAGCGGCCACGACCACGCGGGTGAGCCCCTCTTTTTTGATGTCCTCTTCGATCATCGCCTGGCCGAGCGACGAGCACATGAACTTGTAGTCCCGGGACACACAGACATCCGCGCAATTCTTGCCGGCCCATTTCGCCACTTCTTCCACGTCGACCTTGCCGGCGATGTTGCTGCCGCAGTGACAAACGTAGACGCCGATTTTTTCGGCCATGGTTGTTCTCCAATTCTTGCGGAATCGTAGGTCAGACGTTTTGTGCCTGACTGGATCGTTCTCTTCGCCTATGCGTTAGCCATCGCCGGCTGACCTTCGAGCTTGGCCCGAATCACCGGCTCGGCCGCGACCAATTCCTTGCCAAATCCCAGTTTCTTCGGCTCAATACCCAGGGCCACGCCCAGCAGTTGAGTGAAGAACACGATCGGCAAATGGAAGTTCGTGTTAAAGTAGTTGTTCACGCGACCCTGATAGGCGTCCATGTTCAATTGGCACATCGGACACATCGTCAGGATCAAGTCGGCCCGGTAGTCGTCGGCGCTCTGCAGCAGCCGGCGAATCAACTCGAACGCCATGTCCTCGCTCAACTGCGTCATGTGGCCGCCGCAGCAATGCGACTTGACGGGATAATCCACCACCTCGGCGCCCAGCCACATGAACATCTCGTCCATCTTCATGGGATATTCCGGGTTGTCGAACCCGTTCAGCGGCCGCACCACTTGGCAGCCGTAGTACGGCGCCACGCGCAAGCCGGTCAGCGGCTGGACCACTTTGGCCTTCAGCGCCGCTTCGCCGACGTCGTGATACAGCACGTCCAGCAGATGGCGGACCTGGACCCGGCCGGCTTTGTATTTCAAGCCTCCGGCGGCCAGCGCCTGGTTGATCTTGGTGTTCATGTCCGCGTGCTCGCACATCAACTTGTCAACCTTCTTCAGGTTCAAGTAGCACGCGGCACACGGAGCCACCAACTGGTCGTGGCCGCTGTCGACCAACGCCAAGTTGCGGGCAATTACGCTGGTGGCGACCAATTCGTCCTGGGTAAAGTATTCGGTCGCTCCGCAGCAATTCCAATCGTCCAGTTCGTCCAGCTGTAATCCGACCTTTTCCATCACCGCCCGCACGGCCACATCGTACGCGGCGCTGCCGGCTTCCAGCGAACAACCGGGATAGTACGCGTATTTCACGACGGACCTCCGCTTCGTTTTTCGGGTTTGCCAAGTTCTCGAGCTTTACTGATGATCGCCTGCAACTGGTCAATCTGGCGGATTTTGGTGGGCCGCAACGACAACCGGCCGCGGGCGAACATCGACATCCCCATGCCCATGCCCTTCAGCATGCTCATGGGCTTATTCAGCATCAGGTATCGCGTGGCGATGCCCATCTCGAACGCCCGGCCGTACTTGTCGACAAAGCCGGTGAATACGCGAGCCAGGGCTGGCGCATCGCCTTCGGTCGCCTTGCCCTCGCGGATCGCCATCCGCTTGAGCGTGTACATGGTTTCCGTGATGGGGATCTCTTGCGGACAACGGGCGGTGCAGAAATAGCAGGACACGCAGCACCACATGGTGTTGGACGCCAACACGTCGTCACGACGGTTGGCGGCGATCATGGCAAAGATTGCCCGAGGCGTGTAAGTCATTTCCGGGCCGTTGGGGCACGACCCGCCGCAGCTGCCGCACTGCAGGCAGTGTACGATTCGCTCGCCGCCCGGCGTCTCCGCCATGACGTCCCGCATGAATTGCGAGCGATGGATTTCGGTGCTTTCAACAGACATTCGGTTTCCTCCGCAGCGGTGTGGCGTGAATGGATGCCGGTTCCTACCGCAATGGTCGTCCAGAGGATAGCAAGCCTCGGGCCAAGAGGGCAGAATTTTTTTCTGTGCGACGCAAGTGATGATCAAGTCAGCCCTTGCGTCAGAACAGCGACTTGGGCGCGACCGCGGCGACAATCCGGAAAGCACGAAATTCCGTGGCGGAAAAACGGATTTCCGCGGGCTGGAACAACACAGAACGCGTGAACCTGCGGCCATGGGAGACGTGACTCGCCACAGCCCAGTGCCAATGCGGCCCGTTGACCCTTGGCCAGTTTGTGGCCTACGCGGAGTCACGCCAACGGACTGCTTACTGCGACCCGCCCGGCCAAAGCGAACGATTGCACACTGAGCGGTTGATTCGACTGCAGCGAGGGTTCCTCGGCTATCGGTTGCCGGGGGGTTTACCGATTCAGCTGAGTCGGGGCGATTGTGAATCCCAGTTCTTCGATCATGGCATAGTCGGCCGCCGGCGGCTGGCCTTTGGTCGTCAGGTAATCGCCAACGAAGATGGAATTGGCCGGGTACAGCCCCAGCGGCTGCAAGCTGCCCAGGTGCAGCTCGCGTCCGGCGGCCATGCGGATCTCGCGGCTGGGATTGGCGAAACGGAACAGGCACAGGGCTTTGAGACAATCGCGCGGCGTCAGGCGGGCCACGCCCTCCAGCGGCGTGCCGTCGATGGCGTTCAAAAAGTTGATCGGGATCGACTCGGCGCCCACGTCGCCCAGCTCCAACGCCATGCGCACCACGTCGGTGTCGGCTTCGCCCATCCCAATGATGCCGCCGGAACAGATCTCCATGCCGGCACGGCGAACGACTCGCAGCGTCGCCAGTCGATCCTCGTACGTGTGCGTCGAGCAAATTTCTTGGTAGTATTCCGAGCTGGTATTCAAGTTGTGATTCACGCGGTCCACACCGCAGGCTTTCAGCCGGGCCGCTTGTTCCGGGGTGAGCAGGCCCAGGGACGTGCAGATCTTCAAGCTGTATTGCCGCTTGATTTCAGGCACCAGTTCCTCGACGGCTTGCATCTCGCGTTCATTCGGCCCCCGCGCCGAGATCACGATGCAATAGGTTTTCGCATTTCGTTCGTGCGCGATGCGAGCGCCGTCCAACAGCCGTTGGCGATCGAGGATATTGTATTTGGGGATATCCGCCTTGGAGACGCGCGATTGCGAGCAGTAGGAGCAATCTTCCGGACACAGTCCGCTCTTGGCGTTGATGAGGAAGTACAGCTGGACCGTCTTGCCGAAATACCGGCGGCGAATTCGATAGGCGGCGGACAGCAGGTCCAACAGTTCGTCGTCGGGACAGCGGAGAATCGCCAATCCTGCTTCGTCGGTCAACCGTTCGCCTGCCAAAATGCGGTCGGCCAGATCGTGCCAATCCTGCGATTCGGAGGCGGTTTGCGAGGCTGAGCCTTCCTGTAACTGCTGAATCATGGCGTACTCCGTTGAGGCCCTGGGGGCGAAAGATCGTGATTGTAATGATGCGCGAGGAGGGCAGCCGGTGCTTAGGGGGTCAGGCGTTTAAAATTCAATTTTGGCCGACCACGGTTCGGCTCGATGGTTGGACTCTCTATCGGCCAAAATTGAATTTTGGACGCCCGACCCCCAATCCGGCCCGTTTCCAGCAGCGAATCTCTCAGGCCGTCACGACTCCCTTTTTCAGGATCAAATTCGCGTACAGCGCCGTTTCGCTGGTGGCGACCACCGCATAGGCTTGCTTGGCCTGTTCGTAAAATGCGAACCGCTCGACGGGTCGCAGTTCGACGCTCTGGCCTTCCGCCGCGTCGAGCAGTTGTTTGAACGTTCTCCAAATCGGCGGTTGCGGCGGATCGCCCGCGACCGGCTGCATCACGAAAGCTGCCGCGTCGGCATAGGCGTCCAAAGGAAAGAACTGGAGGATCGCCTCCAGTACCTCGGGGACGTCCAGTCCGTCGGCGCGGACGATTCGCCGAGCGATCGAATCGGCCGGGAAATTTCCGTCGGCCAGCACCAGCTCGTCGCCGTGCCCCATCTTCATCAGCGCATACATCAGTTCCGGAGAAATCCGGGCAGGAATACCCTTTAGCATGGTGTGGTCACCTCCTCGTGTCGTGCAATCGCGGCCGACATCGTACCATGTTGTGTTTTGCCGGTGTATGCCCGGTCGAAGGCTTTTCACACTCGACACATCAAACGTCTATCGTCCGCTGCCCTCTGCCAATTGCCGCCAGAATTCAAAGGCTGTGGCAGGGCGCATGTGGACGTGGCGGGACAGGGATCGTCCGATCACCGAACCGAACGGCGGCGGCAGTTGTTCGGCCATTTGCTGCGGTACGCCGCCAACGATCTCCTCGTAGGTGAACGAAGGTTCGATCCCCAAGGCAACCGCCAACAGAACCAGTCCTGCGTGATAAATGTCCGTTGGTTTGCCGACCGGACCAAACTCCTCAGGTTCCAGGACCTCGGGCGCGGCCATCCAAGGCACCGTGGGAGGATCCACCTGGGCTTCGTATTCGAATCGGCTGACGCCCAAATCGCCGACTTTGAACGTCACCGACTGGTTGGGACTGGTCATCAGCTCGTCTCGAACGTAGGTCCAAAACACGTTTCGCAAGTGGATGTCTTTGTGGACGTAGCCGTGGTCGTGCATAAAGGCGACAGCCTGCAACATGCAGCGCGCGATGGGCGGGATCCAGTCCGGGCCGTCATAGTCGGCGATTGAGAACAGCGTCGAGATACTGCCGCCGCAACGTTCGACCACGATATGAAAAGTCTTGTCGCGTTCAAACGCGTCGTACACGTAGGTGATGTTCGGATGCCGCAGAGTGAACAGCGAGGCGATTTCGCGCTGCCAGTTCAATCGCACTTGTTCGTAAGTTTGGTGATGCGGCACGAGGACTTTGAGGACGAGCGTGTTGTTCCACTGATCGGCACAAGCGAAAGCGGTCCCGTAGGTCCCGCTTCCCAAAGCTTCGCCGACGGCATACGCGTTCTTGCCGTAGGTGATGATCTCGCCGGAAAAAGGCCAGCGAATCGGCGCCGGAGGCTGCGGTTGCACGCTCATCGTCTCGACGTTCCAACATCTGCGAAACCCGGTCAAGTCCCGGCGGCGTCCAGATCGCGTCCTTGTGCCAGGTTTTGTCCGAGCGACACCAGCAGACGTTTCTCGAGAACCGGGGCATCTAATTCGATGGTCTTGTCCGTAATTCGCATGATTTTTACGGTGACTTGGCCAATCTGGAACTCGTCGCCTTCGAACAACTTCAACAGCTTGCCCTCCGTGCGGAGGCTGATCCAAGCCTGCCGTTTGCCGTCGGCCTCGGTGAGGGCCGTCACAAAGGCGAATTTCGCCAAATCAAAACTCGGCTTGGCAGCGGCAACGGGCGGGGGAGCCGCCTCGGGCGGTTTTTCGCTGATCCGGACTTTTACGGTCTGCTGCGCGGTTTTCGGCGGATAGCCATCGTCGGTCGCGGCCACGACGAATTCATAGGACCCCGGCTTCGAAGCCTGCCATTGGAAGGCACCGCTTTGAGGATCGATCTTGGCACCGTCCGCGCCTGGGCCTTCGAGGCGATATCTGAGCCGATCCAATTTGTCGGAATCTCTCGCCTTGACGGTGAAAGCAACGGTCTCGCCCATGTACTTCGTCTGTTCTCCAATGCTCTCGATGCTGGGCGGCTTGTTGGCCGGACCGTATAGATTTCGCTGCAGGATCGCATCCATGTAAGCGGCTTGATCTCCGTGAGCCAGCTGCCGCAGATCCTGATCGTTCAATTTGTCGACGCTGTCAGCGGTCGGCAGCGAGACCGCGTCGATGGCCAGCGCAAGGTCCAGTTGCTTGGTGCCGGGGACGCGTTTCACATGCAGCCGCCGCACGCGGTGCAGCAGATCCGCGGAGTAGAACTGATGCAGAAAGGACACCAGCTTCGGCAGATTGCCTCGGCCGCTGACCGAAAATCCCAAGACCTGGTAGACGCCTTTTTCGCTGCGCGCCGGCAGCACATTCACCTGGGTGTCCTCGAATCCGGCTTCTTTGACCAGGTTCAGCAGCCACGTCTGGTATAGCGAACGGGCCTTTTCCAAATCGCCGGGCAAGGAGCGTCGCTGGTAATCCTGCAGACGGTCAGCGGGTGCGATGCTCAGCCGGACGCTTCGGTTCTTGTCCCGGATAGTTTTTTCCAGGCCGGCGATCTGGGCTCGCCGCGCTCGGGCGGCGCCGGTCCATTTCGTGATCCCATAGAACCCCGCTACCAGCAGCAGGGACAAGCCCGCAATCAGGGCGAGCATACGTTCGCGTTTATTCATCGACGGCCTCCTCTCGTTCCGGCGGCAAAACCACGATTCGTTCTTTGAACTGCCAGCGGTATTCGGGTTGCCGCTCGTCAAACGTCGTCCCGCTGCCGGTTACCTGGCGACGGGCGTCGCGCAGCTGCGACTCCATCTTTTCGATGATCCCCGGCTCGCGAACGTAGCCTTCCAAGTACAACAGGCCGCCTCCCTCCGTCCGACTGGTAAAGGTCGCCACGTCCACCAAAGCCTCGTCGGCGGCAGGGAATTTCTTCGACAGACCGTGCAACTCGTCCAGCCAGTTCACGTCGCCGGCTGTAAAGGCGTCGATCACCGCAACTTCGCCCCGGACTTTTTCCGCCGCCTTGACGGGGCCGTCGAGATTCTTGCTTTCCGTTTGCAGATCGGCCAGGCGCCGGCTGTAGCCTTGGAATTGCCAAGCGATCAGCCCGCCCAGCACCAGCAGCACGGTGGCGGCCGCGGCGGCCACCGCGGTATAGCGGCGTTTGCGACTGGGAGGAATTGGCCGCTGTCGCGGTTTGAGAAAGTCAATTCCGTGCCGACGCTCCTCGGCCTCGTCATATACCATTCCCAACAAAGCGGCAAAGCGGCCGCTGCGATCGGCCAGACTGCGCCGCGCCTCGGCGGCCAGCTGAGCCCCGTCCAGTGGATCGAATAATTCGACTTCCAGCTTCAACTGGTCCCGCAAAACCTGTGGCAACGATCCCAATTCCGTCGCGCCTCCCAGCAGCATCACGGCCTCGACGGCCTGATCGCCAAGCTGGTTTCGCGCCGCCGCCAGCGTACGGCGAATTTCCCCCACGAGCGCCGCGTCCCGATCGTGCGCGGGCAGCCGTACGGAACGGAGCAGAAGTACCTGGCCGGCGGCTACGACGTTCAAGTCCGCGTCCTCGGCGAACAGCTCGACCATCAAGCGGCAACGATCGGCGGCCGTAAAACGGCTGAAGAACGAAGCGGCGGCAAACGGCCGCAGCACCAGACTCGTGGGCGGCGAATCCAACGCTTCGCAGACCTGCCGAACCTCGTCCACAACCGTCGGCGCGACCGCCGCCGCCAGCACGCGAACTTGCTGCGGGTCAGCCGACTGCAAGGGGACGAAATCCAGCGGCCAATCCTCGCCCAGGGAGGTGAACTGGCGCAGAGCCTGAAAGCGAATCAATTCCGGCAACTCTTCATCGGGCGCGGGCGGCACTTGCAGCACCCGCAATTCGATCTTGCCGCGCGGCACGGTGACCAACGCCTGACAGCGGCCCACGTTCCGCTCGCGGCACGCGGCTGCCAGCCGAGGGCCTAATTCGGCGCCGCGGGACTCGGTGGCCGGCCCGTCCGCCGCCGACTCTTCGGACTCCGCCAACGGCACCGTAAAGGCTTGTTCCACTTCGACGGATTTGCCCGTGGTGCGAGCCACGACCAGCCGAGCCTCGCGGGCATCCCATTCGAAAGCTAATAATCTTGCCATCTTGTTGTCTTCCCAATCCGAAGCTCAGATTTACGCTTCTATTGCATTTGCATTTCGCTCGAACCACTGCCTAATCCCAGCGTTTCCAGGGGATAGCCGCGGCCTAGGTGACTGATGTTCCTCCACAATAATATGCCGGCTGGTTGCTGGGTAGCGTCCAAAACCACTTCCAACCGAGAAGCCGCCCGGCCGTCGTCGTAATAACCGATTACTTGCGCCCGATAAACGGCCCCGCCGGCGCAGACAAAGGGCATCAGCGTTCGCATCTCGTCCAGGGTGACCAGCCCCTGCGTCAGCAGCCAGGTTTCGTGCTGCAATTCCGCTGCACCGGAGGTCCGGTCGAACCCGAGTACCTGTTCGACGATTTCCTCGGTCATGCCGGGAATGCCCGCCAACACGGCCCGAGAGGCCTGATTGATATTGATTCGGCCGGGTATTACGCTCGCCGACATGACGCTTACCTGGTCCATCAACTGAGGCATATACGTGCCCATCGACACCGGATCGTCGGCAAACGGCGACAGGAGCACAATCGGTTGCTGGGCGCCGCGGAACTGGACCTGGACCTTGGCGCCGATCAAGTCCAGCACTTGGGTGAACTTTCGCTTGCTCTCCTTACTCAAATCCAACTCGCCACTCGAATAAACCTCGCCCGCGTCGGTGCCCGTATATGCCTCGCTCTGTCGATAGGCCACGATGAAAATGGCCCATTCTTCCGGAATGGCAACGATCAGCGAGTCGTATAACGTCTGCAGATCGTTTTCGTTCAAGTTGATCCGCGGCATGCCTTCGGTGGTCAGGTTGTTCTCCTTGCTGTACACGGTCAGCAGATTCGCCCAGCCCGTGGTCATCGTTTCCGTATCCGTGATCGCTGCGCCGGATTGTTCCAATTCGCCCGCATCGATCATCCCGTTGCGGTTCACGTCGGCGCCGAACAGCGATTGCGGGGTCACACCGCGGACGAGCAACAATTCCTCGACCGTCTCCAACTGGCCGTTCTTGGGAGCGTAAGCGGGACTCAGTCCGGCGTAATAGTCGGCTTCGGCGCCGTACTCCCGCGGCTCGTCGTCGTCGTCCAGCCAGTCCAAGATGGCGTCGGCGACATCCTCGGTCATGCCCGGCAAGGCCATCAGCAGATCGCGGGCGGCCGTTTCCTGGCCCAGCGATTTGCTGAGCTTCTCGAACTCGATCAGTGCATTCAGGTTGACGCGGGCCGATTCATCTTCGAGCCCGTACCGGACACCCGCCGAGTTGCCCTCCGCGTCCAGTGCCGGGGCAAGCACCGTAAACCGGCCGGCTTCCGTTTCGCCTTCCTCCTGGACGACCGAAATGCCTTGAAATCGAGCCGGATTATCATACCGTCCGCCGGACTCGTCTTGGCTGGCGGCTGGCTGCATGAGAAAGACCCGCAGGTCGGCGACGCCGGAAGCGGCCACCGAGTAGGCTTGAATCTGCCGCCCCGCCATTTGCGTCACTTCATTCTCGGCCAACATCACTTCGTTAAAAGCGTAAGCGGCTAGAGACAACGCAGCCACCACGACCAGGACGATGATCAGGATCGAGCCGCGACGTCTTGACGCCCGGTGATTCACCGCCGATTTGTGCTTCAGCGTCATGGCACCATCTCCTCGTCGAACATGGTGGAGAAATCGTCTGCCACGATCGGCTTGGCGACCGGTAGATGCACTGTCAGACGGTACATGGACAGATTCGTATCGGCAACGGACAATTCCCTTACATCCGCCACGTCCAACGCTTCGGGATTCTGGTCCGCGGCAGGATCGATGCCGATGGTGATCTCGATCGCGACAGGCAATCCCTCCATTTGCTGCGAGTCCCATTCGGTGTACCAACTGGACCCATCGAAATAACGAAACTCCAGATAAGTGACCTCCGCCGCCAGCACCTGGCCGGGGTGCTGCGACGGATCCAGGCTGCCGTCTTGAGCCGAAAATCTCGCCGCGGCGCGGTCCAGTTCGCGGCGCACTAAACCGTTTGCGCTGCCGCCGAATGCTGAAACCGCGGCGTCTTGCATCAAGCCGTCGGTCCGCAGGAAATACGCCACGGTCTTGACGTCGCTGGGAATGCTTGGAGCGGCTCCCGGATCGCCGCCCGCCGACATGGCGGCATATTGATCGACGCGCGGCAGCCGGCTGCAATCGATCTGCAACTCGAATTGATTGCCGTACAATCCGGGCACGCTCGCCGGCGCCAACGTGCTCTGGATGTCCACGGCGTTCTCGGACGACTCATCGTCCGGCAGCGGCGAATCGAGGCTCGGAGATTGCTGCCGGCCTTCCGTTTCCTCGCCCCCCGATGAAAGATCGCTGCTCTCCGGCTGTTGCAGCGCCGCCGCTCCCTCCGCCGCCGCCAGGTTCGCGATGCCGGACACGTCCAACGGCTCGTACCACACGGCATTGCGGATGTCGGCCGCGATATGCTGCAGCACGGCGCGCGCGATCTGCGTTTGCTCGACGTCCGCGCGGCGCGTGTCCAGCGTTCTCAAGAACAGCTGCATGGCCATACTGATGATGACCATCACGACGCCGGTCAATGCCAGGGCTAGGAGGAGTTCCAGCAGCGTGATGCCGGCTCGAAGGGAACGCCCGTGGAGCGTCGCTCGAACATTCGTCGTCCGGGCTCCAGCCGGTCCAACCCGCCTCAAGGCGGTTGGGCAGACCGCCGCACTTCGTGCCTGCAGTCTCTGATCGGAAATCTTAGTTCGACAGGCCATCGCTACCGCCGGACGTTCCCGCCTGGCCCTCTGTTGTCGAACCGGTGGAATTGTCGCCGAGTGCCAGACTGGGATCCAGCATCCAGCGAATCAGTGTAAACGCGATCGGGTGCAACCGTTCCGATTCGGCGGGCTGGACCGTCACGCGGACTTGAATCAACCCCTGTTCATTGAGGGAAGCGGATTCAATGGTGTACGTCCATTCGGGATCGAGCTCGAACGGAACCATCGAGGCGGATTCCAACGGCGTGACGCCCGCCGCGATTTCCTCCAATTTGCTCTCGCACAGCAGCTGCGCCTTGGTCTGCTCGCGCGCCTCCTCGGCATGCCGGACGCCTAGCCGCACCAGTTCCCCGATCACGGCCATGCATCCGCCGAGGATGGCAATGGCTAGGATGACCTCCAACAGAGTCAGGCCGCGGGCCGCGTGGTGGGAAGAATCGGGCCGCGCCTCTCGGCGAGATGCGGATACGTGAAAACACGGAAGAGTTCGGATCATGGGAGGCTGCCTCCCCGCGCGGCGACTTCTTCGGCACTCAATAGTTCGCTGACGCGAATCATGCCGGTCAATCCGCGAAGGGTGACCTCGACGAAAAACCGCTCGTTGGTCAGCACCAGTCGGGCGTCCGAGGTCGAGCCATCGGGATAGAACACGATCGGCGGAACGCCGCCATCGGGCGACGCGGTCGTGGTGTCGTCCGGTGTGACGGCGGCGAGCCGGGCATCCCGTTGCGTTTCTCCCAAAAAGAAGAGGACCCCCTCGGGCAGCCGCTGGCCGGAAATGCCCAATGGACGCAGCTTTTCGCCGGTCGAGCGAGGCAGCGCTGGGGTGTCGTTCAACAATGCCTGCGGCGAGGCTTCGGTGCCGTCGGCGTCCGCGGCCCACGGTTCGACAGCGTACTCGTCGCTGGAGGTCACGTAGCGAAACACGTACATCCGGCCGTTTTTCATCGCGGCCACGCGAGCCTTGGTCAATTGAGCGCGGATCAAGTCCGCCGATTTCAGCAGTCGTTGGTCGTCCATGGGGCCTTGCAGCGCCGGGTAGACCATCGCCGCGACCGCGACCAGGACGGCCAACACCAGCATCAGTTCCATCAGGGACATGGCCCGGCGGCGCGTTCGCACGCGGCGTCCGACGCACGCTATCGACGCCGGCCGCGGCCGGCCTTTATTGCGTGTTCGAAATGTCATCTTCGGTGCCGTCCGCGTTATCGGCGCCCCACGACCAGATCCGAACCTGTTCCGGGCCGACCAGTTCGTATTGATAGGGATTCCCCCACGGGTCCATGGGGATTTCTTTCGTCGCATACGGCCCCCGCCACTTGGCCGGGTTTCGTAGATCCGCCGGCGGCGTTCGCAGCGCCTCCAGACCTTGATTCGACGAGGGATAGGATCCCACGTGCAGGCGGAACGCGTCCAATTGACCTTCGAACATTCCGATCTGCGAACGGGCCAAATCCTCGTAGGCTCCCTTTTGCATCCCGGCGATAAAGAACCCGACCATCGAGCCCAGGATCACCAAAATCGCCAGCACCAACAGAACTTCCATCAAAGTAAATCCGCCGCGACGCGCTCGGCGTTTTCGTGGATTCGACATCGTCAAAACTCCTCGTTGATGTAAATGTATTATCCCAGCGCACTGCTCATCTTGATCACGGGCATCAGCAGCGCGATCACGACGAACAACACGACAATGGCCAAAATCAGCAGCATCATGGGTTCCAGCAGTCGCACGACCAGATCCAGCCGCCGGACGGTCCGCCGCTCTAACCCGTCCGCGATTTCCACAAGCACCTTGTCCAGGGTATTCGATTCTTCGGCCACCGCAATCATCTCGACGACGATCAGCGGAAAATGCGCGCACCGCGCCAGCGGCGCGGCCAGCGATTGGCCCGCGGAGATGTTCTCCGACGCGTTGGCAATCGCTTCGGACAAGATGCGATTGCCGGCCGCCAGGCGGCTGATTTGCAGCGAGCGGAGAATCGGCACGCCGTTGTTCAGCAGCGTCCCCAGCACGCGGCAAAAGCGGGCTACCGCCAGACTCGTAAAAACCGGGCCGAGCATCGGCAATCGAAGCTTGATGTAGTCCCGCCGGCGTTTGCCCTTTTCCGTCTCCAACTGCTGCTTGATGAACATAAACGCCGCGACCAAGGCCGCGATGACCACGATCCCATAGCGCCGCAAAACCGCGCTCAGCGACAACAGCCAATCGGTCATTACGGGCAACTCGCCCCGCTGCCGCAGGTTGTCGAACATCGCCGCGAACTGGGGCACGAAGAAGATCACCAGCCCGCCGACGACGAGCGTCCCGACGATGGCCAAAAAGACCGGGTACGCCAGCGCGCCCGCAGTCCGGCTTTTCAAATCTTCCTGTTCCTCGGTGAACTGCGAGACCCGCTCCAAGGCATCCTCCAAGAACCCGCCTTCGCCTCCCGCGCGAACCATGTTGACCGCCATCTCGTTGAAGACGCGCGGATAACGGTTCATCGCCTCGCCCAGCGTGGACCCGTCCTCGACGCGGCGATGGATGTCGTCCAGCACCTCGCGCAGCCGGGCGCTGGACGTCTGGTGGCGCAGCACGTGAATCGCCCGCAACAGCGGCACGCCGCTTCTCAGCAGGGAAGCCAGCTGGCTGTAGGTCGTCGCCATCAGCTGGCCGCCGACCCGCTTGCGGCTGAGATTACTGCTCTTGGCTCTTTCCTCCGTCACCGAGACGGGAAACAGGGCCTTGCCCGACAAGATCGACAGCGCTTCGCGCTCGGTGGTGGCGGCGAGCGAGCCGCTCACGCGCTGGCCGCTGGGATCCCGGGCGACGTACTCGAACTCAGGCATGACTCGCATCCCCCTCGGCGGGGCCGAAATCGGCCAGCGTCAGTTCCCGATCTCCCTTGCTCACCCGCAGCACTTCGTCCACGCTGGTGACGCCGCGGACCGCCTTGGCCCAGCCGTCCATCCGCAACGTGGTCATGCCGCCGCGCAAAGCGGCTTTCTTGATCTCCCACGAGCTGGCGTTATCGTGGGCCAGATGCCGGACTTCCTCGCCGGTGACCATCAGTTCGTACAAGCCGAGCCGCCCGCTATAGCCGAGATTTCGACAGCGGCGGCAACCGGCGGGCTTGTACAACATGCCGCCGCCGAGACGATCCCAAGGAAAATCCGCCGGCAGGTCATCGCGGCCCGGGCGGAACGGTTCTTTGCAGTGTTCGCACAGCCGACGGACCAGCCGCTGGGCCATCACCGCCTCGACCGTGCTGGACACCAAAAACGGCTCGACGCCCATGTCGACCAGCCGCGTGTACGCGCCGGCGGCGTCGTTGGTATGCAGTGTGCTGAACACCAAGTGGCCGGTCAGCGACGCCTGGATGGCGTTCTCGGCCGTTTCCAAATCGCGGATTTCGCCCACCAAAACCACGTCCGGGTCGTGACGCAGGATGCTCCGCAACGATTGGGAAAACGTCAAACCGATCTTCGAGTGAACCTGGATCTGGTTGATGCCTTCCAGCTGGTACTCGACGGGATCTTCGGTGGTGATGATTTTGATGTCCGGCTTGTTGATTTCCAGCAGCGAGCTGTACAGCGTCGTGGTCTTGCCGGACCCCGTGGGCCCGGTTACCAGCACGATCCCGTGGGGCAATTCGATCAACTGGCGGTACACGCGATAGGTCCGTTCATCCATGCCCAACGATCGCAAGTCGAAGACCATCGCCCCTTTGTCCAGGATGCGGAGCACGATGCCTTCGCCATGAATCATGGGAATCACCGAGACACGCACATCGACCTCGCGGCCGCGGACGCGGAGCTTGATTCGCCCGTCTTGAGGCAAGCGTTTCTCGGCGATGTTCAGCCGGGCCATGATTTTTAGCCGGCTGACGATCGCCGCTTCGAAACGATGAATCTCCGGCGGCATCGGCTGCAGCTGCAACATCCCATCGACACGGTAACGGACCACCAGCCCCGACGGCTGCGACTCGATATGCACGTCGCTTGCCTTGGTTTCGATGGCTTCCAGCAGGATTTCGTTGACCAGCCGGACAACCGATGCCTCTTGGGCCATTTCGGACAATTCCGAGCCGTCTGTCTCGATGCCCTCCAACAAGAGCACCTCGTCATCGTCGTCGGAGGTCTGGGCGATCAGGCCGTCGACCGTCTCGCCGCCCACGCCCAAGTACTTTTTGATCAGCTTGGCGATCTCTTTCCGCCCGGCCAGGACGGGCGTGACAAACAAGCCCGTTGCGGCGCTGACCTCGTCCAACGGATACAAATCGAAGGGATCGCTGGTGGCGACGACCAGCGACCCGTTGGTGCGGCGAATCGGGAACAGAGACTGGCGGTAGATCAGTTTCTGAGGAAAATCCTTCAGCACCTGCCGCAGTTCCGGCTCGTTATCCATGCCCGCCAGATCGATGTAATCGAGGCCGACGGCCTCGCCGACGGCGCGCAGGGCAATGTCCTCGCTGACAAAACCCAGCTCGATCGCAGCGTCCAGCACCGAGCCGCCGCCGGTCTGGCGGGCCTGGTCCAACTGCCGCTGATCCAGCAGACCTCGCTGCAACAGAATCTCGCCTGCGTCCATAGTTCGAACTTATCCCCGTGGGGCGTGAAACGCTCCGCCGATCACCGGCGCGTGATGCGTTTGGTGTGGTTGATTATACTCGAATCCGGGCTCGGACGTACAGAACTTCATTCTTGCAGAGTTTGCGGTGATAGCGAACGTCCGCAAAAAATTGAAACTCCGCGAAAAACTGAATTCTGCACCCTCTGAGCCTTTCCGCCGACTCTCAGGGGGGCGGGCGTTCAAAATTGAATTTTGAACGCCCGACCCCAAATCCGCCCCGCAGCGAATCTTTTAGCGTCCGCCGCGACGAGGCCGTGCCGGCGCCGGGGCATCTCCTTGCGGCTGCGGACGGTCACCGGCGGGTCGAGGCTGCTCTTCGCGCTGGAACTCGAACGGCTCGCCCACCATTTCCTTCCACTTGGCCTGCTGGGCGGGCGTCAAGACCTTGAGCAGTTCATTCTGCGATTGCGCTCGCAGTTCAGCAAGCTTCTTGCGCGCTTCCTCTTCCAATTGCGCCGATTTGGCCTGCAATTGCTCCTTCTGAGCATCCGTCAGGGCCAGATCCTGGGCGATCGGCTCGCTGAGCATGCCCCGGCCGCCGCGCATCTGCATCTGCGTCACCAGTTGTTTCGCCCGTTTCATCTGGTGCGGCAACAGAATCTTGCCCACATCCGCTTCCAAGTCTTTCTGAGCCTTTTGGACCAGTTCCCGCATCTTCGCGCCGCGTTCTTCTTGCGGCACGTCCCGGAGGCCGGAGAACAGTTCCCGCATCTGCTCGCGGCGGCCCTCGGCCAACTTTTCCAACTGGGCGACTTGGTCATCAAGCAACTCCAGGTCCTTTCGGACATCCTGCCGGCGGAGCACGTCGGCCAGACCGCCGAAGCCGCCGCCGAAACCGCCGCCAAACGCTCCCGGTCCACCGGGACCACCGCCCGGACCGCGTTGCGGTTGCGCCTGGGCGTATGCCCCGGCCAGTGCCACCCAGCAACCTACCGAAACCACGACCGCCAGTCTCATTCGTACATTCATCATCAAACACTCCTGTTCATCGCCCTGGCCAAGACACGCAGCCGGACGATATAAAGGGGAACACGGACGTACTTGTCGGCGGACTGCGTGCCTCAGCCCGCCGGCGGCTCGAACGCCGCCCTCCGATGCGCGTCGTGCCGGCTCCAGCCGGCTGGGATCTCCTCCAGGCTGCGCTATCCACCTGCGAGGTTGTAGGCCTTGCGGCGCAAGAAGACTCTACTTTTGCATCTGCCAGCGCGCGAACTCCTCGAGCGTAATCCGCCCATTGCGATCGGTATCGGCGGGACTCGGGTCTTTCGACATGCTGGCCCATTCGTTGGCCGTCAATTCCCCGTCGTTGCTGGTGTCATACTTGGCGAACACTTTTTTGAAATACTCCAGATACCGGGGGTCGATCTTCAGCGGCGCCGAAGCCGGGGCGGCGGATTTTTCGGCCGATTGGTCGCCACTGGAAGCGGCCGCACCGCCCGCTGCGGACGCGGCCACCGTCACCGACGCCACACCGCTGGTGCCCATCCCGATGCTGCTGCCTCGCACCGCTCCGTCGTTCTTTGCCGCCAAACATTCCGCCGGCGTGATCAAACCATCCCCGTTCAGGTCGAACTGGAGGAACTCGGCCAGCACCGCTTCGGTCCACGACGTGGAAAACTCGTGCATGGCAATCTGGCCGTCGCCGTCCGCGTCGTCGCGTGCGAACCAGTCCGGAAGCCCCGCCGGCAGGCGTTCGATCGCCGAGGTTCGCCGATACGATCTGACGTCGACGGTTGCCTTGTCATCAGAACGGCCCTCGCCGCCGCCGTCTCGCCGACGACGGTCATCCTCGCGCCGCTCGCCGGAGGCCGGCGCGCGATTGCGACCATCCTGGGTGTTCTCCAAACGCCGCCGCGCATAGCGATACTCCATCTCGTTCATCGTGATTGCGCCGTCGCGGTTCCGGTCGTACAGCGGCAGGTCCGATCCGTACCGGCTGTTTTTCATTTCCTCTGCATCGATCTTACCGTCTTGATTGCGATCGTAGTACCGAAACGCACGCTCCGCCTCGCGGCGGTCCTCTTCCGTAATCGTGATCGTGAACAATTGGGCCTCGGCGCCGAACCCAGACGGCGGAGTGCTTGCATTGGCGACACCAAATCCTGGCACCAACGGCTCGACCTTGGTCGTTCGTGAACTGTAGGGCGAGGCCCCCTGGTCCGATGACGGAGCCCGATCACCGCCGCCCCGATCGCCGCCGCCCCGATCGCCGCCCCCCCTGGAAAAACCGCCGCTTGGCGGCCCGCCGCCCGGAGGCCCGCCGCCAAAAGGCGGTCCGCCACCGCCGCTCCGCGCTCGTTCCTCACGCATGCGATCAAACTCCGCCGCCAGCCGATCGAGTGGAACGGGCCGCGATAAATCGATGCGAGGATTGTTCTCCGCCATCCGCCGAATAAAGCCGCCCATGCGGCCCTCCAGTTCCGCAGGATCAAGCATGCCGTTACCGTTCTCGTCCGCGCGGCGCAGAAAGTCCATGGGACCCTGAGCGGCAGCCCACGATGCGCCGCCTGCGACTGCCAACAGAACGGCAATAATCAGTTTCTTCCCGCCCGCCGAGTACATGGCAGCTATCCTCCCCATAAGACTAAATTCGCCTGTCCCGATTTCTTAACTGTCACGTTTTCCGTTGAGTGACCCTGGCTGACAATCCATTAAACCCAAATCAGCGCCCAAAGTTCCGCCGCCTCACGAGATGCGCCGCGCGATCTGCGATCAGCGATGCGGCAAATCGATCTTTTCCAATGCACTTCGTGCGGCTGTGGCGACCTCCGGGTCGCGATCTTTCAAGGCGTCTTGCAGAGGCAAGACGGCATCTCTGGCACTTGGTCCCAGTTCGCCGAGCATCGTCGCCGCCCACTTGCGAACGTCCGCTCGCGGATCGGCCAGTTGGTACACGAGGACCGGGATCGCCTCGACGCCGATCCGTACCAGTGTTTCCGTAACGACCGCCTCGAAGGCGGTTCTGTCCGCCAGCAATGCTTCAAACTCCTGTTCGGCCTGCTGTTGGAGTTGCGCGATGTCTTGATCCGTCGTCCCCATTTCTTCGCGGAGCCGTTCGAGTTCCAATTGCTGCTGGTCGGCATGCTCTCGGCCCCGGGCCGACTCGGACCGCAGCTTTTCCAACTCGTTCTGCAGTTTCCCACCGTTGCCTTGCCCATTGTCCGACGTTACGGGCGCCGTCAATTCGGCCGCCAAAGCTTCCAGCATCTCGATGGACTCATCTAACTCGCTCCGCAAAGTCGCTTGTTCGGCGTTCCTTTGGTCGAGCAGCGCAGTCCTTTGTTGTAATAGTTTCGTCTTCTGATCCAAGAGCGCCTGCAGACGGCGGATCTGGGCTCGTTGCAGGTACAGTTGCTCGACCGGGACGCCGCCCGCGTCTCCGGCCGCTCCCGGGGCGCCCTCGGCACTCCATTCACGGCCTTCGACCAGTCCGGCTTTGACAAGATCCGTTGAAACGTTGCTCTGCCGGTAGAAATGAAACGCAAAAAAAGCGGCCGAACCGATCAGGACCGCCCCCGTTACGTATGCTGCCCAAGCGATGAGTCGATTGACAGGATCCATGGGATATCCAACTTCATGGCAAGGTTTCCAAGGATACGATCGTTCTGGTTGGAGTACACAGCCGCGAGACCGCTACCAGAGAACCAATGACGAGATGCACAGCTTCGACGCTGCGGTCCCACAACGCAATCACCGTCCGCGAGTACGGCCGCCCGACGAACGGCCTCCGCCACCCGGAGCGCCACCGGCCGGCGCTCCTCCAAACCCGCCGGGCGCACCACCACCTGGCGCTCCCCCCAACCCTCCGGAGTTGCGCAACTGCTGGAAGAACTCGATCCGCCGCTGCATGTCCGCGGCACTGGGAGCAGTGCTGGCTCCACTCGGCGCCGACGAACTGCCAGAGGTCCGCGTTCCCGTCCGGCCTGTGGTTCCGCCCAGGATGGAGTTCAAGGTCTTCTGAATCAATTGCGGATCGGAGATCTTGATTGGCACAATGGTCACAAAATCCGCCTCGGGACTTCCCGGCTGGTCAATCTGCTGGACCAAGGCTTCGACTTGGCGGAACAGCGGTTCCGGGGCGGTCACGATCACCGAGTTGCTTCGCGCGTCGACTCCGACTGTCATCTTTTGAGGTTCGCCGCGTGTTTGGTTGTCTTCGCGGCGCGTCCGCTGGCCGCGCAGAGCCCGCAGCAGGTCCTCGGGCGAAGGCTGCTGGCCTTGACCGCCCCCCTGGCTCGAACCAATCCGATCGGCAAAGACCTGCCGGATCACTGCGACGATCTCGTCGGCTGAACTGTGAACGATGGGGATCAGACGAGGCTGGCCGGCGGTTTCCACGTCCGTGACGCTGCTCTCGCGGTCGATGACGCGCAACATCTGTTCGATGAACGCGAGATCCGTGGCGTTTGCTTCGACGATCAGCGCGTTCAGCCGCAAATCGGGAACGATCATCACCGGGCCGCTGGCTTGAAGCGTGGCCGTGCTGCTGCTGCCGCCGCCGCCCGCCAACCCGCCGACCAAGCCGCCCAGCAGGCCGCCGCCCAGCAGGTTGGAAGCTACGTCGCCCAGCAGCGAGCCGCCGGACTCCGTGGTGCGGCCGCCCAGTACTTCCTGCAACAGCTGATGCGCGACGTCCGCTTTGGCATACTTGAGATAGAAAACCGAGATCTCCCGCTGGCTTTCCATGGCCGTCGGACCGGTCACCGTCCGCAGCAGCTTTTCCAGTTCATCCAGGGCTTTGGTATCCTCCGAAGCGATCACGATGCCGCTGGACGTGACGGCCACGCGGATCTCGGCAGGTTCGTCAGCGTCTTGCCCGGCTTCGGAGTTGGCGACGTCTGGAGCCGCTGCTCCGGCCGGTTCGTCCACCGGCTTCAGTTGGCTGACGAAATGAAAACGGGCTTCACGAGGCCCGGGCTCATCGGATCGAGTGGATTTGTCGCCAGACGCGGCGCCCTTGGTCCGGCTGCTGGCCGCCGGATCGGCCGCGGGAGATTTGAATGGAGCGGGCGCCGGCGAGCGATCTGCTCCCGGCTGATTGAACTGCGTATCGTCCGGCTCATGCTCCAACGGCGTAATCGTTCGCAGTTTAATGTCCGCGGGCGTCAAATTCGACGGCGTCACGATCCGGATCTTGTTCTTTCGCGTCCAGAATTGCTCGATCGTTTCCAGAGCCGACTTGGCCGCCGCGCCGGACAGTGGAATGGTGCGAACGGTCCCGCCGGTGCCCTCTTCGGGATCCGGCCCCTCCAGTTTCTCCAGAAGATCCCTGATCTGCTCGATTTGCAACACGGTTCCGCGGACCCACAGCTGCATCGTCAGCGCATCTCCGTCGACGATCGGGCCCTGGGCCGAAGATTTTCCGGCGTCCTTCTTGTCACCGGCCGCTGAGGCAAGCCCAAAGAACTTGTTGATCGCCATCACCGCCAACTGGGGATCGACGCGTTTCAACGGGATAACTTCGAACTGCAACTCTTGTCCTTCCAACAGCTTCAGAGTCTCCTCAATGATGCGATGCTCCGAGGGGCGCGCCCAAGCAACCATCTTGGCCGACGTGGGATCCACTTCCAATCGCACGCCTGGCAAATCGGCTAACAAGGTCTGCACGACGCGCAAGACCAGTTGCGTATCCGCCGATTTGATATAGTACGTAGCCAGCTTCAACTGTTCAGGTTCCTTGGCGTCCCCGCCTGCCGCAGTCGGCGGCTTGTCGATCTTCGCCAGCAACTCGCGAAACAACTGCAGCTTGTCGGAATTCCCCGACGCCCAGATTCGCGTACCGAACAATTCGACCGAGAGGCTGATGTCGCTGCTGGAATTCTGACCTTCCGGCAGTCCGAGCAGCGGACGGGCAATCGCCAACAATTCTTCGGACGTGATATGCTGCAAGTTGAACTCGGCGATCGTCTCGCCGCTCTCTTCCACGCGGCTGATCATGTCGCGAATTGTCCGCAGTTTGCCCGCGGTTTCCGTGACCAAGATCTGCCGGGCCTTCGGAAACGGGATCACCTTGCCTTGCGGGCCGATGAAATCCCGGATCATCGCCGCCGCATCCTCGGCTTTCATCTTGGCCAACGGAAAGAAGCACTTGACCAACTCGAAGCGGCCTCGTGTATCGAGTTCCTCCATCGTCACCAAAGTTACCAGTTCGTCGGGAATCGGATTCTCGACATCCAACACCAGCAGAATTCGCTCACGGCGGACCAGCGTGTAGCCTTTGGTCAGCAAATAACTGTTGAGCAGGTCCAGGGCTTGATCGAGCGTATAGGAGCGATCGTCGCGATAGGTAAAGGATCCGACCGGCAGGGTCTCGATGGCCAGTGACAAGCCGGACTGTGCTGCCAACCACTCGAGCACGTCTTTCCAGGGAGCGGCCTCGAACTGAAACCGCAATAACTCGGTGGAAACAGCGGGAAGCGGTTGCGGCGTGTCGGCCGGTTGCTGGGGTCCGGCAGGCGTCGAACTTTCTGCGATCTGGGTTGCTGACGGGGGCACGATGGCCCGTTCCACTTCCACGGTCACGGGTGCGGGTTGCGGCAGGCCGGCTTCTTCCGTCGTCACGGCCGCCGGTGCAGGCTGCGGCATGACAGTTCCTTCGGGCTCGACCGCCGCGGTTGCCCGCTCCGGCACGACGGGCTTTTCGGCCTCGTCAGCCGCGCTGGCGGGTTGCGTCGTGACGGACTTCTCTGCGTCATCAGCCGCGGCGGGTGGCTGTTGCATGTCGGGATTCTTGGCCTCGTCAGCCGGTTGCTGCACGATCGGTGTAACCGGCTTGATGGCCGTGGTTGCCGGCGGCGGCATGGCAGGCTTCTCCGCCACGACGACGGGACTTGCCGATTGCGGCACGACAGGCTTCTTCAGTTCGACCGTCGGAATTGCCGGCTCCGGCACGACAGGAACAACCGTTTCGACCGTCGTGCTTTCCGGTTGCGGCATGGCCGGCTTCTCTGGCTCGACGGTCTCCCTTTCCGGTTGCTGAATGGCGGCAGCCTCGACCTCGACGGGCGCGGTCGCCGCAGCAGGCTCAGCAGGCACTTCGATCGCAGGTGCCGTGGGTGTTCTTGCTGGCGCATCCGACAATCCTGCAAGTGTTTCCCAGGTTGCTCGTTGCGGTTCGTTCAAGATTGCGGCCAGCTTGCGTTCGTACACGGCGCGCGTTATCCGCCGTTCGTTTTCGCCGCCTTTGGTCAAATCCACCGCCCGTTGGTCCAGCAGTTTTTGGATGACCGTTTTCTGTTCGGCAGATAGGCTAAGCGATTCCGCCAGATCGGCCTCCACCAAGGCACTCATCCCCTCGCGCGCTAAGCGGATCTGACGCAGCTTTTCCCGCTGTGTCAACGTGAGCAAGGCGAATCCCAGCCGCTCGGATTCCTCTACAAATGGCGTGAGTCGTGCCGTCTGGACCATCGGCGGAAGGTCCTTGATTGTCAGGACGATGTCCAGGGCTGCATCCTCGCGTTCATTGATCAGCTGCCGCAAGCGACCGCGAACTTCGTCCGACAATTCCAGTCTGTCGGCCACGTCCTTGTCCAAGGCCAGAGCCAGGACCCCGACAAACGTCGGATCTGCAGCAGTAACGGATCGGCCTATCGCCAAAGACAAATACATGCACAGGAAACATGTCACGCACAACCAAGCTTTGCACGATGTTCTCAAACCATTCGAGCGAACCACGATATTTCTCCGTTGGCAACGGCGAGGCTGCCAAGCTTCCAGCCTCGGTATTCACAGGGGTAGTCACTTAATCAATACGTCAATTCTTAGCTATTCGAGACAGTGTTTATTGCAGCTTTGTCCGCTAATTGTAATTTTTTGCAGCGGAATTTGCACGTCGAATCTCGGGGATTAGGTTGGGCTCTGTTTGCACACAACGCTACCACTCTTGTTTTTAACCCCGACGCAGCCTTGAGGTTCTGCGAATCGCCATGAATCCCGAGCCAGTGACTGGGTTTTCCTGGGGAAAACTCTC
>Ga0366818_10010_pt1 | contig 73420 bp, 71 predicted proteins | sample TotcelFGM3001N14_FD_207090 | JGI IMG/M metagenome (GOLD analysis project Ga0366818, IMG submission 207090) | Enriched cells from coal bed in the Powder River Basin, Montana, United States - Total cells FGM rep3 HSBNCT.FGM.300.1.N14 ...
CGTAAATGGCCAGGAAGGCCTCCACTACTTCCGGGTCGAACAGCTTCCCTGACTGCTGTTTAATATAATTCAGGGTCGTGGGCTCGGACCAGGCGTCTTTATAGACCCTTCGGGACACCAGGGCATCGTAGATGTCGGCCAGGGCTACGATGCGGCCGGCAATGGGGATTTCCTCCCCCTGTTTCCCCTGCCCCAACCGGGGCTGGTCCTGGAAAATATCATCGATTTTGCCTGGATATCCCGTCCCATCCCATTTTTCATGATGATTCAGGGCGATTTCCGCCGATAGGGCATCCAGGTCGGATGCCTGATTCCGGAACAAACGGGCGCCATGAATCGTGTGGTACTGGATGGTCCGGAATTCTTCGGAATTCAGCTTGCCGGGTTTTTTCAGGATGAGGTCAGAGATGGCCACTTTGCCCAGATCGTGCAGCATGGCGGCAATTCTCAGCAAGTCTTTGTTGCGCTTGATCTCGTCGTCGGCAATACCCTGCTTGAGGGACCACTGATGGTAGACCTCCGCAGCATAGGCGCCGACCCGGTTGGCATGCACTCCCGTCTCCTTGGGGTCCCGCAGTTCGCACATCTTGATCATTCTCATGATGATCTCCCGGGTCATCATGGCGCGTTCAATCGCGGCGGCGGCGTTATCGGCAAAGTGCTTGAGCAAAAGCAGGTCTCCGGGGGTAAAGGCCGCGGGCTGCCGGTCGTCGTTCAAAGGATTGATAATCTGCAACACCCCCACCGTCTTGTTGTTGCTGGTCACCAGCGGCGCCGCCAGGATTGATTGCGTCCGGTAGCCTGACTGGCGATCGAAGGAGTCATTGAAGGTGAAAGGCATCCCGGGCGGGAGGTGGTAGGCGTCGTCAATCAGCAGGGGTTTCCCGGTCAGGGCCACATACCCGGCCAGGGAATGGTTATCAACCGCCAGGGTATGGCTCGCATAGAGATAGCGATTGACCCCGGAGGCGCCAAACAGAGTATCGTTATGGATGTAGCTGAAATTAAGAACATTATTCTCGATGAGATAAATGGAGCCGGCGTCGGCCCGGGTCAACCGGCGGGCCTGGATGAGCACCTCGGCCAATAAGGCGTGCACATCTTTGATCTGCGACAGCTTCTCCATAACCTGCAATATTTTGGTGCAGCTATCCACATCGCAATGAGCTTCCTGGCTCCCTGAGTCACCTCTTTGAGAAGCTGGATTCAAGGTCATCTTCGACTCCCGGGAGTCTGGCCCCGACTCGGTCAGGCCATCTCCGGGCTGGCGTCAGGCGCCGTTTTGGCAGGCTTGAGGCAAGATGAGGGATTATCGGCTAATATCCACCGGAGCGCCAGTTTGTTCCTCCACGGCCCTAAGAAAGCGGTTCCAATCGATCCGCCCGGCCAGGTTCCGGTCCTGCAATCGTTTCATGGCATACTGCAGCATATCCGGGATCTTATAATAGATATCCTCATGCACTTCCACAAAAGTGCGCCCGTTAAGGAAGCCGATTTTCACCGGCTCATAGATGATATCCACCGTGGTGCCCACGGGAGTCATATCAAAGAGTTTCTCGATGTCCTCCGGGTAGTGGCGGATGCAGCCGTGGCTCACCAGGCGCCCCACCCCCATGGGGGCGTGGGTGCCGTGAAGGCCATAGTGGGACAGGCCCATCCAGCGGTTGCCCACGGGACAGTCCTCCCCTGGCGGCATGTACGACATGCCGTATTTGGCCTGTAACCCCTTGGGGATACGCCAGCCGGGATTGACCGCCTTGTTCTGGACCCGGAAGCGCTTGCCGATGGGAGTTTTATATTCAAACACGCCGATGCCGATGGGGTAGGTCCAGACTTCGTGTCTCTCCGGGAAAAACCGGTAGCCCCTGAGTTCGGCCACGTTAATCAGGTAACCGGCGGAGCCGGGATTAGGCGGCAGTATCCACTGGGTGGGGATGACGATATCGGTGTCCCAGGGTAGATAGAAATGATCCAGGGCGCGCTGGAAACGGGCCATCTCCCAAAACCCCAGGTCGTATTGCCGGGCGATCTTGTAGAGATTCTCGTAGCGGACGATGTGGTGCGTCTGGGGCTGACCCACCACGGTGACCGCGGCCGGGTCGCCGCCCGGGTTCGCCGGGAAACGGTAGGTGAACGGCCCGGCCGCCCCTGCGGGGTTTCCGGCCATCATCAGCCATCCCAGCAGCCCAAAGGCCAAAAATCTCCACATCTTTAGCATTATAGACATTTTATCGAAAACCGTGGGGTAAACCAAGAAAAAATGGCTGGCCGGCAGCCACCGGTCGCCGGCCCCGGAGAAAAACTAAATTTTCCGTAGGGTTATCAGCCGCAGAAAGGGCTTGCGCCTTTGCACATTTAGAGCCATAGTATATAGATGATTCTGGATGGGCACACCCATGTCTTTCCCGAGGAAGTCTGCCGCCACCGAGAGGATTATTTCGCCGATGAACCGGCCTTCCGCCTGTTGTACGAGTCTCCCAAATCCAAGCTGGTGACGCCGCCCGAGATGGTGGGGGCCATGGAAGAGGCCGGGGTCGAGGCCGCGGTGGTTATGGGCTTTCCCTGGCGCCGGGAGGCTCTCTGGCGCCGCCAGCACGAAGTGATCCTCGAAGCCATGCGCCGCTTTCCCCGGACCCTCATCGGCTTCTGCGCGGTCCACATCCTGGAACCCGGCGCCGCCCGGGAGGTGGAGCGCTGCCTGGCCGCGGGATTTAAGGGCGTGGGCGAGTTGGCCTGGTATGAAGCCGACCTGGGGGACGACCTCACCGCGGCGCTGGCCCCCATCGCCGAACTCTGCGCCCATTACCGCGTACCGCTCTTGCTGCACACCAACGACCCGGTGGGGCCGGTCTATCCGGGGAAAGCCGCCCTGTCCCTCCCGGCCCTCTATAACGCCATCAAGGCCTTCCCCAATGTCGACTGGATTTTGGCCCACTGGGGCGGGGGCCTGCCCTTCTACGGCCTGATGAAAAAGGAAGGCCCCGAGGTCCTCAGCCGGGTCTACTTCGACACTGCCGCCTCCCCCTACCTCTACCGGCCCCAAATCTACCGCCTGGCCGCGGAAATGGTGGGCCCGGATAAAATCATCTTCGGCAGCGACTACCCCCTGCTCCCCGTCAGCCGCTACCTGAAAGAGATGGAGGACGCCAACCTGCCGGAAGACTGGCGAGAGATGATTTTGGGGGGGAATTTGGCGCGGTTGTTGGGACTTTAGATAGGTAGGGCGGGCATTGCCCGCCAGGGGTGGGCTGTGCGCACCCTACGCAAGCACAGGCGGGACGCCTATGCCACTATCTACTCGTTCCCAAGTTGTACTTGGGAATGAGGGCTATTAGATGGATAGGTGGAACATGCCAGCAGATGAAAACGCAGCAATCAAAGCGCGAATCAATCGAATTCGACAATTGAGTGGCGAAAAAATGGGGTCGGCCCACTACTATGAAGCTGCATCTCTGGCGCAGTCAGTTATCTACGACACGGTCGGGGGAAGTCATCCCCTCATGGCTGCCCTTGACAATGCGCTAAAGTCGGCAGATTGGCAGAGATCGGCTGCAGCTAGCAGGAGTGTGGTAGCGCTGTACGACGAAGGCGCACTCCAGAGCCCACGGTTAGCAATTGCGCACGAGATCGAGGGAGACATTATAGATATCGCTCAGGCGCAGGCTCAAGCAGCAGAGACTAGCAAGGACCCCGCTCAGAAGCAAGTTCAGCTGGCGATCGCTGCTTTCCTTGCTGGAGCCACCCTTGAAGATGCCTTACGACGGTTGTGTGACGCTCGCGGACTGGCGTACGACGTTCAGCGAACATCCCTATCGAAGCTGCAAGCTGTTTTGTTCCAACCTTCCAAACAGATAGAGGTCATCTCCGGATCCGAGAACAAACAGATCACAGCGTGGGGGGACACGCGCAACAAAGCTGATCACGGTCGGTTTAGCGAGATCACACATACCGAGGTCGTCGCAATGGTTATGTTTGTGCGCGGGTTCATTGACAGGCATCTTCCGTAAGCCTGTAGGGTGCTCACCGCGCACCTTCCCGCGCCGTTTAGATTAACGGTGCGCAGGGCGCACCCTACATAAACTTATGATCTCGGTTTTTGAGCCGATTCAGCTTATAATCAATCGGATAAACCAACCGGGAAAATGAAATTTTTCTCGTTCCCAAGCTTGGCTTGGGAACGCCTTTATTCGCCAAGCTCAGCTTGGCAACCATTTTCGTTCCCAAGTACAACTTGGGAACGAGTGGAAAAAGCTGAAAGCTGACTGCTGCTCACAAAGGACCCAACTTGGAACACACCTCAGACATTCTGGTAATCGGCTCAGGGCTGGCGGGGTTGGGTTATGCCTTGAAGGTGGCGGAGTTTGCCCGGGTCAACCTGATCACCAAAAAGGGGTTGACGGAAACTTCCACCAGCAAGGCCCAGGGTGGCATCGCCGCGGTCCTGGGGCCGGATGACCGGTTTGAATACCACATTCAGGACACCCTCACCACGGGGGAGGGCCTGTCCCATCCGGACATCGTCGAGTTGGTGGTCCGCCAGGGTCCGGCCCGCATCCGGGAGTTGATCGACCTGGGGGCCCATTTCGATATCGGCAAGGACAACGGCTACGATCTGGGCCGGGAAGGCGGCCACTCCCACCGGCGGGTGATCCACGCCCAGGACATGACCGGGGCCGAAGTGGAGCGCATCCTGGCGGAGCAGGTCCTGGCCCACCCCAACATCCGGGTGTTCGAAAACCACATGGGGGTGGACCTGGTCACCCGCCAACGCCTGGTGCGCCGGGGCGCGGTGGTGGCCAACGCCGAGGAGTCCTGTCTGGGGGCCTACGTCCTCAACACCCGGACCGGAGAGGTGGACACCTTTGCGGCCGCCATCACCCTCCTGGCCACCGGGGGGGCGGGCAAGGTCTATCTCTATACCAGCAACCCGGACATCGCCACGGGGGACGGCGTTTCCATGGCCTACCGGGCCGGGGCCTGGATCGGCAACATGGAATTCGTCCAATTCCACCCCACCTGCCTCTATCACATGGCGGCCAAGAATTTCCTGATCTCTGAGGCCCTCCGGGGCGAGGGGGCGGTCCTCATCGACCGCGCCGGGCTGGCCTTCATGGAAAAGTACCATCCCTTAAAAGACCTGGCCCCCCGGGACACGGTGGCCCGGGCCATCGACCTGGAGATGAAAAAGACCGGCGCCGACTGCGTCTACCTGGACATCAGCCATAAACCGGCGGACTTCGTCACGGGCCGCTTCCCCAACATCTATCAGGAATGCCTCAAGTACGGGGTCGATATCACCGCCGAGCCCATCCCGGTGGTGCCCGCGGCCCACTACTTGTGCGGCGGGGTGGTGACCGACGTTTGGGGCCGGACCCACATCTCCAACCTCTACGCGGTGGGGGAGGTGTCCATGACCGGCCTCCACGGCGCCAACCGCCTGGCCAGCAATTCCCTGCTGGAGGCCCTGGTCTTTTCCCACCAGGCGGCGCAGGCGGCCAAAGAGACGCTGCCCGATCTCCTGGCCAAGGAGAGGTCGCCCATGCCGGAGTGGAACCCCTTCGGCGCCACCGACAGCGAAGAGGCCGTGGTGGTCTCCCACAACTGGGACGAAATCCGCCGCTGCATGTGGAACTATGTGGGCATCGTCCGCACCGACCGGCGGCTGCTTCGGGCCCAGCACCGCATCGACCTGATCCAGCAGGAAATCCAGGAGTATTACTGGAACTTCATCATCACCAGCGATCTCTTGGAGTTGCGCAATATCGCCACCGTGGCCGACCTCATCATCCGTATGGCCTTAAGGCGCAAGGAAAGCCGGGGACTGCACTACAACCTGGACTACCCCCAGGTGGACGATGAAAACTTTCACCAGGACACGGTGATTTCTTCCGAGGGCTGGCACTGATGGCCGGAGAAAAAATCCTCCTGGCGGACGATGACCGCCAGTTACGGGAAACGCTCCAGGAGTTTCTGACCGGTCAGGGGTACGCGGTGACCGCGGCGGCGGACGGCCATGAGGCCATGGCCGCGCTTCAAGAACAGGAATTCGCCCTGGCCCTTCTGGACCTGATGCTTCCGGGTTATTCCGGCCTGGATATCCTCTCCCAGCTCAAGGCCCGCACCCCGGATACGGAAGTTATCCTGTTCACCGGCCATGCCGGGCTGGAGAGCGCGGTTCAGGCTTTGCGCCTGGGGGCTTACGACTACCTGCTGAAAGCGGACCTGCGCCTGGCCGATCTCCAGGCCCTGGTGGCCCGGGCTTTGGAGCGGCGGCACTTGGCCCGGGAAAACCGGGAACTGGTGGAAAACATCTCGAAAGCCCAGGAAGAGCTGGTCAAGAGAAGGGCCCGGGAACTGACCCAGGTGAGGCAAATCGCCGAAACCCTGGCCGGACCCCTTACCTGGGATCAACTGGTCCGGGGGCTGGTCAATCTCATCTGGGACAGCCTCTTCCTGGAACTGTTGGGCCTGCAACTCCAGGGGCCGGAAAAGAAGTTGTCCTTGTCGGCCTTTCGGCGCCGGGCGGACGTTTCGGAGGCCACGTATCAAACCTTTCAGGACGCGCTGCAAGGGCAACTGGCGCCAGAGGCCGCAGCCCCTCCTACCGGGACGCCGCTGCCGGCCATGCAGTGGCAGCGACTCCAGGTGGGAAACATCACCCTGGCGGCGGGGGCCGGACGCCACGAGCTGCTTACCCCTGAGGAAACCGAACTCTTCCGGATCTTCATTCTCCAGGGGGAGGCCGGCATCAAGAATCTGGTGCTCTTCGACCAGGTCAAGAGTATGGCCACCCGGGATGCGTTGACCGGTCTGTACAATTACGGCTATTTTAAGGAAGCGCTCCACTACGAAGTAGAGAAGAGCCGCCGTTATAAGATGCCACTGTCGTTGCTTTTCCTGGACATCGATGATTTCAAGCGGGTCAACGACACCCTGGGCCACTTGAAAGGTGATAAAACCATGCGGCAGGTGGCGGCTCTCCTGAAACAGGGGATTCGGCAGGCCGACTTGCTCTGCCGCTACGGGGGCGACGAATTTGTCATGCTCTTGAGCCAGACGCCCCCGGATCAGGCCATGGTTTTGGCCGAGAGATTACGCCATCGCATTGCCCATTCTTCCATGAACCGCCTGGAACAGAGGTGTAAGGTTACGGTCAGTATCGGCGTCGCGGGGCTTAGGCCGGAGATGACTACCGAGGACCTGATAAAAGAAGCGGATGAAGCCCATTACCGGGCCAAGCAAGCCGGCAAAAACCGGGTAGTGGGCCCGGAACCTTTACCTCAAGCAGAGAAAACCGCCAATCCTGCCCTGGGACCTCAACCTCGCCCCCGGTAACCGTTCATGCACCGCAAATGTTGCAAGACTTATAGCAATTGCCAAAAGTTTTTTCCGCTCAGGGAAGCCTTATAATCCCCCCTGCCCTCCTTCAAAAAAGGGGGTGGAACTACAAGGAATTGTTGGAAAAGTCACCCTTTGGCAAAGGGGGATTTAGGGGGATTTGGACTTTCCCGGTAACCGCCGCAGGTTTCCCGGCCTCTTCCGGGCCGATCTCAGGCAACCGTTTCCAGAACCTCGTAACCCTGTTGTTTCAGGGTGCTGACGATAGGTTCCAGGGTGACTTTTTCCAGGCGGAAGTAGTAGGGCCGCTTGCCGCCCTGGACGGGCCCCAGGGCCACGTTGATGATCTTACCCCCCGCCTCTTTGATCAGACGGGCGGCTGCATCCAGGGCCTCGGACCGGTTGGGAAGGAGCAAGTCCAGGCGGGATGATCTCTTGAGCAGACCCAGCATGCTGATGAAGGCCGAGATCAGATCCAGCATGGTAATGACCCCCACCAGCCTGTCGCCTTCCATCACCGGCATGCCGCCGATTCTATGTTCATGTATCAGGCGGGCCGCCTCCTCCACCTCGGTGTCGGGGGTGACGCTGATGGGAGCCTGGACCATCACGTCTCCCACCTTGATCTCCTCCAGCATGGAGGCCAGGAGGATCTCCCGCAGGTCCCGGGAGGTGATCCACCCCACCATGCGGTCGCGGGCCATCACCGGCAGATGCCGGATCTGGTGCTTTTGCATCAATTTTAGGGCCTGGCCGACGCGTTTGTCGGGAGAGATGGTGACAATCTTCTGGCTCATGATCTGGCCGACCATCATGGGGAACCTCCTTGCGCCTCAGTCAACCCACCATAAAACAAAGCGGCGGGAATTTCAACGAAATTCCCGCCGCCGGCGGCACTGCGGACCCGATCCCCCCTCCCGACCTAATTGGTGGCCAGTTGGGACATCATGGTGGAGATGACGTGCTCGGCCTCGCCGATATAGGTGGACATATTGCCCCGGTGATTGGCCAAGACGCCGTCTTTGGCGCCATTGGTCACCACCCAAGGACTCAGGTGGGAGGCGGCGTGCAGGGCTTTGATGGCGTCCTCCAGCAGCTTGTGGGCGTTTTTCTTCTGAAGCTCCTGGTGGAATTCCTTGGTGACCGCCTCCAGCATCTCGGACATGGCCAGGGCGATCCCCTGAGAATAATAAAAATAATCATCCGTCATGGACCAGGAAACGGCCTGGCCGTCGGCTTCGGTGTCTTTGATGAGGTTGTGGTAGCTGCTGCCCAAAAGGTCTTTGTAGTGGCTCAGCAAGGCGATCAAGTAATCCACCCGGGAATAGAACCGGGCCCGGCCTACCTTTAGGCCTTCGACATAATTTTCCAGGTCTTGCATGGCCTCCCGGTACTTGCCGGATGCCGAGGGGAACCAGTATTTATCCGGGCTGACCATGAAGAAATTCATGGCCTCGTTGACCCGGGGATCATAGGCCTCGGTGGTGGCGAACCGGGTCATGTGCTCGTTGAGCACCACCACGGTGCGCCGGGCCACTTCCAGAACCCCCAACTGGAGGTTGTTGACGTTGTCCGTCAGGCCCGTTTTGCCGAACACGATGGTATTGGGCCGCCACCCGAACCAGGTCTTATTCACCTGATCGTCAACGATCTTGATCAAGGCCCGGGTAAAGACCTCGCCCTTGACCGGTTCCCGGGGCGGCGTCACCACAGCCGGGGAAGCCGGCGGTGCGTGGGTCGGACCCACCTTGGGGAGGGCCGGAGCCAACGCAGGCTCCTGGGGCCCCTGAGGCGCCAAGGTAGCCGGGGAATCACCCGCCTTGGCGTCCTTGGAGGGTCCCGGCACGAGAGGTTTCAGTTCCAGTTCCTTGGAGACCGTCGGGGCCGGTTTCTCATGCGGAGCCGCCGCCGCTGGAGATTCCACCGGCTTCGGCGGGGTCGAGCCGCGGCGTCGGGCTCCCCAGGCAAACAGCACCACAAAAAATAATACCACCACCAGGGAGACGACGAGGAAGCGGTGCTGCAAAATCATGTGGACCAGCCCCCCAGGAGGCGGGCCGGCTGGAGGCGGCCCCAACGGCGCGGGGAGAGGTCCCGGTTCAGAAGTGTCTTTAGGCGTCATGGAGATTCAGGCTCCTAACGTAAACCTGCAGCTAATTTTTGGCGGGATTATCGGTAAAAATCTCCGCCCGGAAAATATAGATCTGGGTTTCGGAATCCTTCCAGGCATTTGGGGGCAAGCCCGCTTTATTGCAGGTCTGCTCCAGAAAGGTCTGGCGGTCCCAATGGCACTGGGTGGCCACCTGGGGCAGGAGTAAACCCCGGTTGAGGCCCCTGACGATATAGAGGCCGTGTTGGCCCACGTTAATCTCATCCGTGCTCTTGACGAGGCGCATGGGAGTCAGCACCGAGATCTCAATCTCCAGGTCGGCCAGTTCGTCCGCCTGCACAGGGCGGAAGCGCGGATCTTGAAAAGCCGCGGCCGGCGCCATTTCCAGCACCGTTTGCAGGAGAGGTTTGACCGCGTCGATATAGCCGATGCAACCCCGCAGCTGCCCCCGGCGATGCAAGGAGACAAAAGCTCCCCGGAATTCCTCCAGCACGGGGGATGAGACCTTTACCGGGGTGGCGGCCTTCCCCTTCAACTGGGCGGCAATAGTGTCTCGGGCCACTTGCAGCAAGAGCTGTTTATCAGCAGGGCTCAGGTTCATGCCAGCTTGTTCCCCCCAACCGGGCAGCGCCCAAAGACCATGCAAAAATGCGGCCCCCAGGGTCAGCCAGATAGCAGCGATGCGGAGCATATTCATGGTCAGGCCGCAAGTCCTTGATCCACCGTGGGCTTACCATTTATTACTTTACTATCTAACCAAGATTTCGGTTTCCTGTCAATGCCAAAGGCGATGAGGGGGGATTTGGCCCTGGCATTCCCCTTGCATACCGGCGGCAGGCTTGGTAAATTTAGCCATGCAGATAAATATCCGGCATGGCGCCCATCTCTCTTCCCCGGAGCCGGGCCTTCATCTGGCTCCATGAAAACCTATCCGATCTTCGCCGTCATTGAAAATAAGCCCTGCCTGGTGGTGGGCGGCGGCGCCGTGGGGGAGCGCAAGGTGGCCGATCTCATGGCCGCCGGGGCCCGGGTGACCGTGGTCAGCCGGACCCTGACCCCTGAGTTGGCGGCCCTGGCCGACCAGGGGGAGATCAGGTATCTCTCGGAAGACTTCACCGAGGCCCAGGTGGAGGGCATGGCCCTGGTCATGGCCGCCACGGACGACCGTGAGGTCAACGCGGCCGTGAGCGCCGCCGCCCAGGCCCGGGCCATCTGGGTCAACGTGGCGGACGACCCGGAGCATTGCACCTTCATTGTCCCGGCCCAGGTGCGCCGGGGCGATCTGACCCTGGCCATCAGCACCGGCGGCGCCAGCCCAGCCCTGGCCCGCCAGTTGCGCCAGGAGTTCCAGCAGCATCTCGGTCCGGAATACGGACCCTACCTGGACCTGCTCCAACGGTTGCGCACCCGGCTGCTAACAGAGCGCCGGGCCCATCCCGACAATGGCCCCCTCTTCCACCGCCTGGTGCAGAGCCCCCTACGGGAGGCGGTGGCCCAGGGGGACCTGGCCCGGGTGCTGAAGCTGCTCCAGGAGGTGTTGGGGTCGGTCTTAAGCACTCCGGTGCTGGGAGAACTGGTGTCTCAGGCCCTGAAGGGGACGGAGGGGTGAGGCGAGGCGGGCCGGTCCCCGGTATCAAGTCCCGGCCTCTGTCCTTTAAATCGGTGGCACAGGCGTCTCGCCTGTGCTTGCGTAAGATATGGCTCGTTTTATACCAACGGTCATTTCCTTGCGGATACAACGAAAGATGAAAAATGGCTGGTGTTGGTGGGGCGGCCGTCCCTGGCCGCCTCTCGCTGGCGGGCACGGAGGCCCGCCCCACCAAGCTATTTTCACATAAACGATTTATAAATCACGACACCATCATAAGCATAAATCGTATGAATAACCTTTTCCTCTATCTGACTCTGATCGCTTATTTCGGCGCCACCGGGCTCTGGCTGTTATACTTCCTGGCCCAGCGGCAGGGCTACTACCGCGCCGGCGCCTGGGTCATGGCCGGGGGCCTGGCGTGCCACACCCTGGCCCTCATTCAGCGGGCTTGGGCCGCTGGCGCCCTGCCCGCCGCCACCTTCGGGGAGACCCTGTTGTTGTTCGCCTGGGCATTGGTGGCGGCCTTTCTGGTTCTGATCTGGCGCTATCCCATCAAGATCCTCGGGACCCTGGTGGCCCCCCTGGCGGCCCTGATGGTGTCGGGGGCGCTGATCCTGCCGGCGCGGCCGGAGGCCGTCTCTCCCCTGCTCAAGGGTTTCTGGCTCACCGTGCACATCAGTCTGACCCTGACGGGCTATGCCGCCCTGGCCCTGGCCGGGCTGGGAGGTATCCTCTACCTGATCCAGGAGCGTCAGATCAAGAGCAAGCGCTTCGGCTTTTTCCACCGGCGGCTGCCGTCGCTCTCCCAACTGGATAACCTCAATTACTGGTGCCTTACCACCGGCTTCCCCCTGCTCACCGGGGGGATTATCTCCGGCTCCCTTTACGCCCAGCACACCCTGGGCCGCTTCTGGAGTTGGGACCCCAAGGAGATTCTGACCCTCATCGCCTGGCTGATCTACGCCGTACTGCTGCACGAGCGCCTGACGGTGGGCTGGCGGGGCCGGCGGGCGGCGCTCCTGGCCATCTGCGGTTTCCTAGTGCTGGTGGTCACCTTTGTGGGCGCCAACCTGTGGCTCACGGGCTACCACAGTTTCTCCAGTTTCATTCAGACGCCATGAACCTCCTGCTCTGCGGTGTCAACCACAAAACTGCGCCGGTAGCCCTCCGGGAAAAGCTGGCCTGCCTCATCCCGGACGTGGCTCACGCCTATAGCCACCTGAAGAGCTGGCCCGAGGTCTCCGAAAGCCTGCTGTACACCACCTGCAACCGGGTGGAGGTGATGTGCCTTTCCGAGACGCCGGATGAGGCCGCGGCCCGGGTCCGGGAGTTTTTTGCCCGCCACCCCGAGATCGCCCCGGCCGACCTGGACGAGTCCTTTTATGTTCATCGGGACCGGGAGGCGGTGCAGCACTTCTTCCGGGTGGCGGCCAGCCTGGATTCCATGGTAGTGGGGGAACCCCAGATCCTGGGCCAGGTGAAGCAGGCCTACCGGGAGGCCGCGGCGCACCACGCCACCGGCCCCATCCTCAACCGCCTGGTTCACAAGGCTTTTTCCGTGGCCAAACGGGTGCGCGGCGAAACCGGCATCGGCGACCATGCCGTGAGCGTCAGCTATGCCGCCATCGCCATGGCCAAGAAAATCTTCGGGGACCTGGCCGGTAAAAACGTCCTGTTATTGGGGGCCGGCGAGATGGCGGAACTGGCCCTGGAGCACCTCAAAGGCCAGGGCGCCGGCCGGATCACCGTGGCCAACCGCACCCTGGAGCGAGGGGTGGCCCTGGCCCGGCGGTTCGGCGGCGAAGCAGTCTCCCTGGAAGAATTGCCGGAGCAGCTCCTGGTCGCCGACATCCTCATCAGTTCCACCGGCGCCGGCAACCTCCTCATCACCCGGGACCAGGTCAAGGGCGTGATGCGGCGGCGCAAGCAGCGGCCCCTGTTCCTCATCGACATCGCGGTGCCCCGGGACCTGGACCCCGGCATCAACGACCTGGACAACGTCTATCTCTACAACATCGACGACCTGAATGAAGTGGTGCAGCAGGGCTGGCAGCACCGCCGGCACGAAGCCACCAAGGCCGAGCGCCTGGTGGCCGCCGAGACCCTGAAATTCCTCCACTGGCTGGAAACCCTGGAAGTCTTCCCCACCATCATCGCCTTGAAGGACAAGGCCGAGGCCATCTGCCGGGCGGAGCTGAAAAAGACCCTGAACCAGTTGGGCCCCCTCACCCCGGAGCAACACCAGGCCCTGGAGGTCTTAACCGCCTCCATCACCCAGAAACTCCTCCACGACCCCATCATCTTCCTGAAGCGCAACCGCCGGCCCCGAAACCCCCACCAGGAACTGGACCTGGTGCGCCGCCTGTTCCACCTGGACCCGGACCGCAACGGCGGGGACCCCGAAAAGGACTAAGCCCTACCCCTCTCTTGACCCGGCCTGCTCCGCCTGATATTCTTTAAAAGGGAAAAAAAGGCGATGCCAAGCAGGCGCCCGGCCCAGCCCCCAGAGGCCGGGGCTCGTTTCCCATCCGAGGTCAGCCATGTCCAAAGTTATTGATATCGAAGACCGCATCAAGCTGGAGCAGAAGAAAAAAGCCAAGGTGGACCGGGCCAAGAAGCTGGAGGCGGTGCGCAAGGTAGTGCAGTGCACCCGCTGCCTGGCCCGCTGCGCCAAGTGCGGGGTCCAGTTCGAGACCCACGAAATGTACCAGCGCCAAAAGGGTCCCTACCGCTTCTGCCCCTTCTGCCAGGAAGAGTACGAGGATTTCCTCCAGATTCAGAAAGGCGAGGAGAGCCCCTTTTACTGGCACAATAAGGCCTGGGTGACCCTCTGGCAGGTCTGGATCGATTACCAGCAGGCCATGAAGACCTACGGCGAGTCCCAGGAATTCATCGACCTGGTGCGGGAGGTGGAGTGGGACCGGTGAGCTGGCGCCCCCGGCCCCGAAGCTTTGAGGTTGGCCTATTTTTCTCCGCCGACGGTGCGGTAGGCTTGCTGGAGAATCTCCATGGCAAAGTTGAAGGCTGCTTCGCGATCCAGGAGCACCTCAGTATGACAGGTGCTGTCGACGCCGCTGCAGGTGTAGAACAGAATCTTCACCGTACCCTCGGGACGCTGCACCACCGCGATCTCCCCTGCCGGTTCCAGGGTCTTGTAAGTGCGATGCTTTGCTTTATCGGGGTCGGTGCCATGCACGGGATGAACCATATCTTCCTCCTGGGGTCTGAATAGTGCCTGACGGTTTAGCATAAATCATCTTGTGCCTCTAATTCAAGTCAGAAATTTCCCCCATGACCCTTTATCCGAAAGAATATGATCTGATAGTCGTCGGCGCCGGCCATGCCGGCTGCGAAGGCGCGCTGGCCGCAGCCCGGATGGGGCTGAAGGTGCTGCTCTTCAACCTCAACCTGGACACCATGGCCCAGATGGCCTGCAACCCGGCGGTGGGCGGGCTGGCCAAGGGCCACCTGGTAAAGGAAATCGACGCCCTGGGGGGCGTGATGGGCCATCTGGCGGATTTAACCGGCATCCAGTTCCGCACCCTTAACCTCTCCAAGGGGCCGGCGGTCCGGGGCACCCGCATCCAGTGCGACAAGCAGGCCTACCGCCTGGCCATGAAATCCCGGCTGGAGAAAGAGGCCCGCATCGACCTCCGGGAAGCCATGGTGGAGACACTCCTGGTGGAGGACGGCCGGGTGGTGGGGGTGGTGGAAACCCTGGGTCTGACCTACCGGGCTCGGGCGGTGCTCATCACCACCGGCACCTTCTTAAACGGCCTCATCCACATCGGGGAGTGCCGCATCCGCGCCGGCCGGGCCGGAGAGTTCGCCGCCACCGGCCTGGCCGCCTGCCTCCATGACCTGGGCTTTAAGATGGGGCGCCTGAAAACCGGTACCCCGCCGCGCCTGGCGGCCGGCAGCATTGATTTTGCCGGCATGGAGGTGCTCTCCGGCGATCCCCGGCCCCGCCCCTTCTCCTGGCGCACCACGCGGCTGCCCCAGGACCAGGTGAACTGCTTCGTCACCCACACCACCGGCGCCACCCATAAACTCATCCGGGATCACATCCACCTCTCGCCCTTGTACAGCGGGGTGATCAAGGGGGTGAGCGCCCGATACTGCCCCTCCCTGGAAGACAAGGTGATGCGGTTCCCGGAAAAGATCAGCCACCAGGTGACCCTGGAACCTGAAGGGCGGGACACTACGGAAATCTATGCCAAGGGCCTGGGGAATTGCCTGCCGGCGGAGGTCCAATTGGCCCTGTTCCGGAGCGTCCCCGGCCTCGAAGCCGCCGAAGTAATGCGTCCGGCCTACGCCATCGAGTATGACTACGTCGACCCCCTGGAGCTTCAGGCCACCCTGGAGACCAAACGGGTCAGGGGATTATTTCTGGCCGGGCAGATCAACGGCACCTCGGGCTATGAAGAGGCCGCCGGACAGGGCCTGTGGGCCGGCATCAACGCCGCCTGCCAGATCCTGGGCCGCCCCCCCTTTCTGCCCCACCGCTCCCAGGCCTACATGGCGGTGCTGGTGGACGACCTGGTGACCAAGGGCACCCGGGAGCCGTACCGCCTGTTCACCTCCCGGGCCGAGTACCGCCTGCTTCTCCGGGAAGACAACGCCGACGCCCGCCTGCTGGAATGGGGCTACGATTTGGGCCTGGTGGACCAGGAGGCGGTGGACCGCTTCCGGGAAAAGCAGCGGCTGATGGCCGAGGAAGATGCCCGCCTGGCGGGTCGCCGCCTCTTCCCCACCCCCTCGGTCAACCAGGAGTTAGAGGCCCGGGGCACCGCGCCCATAAAAATCCCCACTCCTTTCTTGAGCCTGGTCAAGCGCCCCCAACTGGATCTTCCCACCCTGTACCGTTTGGCCGGGGAAGAGCCGCCGGTGCCGCCGGAGGTGGTGGAGCAGCTGGAAATTCAGCACAAGTATGACGGCTACATCAAGCGCCAGGAAGAAACCGCCAGGAAATTCGCCCAGGGGGAGGGCAAAAGCATCCCGGCGGACTTTGACTATGAGGGGGTGCCGGGGCTTTCAGGGGAAATCCGGGAGAAATTGCAGCAGGTGCGGCCCCGGTCCCTGGGGCAGGCGGCCCGCATCTCCGGGGTCACCCCCGCGGCCCTGGCCGTCCTGATGGTGTACCTGAAAAGAGCTGGCTCTTCCCAGGGCCGGAAGTCTTAGCCCGGCTGTTCTGAAAAGTTTTTGGTGGCACCGGCATCTTGCCGGTGATGTGCACAGGCTGGAAGCCTGTGCCACCAAAGGCGGCGGGCGGGACGCCCGCCCCACCAACCTTTTCTTGCTTTACGAGTGGGCCACAGGCCCATGAGGAACTGCTCTAGTATTAATCCCCCGTTCGCCACCCGCTAATTACCACCGCGGTGTTTTCTTCATCCGCCCACTTATACAACCTTTCGATATGTGGCGGTTCAACATGGATACAGCCATGAGTTGCCAATTCTTTCTTTATTTCAGGGGGCGGCACTTCCCCTTCATGAATGGCCTTCATCTCCTTAAGATCAAAAAACATCGAGTAAGGCATGGGTGTATCGTATTTGCGCGAATAATAATTATCATCCTTTAATCTTACTCTATAAATTCCTGGGTTAGTCGTAGTTACGTCATCGCCGGTTACAACCGGAAATTCGAAAAGCTTCTTACCTCTCTCATAGGCTATTCCAAACTGTTTTGGCTGGTCAATCCAAATTACTTTTTCGTACTCTTTAAATATATCAAATGCGCCTGTAGATAATACAGAGGCATGCACAAATAGAGCAATAATTAAACAAAAATATTTTATCAATTTACTCATTTATCCGATGATTCATAGCGGTCTGGCTATGATTTGGTCGATCCTGACGGTTTTTTCTTCTGAGTCGGTTTCCGCCAACCGGCGGACTTTTTGGAAGCCCTTCACCCTTTTCGTTTTTTCGAATGGGGTTTTTTCCAACTGCTCTTTTTAGAGCCCTGATTCTGATAGGCCACGGCAACAGAAGCGGTGGAGCCGGCAAGAAATATCAGACCCGTCATGAGCGCGATTATGACTAAAAACGTTCTTAGCATAATAGTCCCCTTCCTTTAGCCTGCCCCTGGGGGAGCCCAACCTTTCCCTGGTAATCCTTAAGGTAAATTTTCTTTGCTACTCGGGTGCGGCTGGCTGCGGCGCCCGCCAGTTTCGTCCGGCCTCCGGGTGAGAAATATCTCCGCGGCCCTGCCCGCCACCGGCTTAATAGTTCCCGGGGCCAACGGCTTTAAAGGCGCTGCCGGCAAAATAGCCATCCGAGACCGAGCCCCCGCAGGTGGCACAGGTGTTGGCCAAGTCTATGATGGTATTGCGGTTTCGGGAGCGACTATTGGTGTCGGCGCAGGCTTGAAAGAGCAAGGCCGCCAGCATGAGCAGCATCAATCCTTTTATCATGTGATCTTCCTTCCTGGATGGGTTCCAGCCTAACCTATCTTCCTGCCTCAAGACCCCGGCAGTCCTGACCCGGCCAGCTGATTTTTCTGGTAAGGCTCATACTCGGGGGCGATGACCTGGCCGCCCTTAACTGCCCCCCGGCTGCCGCGATCAGAGGACAAATCCACCGGGCCGGCCCCCAGCTCCGTGGGTGGAGCGGCCAGCTTAAACCGGCAGCAGTCATCCCCGGCTGGCGACAGACCGGGGCGCCGCCCGGATCAAGGCCGGCCGCGATACTTTTCATACTGGTCGTAGAGAAAACCGCCCAACATCCCCGCACCGCCGCCGATGGCGGCGCCGGCCGCCGGCGAACCTGCCGCCCAGCCGATGAGGGCGCCGCTGCTGGCGCCGATGGCGCCGCCGCTCAACACCCGCTGTTGGGTAGGGGACATGCCGGAGCAACCACCAAGAAACAGGGTTGCTATCACTAACAGGATTATCACCTTTTTCATTGAGTCCTCTCCTGGAATGTCAAGGTGTTCAAGCACAGGTTACCATCGGTTTCACCGGTAACCGACTGTGGTTTGAAGGGTCCTGGACCCGGGGGTCCGGAAGGAAAGGGACCCGCACACATGAGGGAGGGGAAGATGAAGGTCTGGGTGAAAAACCGGTTCACCACGACGTTACCCGGAGCCTGAGGCAGATGCCCTCATGGCCGGCCCTGGGATTTCTCGTACTGGTCGTAGGCATACCCTCCCAGCAGGCCGGCTCCCCCGCCGATGGCGGCGCCGCAGGCCGGGCATCCTGCCGCCCAGCCGATGAGGGCGCCGCTGCTGGCGCCGATGGCGCCGCCGCTCAACGTCCGCTGTTGGGTGGTGGACATCCCGGAGCAGCCGCCCACCAAGAACGCCGCAACCATGATCACGATAACCGCTGATCTCATTATTTCGCCGTCCCGGGCTGGGCCGGCGCTGGGGAGGCCTTGATCAACTGCCCCAGGATTACCTCGATCACCAGCGTGTCCAATTTCCCGGGATTGTCCTGATAGTACTGGTCCACTTGCTGGATGATCTGCAAGGGGGTTTTGGTTCTCATCACCTCCACGAAAGATCGAGAGACACAAACCTGCTTTCGGTCCTTGGATGCCGCGACCTCGTAGTCGGCCAGATTGCCGATGCCAAAAATATATCCGGCTTTGCCATCCGTGGTGACCTGCTGCCAATGGACGCCGTTCCACAAAAAGGCCTGGTTGCCGTCCACCGCCGGGGCTGCTGCAGGCAGGGCGCCGAGCATAACCCCCACCACGAACAGGATGACGGCAGCTCGCATCATTTCTTCTCCGCGGCCGGGGCGCAGAGTTTGGTGCAGCGCTCCAAGATCACTGCCACCACCGGCATGTCCAGTTTGGCAGGATTCTCTTTATAGTATTTATCCACCTCTGCAATCACTTGCGAAATGGTCTTGGTCTTGAGCTCATCGACAAAACCCTTGGAGATGCAAGGGGGCGGGGTGGACATGGAAGTCGCCGCGGCGGTTTCGAAATCCGCCATATTGCCGATGCCTTTGACATAGGCCACCTTAATGTCGGCGGTCATGTCTTTCCACTGGGTGCCATCCCACAGGAAACCTTTCTCAGCGGCCAAGGCGGCCGTGGATAGAGCAAAAAGCATCATCAGCACCGAGATACACGCCATACCCCGAAATTTCATGGGCTTACCCTCCTTGACTGCAGAAAATATATGCCGTGGAATCCTTAACCTTCGTCAGGGCCAACCTGCTGCTTGGGAGCTGCTTCCGGTGGTTTTTTCTTCTGGTTTTTCTGATTTTTCTTCTTGACGACTTTGGGAGATTGCTTCTCGGTCGGTTTCTTGGCCGCGGCTTTTTTCTGGGCCTTCTTGTCAGCCCGGGTTTTGGCCTTGGTTTTGGCCTTGGTTTTCGCCTTGCCCGACTCTATTTGCTTAGGGGCGGCCGGTTCCCGGGTTTCCGGCTGGGCCAACGGCTTTTGGCCCTCCAGCATCGGGGGCACTGCCGGCGGCTCCACTTCTCGCTGAGCCATGGCTCCCTGCAGGTTAAAAAGCAATAACCCGGCGCTGGCCAGGGTTATGAATTTTTTCATGGCGATTATAGGAACCCTCCCCTTGGCATTTTATTATGAGTCGTGGCCCGGAGTGCGATCCCGCCTGGATCGCACCCCGGGCCGAGACTCGTGCAACAGAATTTTTATTGCTCGACTGCGGGTTTCGGAGCCTTCTTGGCCTTCTTGGTGGACTTGGCCTTCTTGGCCTTTTTGGTGGTCTTGGTCTTTTTGGCCTTCTTGGTCTTTTGGACGCTTGTGGCTTCGGGGGTTGCCGGCGTTTCCACCGGGCCAGTGACAGGAGGCGCTGCAACCGGCGGAACTGCCGGACTGGCCGGGGTGGCCGGGGTAGCCGGAGTGGCTGGGGTCTTATCCTGGGCCAGCGACGCGCCCTGGAGGCTCAGGAGGAAAACCCCAACACTAACCAACGTAACGATTTTGTTCATGTTCCCCCATCTCCTTAAAATAAGGACTTAAAATAATTGGTGGTGGCGGTGCAGGGACTTGAACCCCGGACACTGCGGATATGAGCCGCATGCTCTAACCGACTGAGCTACACCGCCATTCCTTCAGAAAACTATATGCAGCAATCCCGTTTCTGTCAAACAAAATTGCGGGTCCCGGCCCCTGGCGCCCGGCGGATTTTTCCCGGGCAAACCCGGTACGAATCCAGGGTTTCCTGCCCTGGGCTTGGGCCGCCGCCACCCGCCCCTGCCGGGTCAGACGGCCAGAATACCGGGCAATTGGGAAAACCGTGCCAGGAGAAAATCCGGGGACGCCGCCCTCAGGGCCTCCAGGTCTCCATAGCCATAGGTGACCGCAGCGGTGAAGGCGCCGGCCTCTTGCCCGGCTCTGATGTCGGCAATTTTATCCCCCACCATGAGGCTGTAGGAGGGTTCCACCCCCAGGTCGGCGATCAGGGACAGCAGCGCCGCGGGCTCCGGCTTCAGGGGCAGGCCTTCGCCGCCCCCCCGGATGGCAGCGAAAAACCGGGCGATGTCGATGGCCTCCAACGTCTGGCGGGTCAGGCGCTGGAGCTTGTTGGACAGGACCGCCAATTTTTTCCCGGACAAAAGCGCCAGGGTCTCCGGCACCCCAGGATAAAGACGGGTCAACTCCCCGTTATGCCGGGTGTAGTGGTCCAGATAAAGCCCCAGGCACTCCTCCACCCGGTCCTGATGGGCCGGCCCTACCAACCGCTCGATCAGCTTCCGCTCTCTCCCGCCGATCATCCCGCGAACGGCTTCCGGGGAGTGCTCCGGCAGCCTTAGGCGGCGGCAGGCAAAGTTGGCGGCCGCGGTGATATCCGGCAGGGTGTCGGCCAGGGTGCCGTCCAGATCAAAAACGATGAGGTCAACCGCGATGCTTGAAGTCATAGGATTCACGGAATTATCTCTAAATTCCCCCTCCCCTGGCGGGAGGGGGTTAGGGCGAGGGGGGAAGGCTCTGTATCTTTCCATGGTTTCGCCACCCCCACCCTGACCCTCCCGCATCAAGGGGGAGGGAACCAGAGGTCTTTTTCGAAATATTTTCCTGAAACGCAACCCTAGCCGCGGCGCCCGCCGCCGCCCGGATGGATATCCTGATAGGCGGGCAAGGCTCCCAGGCCGGAAGCGTTCTTCACGGCTCCCAGGATGGCCTGCTCCAGGGCGGCTTCCGCCAGCACCCCTACCACGTGCAGATCAGCGTCCACTTCGGGGTGGACCAGAACGAAAACCGTGTCCCCGTCGAACAGGGTGTGGACCGGCCGGATGGTGCGGGCCAGGGCGTTGTGGCCCATCTGGGCGACCTTCTGGGCCTGCTCCCGGGTGAGCCGGGCGTTGGTGGCCACCACCCCGATGGTAGTGTTGGGCTCGGCGAACCGGGTCCGCACAATACCCTGGCGAAGCATCATCACCGTGTTGACGAACTCATGACTGTCAGGGTCCCGGCGCGCCCCGGCCAGGATGATCCCGGTCTCCGGGTCCACCACATCGCCAAAGGCGTTGACCACCGCCAGGGCCCCCACGTGCAGCCCCTGGGGGCCTTCAAGAAAACTGGTGCCCAGACCGCCCTTGGTGGCCTGTTTTATCCCTAACAGCTTGCCCACGGTGGCGCCCACCCCGGCGCCGACGCTGCCGTCCCCCTGGGGAACGCCGGTGGCGGCCTGGCAGGCGGCATAGCCCATGGCCTTGTCCGGACGCCGCCGGCAGTCGCCCACCGACAGGTCATAGATCACCGCCGTGGGCACGATGGGCACCCGGGTAATGGCCACATCGAACCCCCGGCCCCGCTGTTCCAGGTATTCCAGGGCGCCCCCGCCGGCGTCCAGCCCGAAGGCGCTGCCGCCGGCGATGCAGACGCCGTGAATTTCCTCCACGATGTGCAACCCCACCATGGCGTCCATCTGCCGCGTCCCGGCGGCGGAACCCCGGACATCGGCGCTCCCTATGGTCCGCGGCGGGCAGAGGATGACGGTGCAGCCGGTGAGATTCTCGAAATCACTGGCATGGCCTACCAAAAATCCCTGGACCCGGGTAATCATTGCCGGGGCTCGCCCCCGGAGGGCGGCGGGACCATCCGGACGGACCCTCCCGAAATGGTGAGAAGATACAGCACGGTCTCCTCCTCCCGCTGGGCGTTGAACTTCTGAAACCAGGGGAGGCCCGGAACGCCCTTGAGATTCAGTAACTGCTGGGGCAGCTCCATCCGGCTCAGGGCCTGGGGCGACTCCGCCAGCCGCGCCATCACCCGAAACACCGTATAACCCTGGGCCGCCAGGTAGTCCGGTTCTTCGCCGTAACGCTGCCGGTAGTCGGCAATAAATTTCTGCACCTCGGGGTTGGGGTCTCCGGCAAAGAAGGCGTCAGGAAAGATCACCCCTTGCAGGGACGTCAACTGGGCCGCCGGTACGTTGGGGTTGTTCAGGAGATTGGTGCCCAGCAGTTGAATGCCTTTAAGAGGGGTCCCGGCCAGTCCTTCGGCGATGGCGGCCACGGCGGCGGCGTCGTCGGGAATGAACAGGGCGGTGGCTATTGGAGCGCCTTCCGTCTCGGGTTTGAGACTCTCAGCCAGGGCGGCCAGGGTAGGCCCGAACTCCTGGGCGCCGGGACTGTAAAAAACCTGGGCGGCCAGCTCACCGCCGACGGCCGCCACCTCATCCTGAAAATTCTGGGAAAAGGTGCGCCCGTAAGAAGAATCGGGGTAGAGAATGGCGAAGCGCTTCAGCCCCAGGCTCTGCCCCTGGCGCACCAGGGCCCGCACCTGTTGGCGGGGCGTCAGGAAGGCTTGAAAAATCCAGTTGCCGGTCTGGGTAAGGCCGTCCTTCTGAGTCAAAGCGATGAGGGGCACCGTCGCCCCCTGGGCCGCCTCCGCTGCACTTTGCGCCGTAGCCGACGAGAGGAATCCCAGGATGGCCAGCACGCTTTCATCCTGGGCCAGCTCCCGAACGATGGCGGCCGCGGTCTCCGGGTCGGCGCCGGTGTCCCGGAAGACCAGCTTCACCGAAGCCCCCTTGGCCGCCAGCTCCATGCCGCGCTGCACCCGGAATCCGATGTTGCTCAACTGGCCGCTCAGGGGTAGGAGGCAGCCCACCACCACCTTGCTCCCGCTCAGAAGCCGATCGGCCCCGGCGGCCTCAGGGCTGTTGGGAAAACGGTCCTTGAGGGTAGCCACCCATTTGCGCGCCTCCTCCAATTGGCCGGAGTCCTGGGACCGGCGGGCCAGGCGCAGGAGCAGGGCCGCGCTCAAGGGGTTATCCCGGTAAAGGGCCGCCAACTGCTCCAGTTCCGGTACCGTGGCCTGCTCCAAAAGGCGGGTCTTCAGGTCCTCAAACCACTCCGGGTCCCCGGAGGCCAAATCCTGGGCCGCCAGGCGGAGGCGGGCAAAGGCCTGGGGCACCTGGCCCTGTTTCAAGGCGATCTCGACCATCAGGGCCTGGGTGGAGAACCACAGAGACCGGGGCAGGTCCGTGGCCGCCGTGAGGCTGTCCAACACCTGGGTCGCCTGCTGGTAGTCACCCAGTTTGAAGTAGGCCCGGCCGATGCCGTAACGGGCCTTGAGTGCCACCTCCGGTTGGGGCTGCTGGGCTAAAATACTCTGGTAGTGCCGGAGGGACCCTTGCCAGTCCCCCAGGAGGCCCGCTATCTCAGCTTCCCGGAGTCGGGCGGCCGTGGCCCGGAGCCCCTGGGGATAGCGCTCCAGGTAATTGGCATATTGCTGATAAGCCTGACGATAGGCCTGGCGGCGATAACTGGCTTCGGCGGCTTGAAAGAGGGCGCTGTCGGTCTCCCGGACCTGGCGGGCCGGGCGCTCGGGAGGAAACGGGGGCGGCATGGCGGCGCAGGCCGGCAGCAGCGCCATGAACAGAAACAGGACAGCGAGCTTTCGAACCATAACGGTGGCTTCCGCAAGATCTGGCTAAAAAATAAAGTGAGGGCAGTTCCTCATGGGCCTGTGGCCTACTCGTAAAGCATAAAAAGTTGGTAGGGCGGGCGTCTCGTCCGCCGCCAACCAGCCAAGTGGTGCGTAGAACGCATCCTACGAAAGACTTTTCGGAACAGGACCGGGGGACAATTTCAGCTATGAAATCAGAGACTCCCCCGCCCTCCTTTCACCAGTTCCTGAAGGGTTGGACCCGGTGTGGCGCATCATTGTTAATGCTTATACCAAATTATAAACCGGTACCCCGGATTTCAGCCCTGTCTGCAAGGCGGGCGCACCCTCAGGTGCGCCCGACAAAAAATATGCGGCGGTAAAACCTGAAGGAGGGGGCCGGGTTCCCACAGGCGAGACGCCTGTGCTGCTGGCCTCCGGCCCCCTCCCTCGGGTCTCTTGACCTTCTCTGGTCCTACTTCACTTCCTCGAATTCGGCCTCCACCACTTCTTCTTCAGGCTTCTTGGCCTTCTCTTCGTGGCCATGGCCAGCGCCGGCGCCCGCGCCCGCCCCGGCGCCCGGCCCGGCCGCGCCGGTTTTGGCGTACATCTGCTCCGCCAGCTTGTGAGAAGCCTTCATCAGTTCCTCGCTCTTCTGCTTAATGGCCTCGGCGTCAGTCCCTTCCATGGCGGTCTTGAGGGCGGCGATGTGGCTTTCGATGTCGCTCTTGGTAGCCGCATCTACCTTGTCCCCCAGGTCGGTCACGGTCTTTTCGGTGGTGTAGATCAGGGTGTCGGCCTGGTTGCGGGCCTCGATCATCTCCCGCTTCTTGCGGTCTTCCTCGGCATGGAGTTCGGCATCCTTGATGAGGTTCTTGATCTCCTCTTCGGACAGGCCGCTGGAGGCGGTGATGCGGATGGACTGCTCCTTGCCGGTGCCCATATCCTTGGCGGAGACTTGGACGATGCCGTTGGCGTCGATGTCGAAGGTGACATCGACCTGGGGAATACCCCGGGGCGCCGGCGGAATGCCGAACAGTTCGAACCGCCCCAGCGTTTTGTTATCCCCGGCCATATCCCGTTCGCCCTGGAGCACGTGGATGGTCACCGCGGTCTGGTTGTCCGCCGCGGTGGAGAAGACCTGGTTCTTCCGGGTGGGGATGGTGGTATTGCGGTCGATGATCCGGGTAAAGACCCCACCCAGGGTCTCGATCCCCAGGGACAGGGGGGTGACGTCCAGCAGGAGGACATCCTTGACGTCGCCTTTGAGGACCCCGGCCTGAATAGCGGCGCCTACGGCCACCACTTCATCGGGGTTCACCCCCTTGTGGGGATCCTTGCCGAAAATCTCCTTGACCTTTTCCTGGACCTTGGGCATACGGGTCATGCCCCCCACCAGGATGACTTCGTCGATCTCCTTGGCCGTGACCTTGGCATCCTGCAAGGCGCGCTGACAGGGCCCCGCCATCTTGTCGATGAGGTCCGCCACCAGGCTTTCGAGCTTGGCCCGGCTGAGCTTGATGAGCAGGTGCTTGGGGCCGGAGGCGTCGGCGGTGACAAAGGGCAGGTTGACTTCGGTCTCCATGGAGGTGGAGAGCTCCATCTTGGCCTTCTCCGCCGCCTCTTTCAGACGCTGCAGGGCCATCTTGTCGTTGCGCAGGTTGATGCCCTGTTCCCGCATGAACTCGTCCGCCAGGAAGTCGATGACCCGCTGGTCGAAGTCATCGCCGCCCAGGTGGGTGTCGCCGTTGGTGGATTTGACTTCGAAGACGCCGTCGCCGATCTCCAGGATGGAGACGTCAAAGGTGCCGCCCCCGAGATCGAACACCGCGATGCGTTCGTCCTTCTTTTTATCCAGGCCGTAGGCCATGGAGGCGGCGGTGGGCTCGTTGATGATCCTGAGCACCTCCAGCCCGGCGATGCGGCCGGCGTCCTTGGTGGCCTGGCGCTGAGCATCGCTGAAGTAGGCCGGAGTGGTGATCACGGCCTCGGTCACCTTTTCCCCCAGATACTCCTCCGCGGTCTGCTTCATCTTGGTGAGGATCATGGACGAAATCTCGGCGGGGGAATAGACCTTGCCCCGGATGTCGATGTGGGCGTCGCCGTTCTCGGCCTGGACGATCTTGTACGGCAGAATCTTTAGATCCCGCTGCACTTCCGGGTCGTTAAATTTCCGGCCGATGAGACGTTTGACGGAAAACACAGTATTTAAAGGGTTGGTGATGGACTGGCGCTTGGCGATCTGTCCCACCAACCGTTCGCCGCTCTCGGTAAAGGCCACCACAGAGGGAGTGGTGCGGGTCCCCTCCACATTCGGGATGACCTTGGGCTCGCCACCTTCCATAATAGCCACACAGGAATTGGTGGTGCCCAGATCGATGCCGATAACTTTAGACATTTATTTCTCCTCCTGAACCGTCGAATCGTTTTTATCTGAAGTGGTTTCGTTTTGGGTATTGCGGGCTACCACGACCATGGCCGGCCGCAGCAGGCGCTGGTGCATGAGATAGCCCTTTTGTAACTCTTTGATGACACTGCCGTCCGGAACATCCGGAGCCTCTTCCTCCATCATGGCGTTATGAAAAGCCGGGTCGAATTGCTGGCCCAGGCTGTCGTGGGCGGTGACGCCGAACCGGTCCAGGGCCTTGATAAAGGCGTGGTGCACCATCTCGATGCCTTCCAGCAACGCCGGCGGCGCCTCAAGCTGGCGACCATGGTCCAAGGCCCGCTCCAGGTTGTCCACCACCGGCAGGAGTTCCTTAACCAGGTTCTCGTTGGCAAATTGGAGAAGTTCGGCCCGTTCCCGTTCCTGACGTTTTTTCAAATTTTCCATATCCGCAGCCAGCCGAAGCAGGCGGGCATAGTTCTCTTCCGCTTCCTTGGTCTTTTCCTCCAGATTCTGACGCAGCTCCTCCACCTCCCCCGAACTTTTGGGGGATTTAGGGGAAACCCCGGCAGCGGCCTTCTCCTCCTGGGCCGGAGGGTCAGGCGATCCGTTGGTGAAGAAATCAGATTTGGATCGGCTCATAAAGTCTCCTCTCCTTGTCATACTGCCAACCACCTGAACCATTTACAGAAAATATAAACCCCCGGCCGAAGACGCGCCCGGGGTGAGAAATTCACTTCTGCCGCTTGGCGAGCAGGTCCGTGACCAGGGAGGCCGTATACCGCACAATGGGGACCAGCCGGGCGTAGTCCATCCGCATGGGTCCGATGACCCCCAGGCTGCCCAAGGCCGTCTGCTGGGAACCGTAGGAGGTGGCCACCAGGGACAACTGCATCTCCGGGAAATGTTCCTCGGGGCTGATAATAATCTGCACGCCCTGGGCCACCATGGTTTGATCCAGCAGGGTGACCAGATGGTGCTTTTCTTCAAAGGCCCTGAAGATGCTCCGGATTTTGTCCACATCGCCGGTGAATTCCGGGTAATCCAGGATATGGCTGGTACCCTCGATGTAGAGCTCTTCGGCCTCGTCTTTTTGCAGGGCCTCCCGGCTGAGGTTCAGGGCCTGGGACACCATCTTGTCGAACAGGCTCTTTTCTTCCTCCATCTTGGCCAGGATCCGGCGCCGGGACTCAACCAGGGTCAGGTTCTGGCAGAGTTCATTGAGATACCGGCTGAAGCGGTCCAGCACCTCCTGGGAAAACCGGTTCTTGGTGCGCACGAACCGGTTCTGGACCTGATTGTCCTGGGATACCAGGACCGTCAGCACCCCATCGCCACTCAGGTTGATGAACTGGATATGCTTGAGGCGTATGCCCTGGGGGCGGGGGCCCAGCACCAGGGCGGGGTGTCCGCTCACCAGGGAGAGCACCCGGGAGGCCTGGCGGAATAACTCTTGGGGCTCATGGGCCGGCGGTGAGAAGGCCTCCTGGATCTGCTGCTGCGTAGACCGGCCCAAGGTCTGGACGGGTAGGATCCGGTCCACATAATACCGCAGGCCCTGAGGAGTGGGGATTCGGCCGGCCGAGGTATGGGGCTGGCGCAGGTATCCCCGCTCTTCCAGGTCCAGCATGAGGTTGCGGATGGTGGCCGGCGACAGGTTCAGGCCCGAGGTCTTGGCCACGGTCCGGGACCCCACCGGTTCCCCGGTAACAATGTACTGGGCCACCACGGTTTTAAGGACCCAGGTATCCCGCTCTCCCAGGATTTCCATGACGCGATTCTGTTCCATATCCAACCTAACAAGTTAATAAGAACATGGGGATTTGTCAAGGGATATGAGGGATTTTTACCCTGGGGGAAATGCCTGATGGGGGGCCCCGGCATCGGCCTGGGTGCTCCCCACCGCCGGGGTCCAACCCTGGCGCCGGCGGTGGACTCCGCCCTGCCTATCTCTGGCAGCGATGGCGGACGCTTTGGCCTTCCACCATATAGACCACTTGTTCGGCGACATTGGTGGCGTGGTCCCCTACCCGCTCCAGGTTGCGCACGATGTTGATCTGACTCTGGCTGGGGACGATGGCCCTCGAAGCCCCGGCCATCTCCCGGATCAAGTCCTGGATAATGGCCTGATCCAGGGCATCCACGTCATCATCCGCCAGACAGACTTGCCGGGCCAGGTGGCAATTGCTCCGGAAAAAGGCTTCCAGGCTCTGGCGCACCATCTCCTGGACACTTTGCGCCATAAACTCCAGTCGGGGATGAATGGCCCGGGGCGGCAACTGTCCCAAGGTGAGCACCTCTTCGGCGATGTTGGTGGCGGAGTCACCGATCCGTTCCAACTCGGTAATAATATGGTCAACGGCCATGAGTTGGCGCAAATCTCCGGCCACCGGCTGGAACAGGGCGATCAGGCGCACGCATTCCCGGTCAATGGCCTCTTCCAGATTATTGACCGCCAGGTCCCCGGCGATCACCCGGCGGGCCAGGTCCTCATCCCGGGTCAGCACGGCCCTGACACTCTGCTCCAGAGCCACAGCTACGAGGACCCCCAACTCCTTCAGGTCGTCCCTCACCGTGGCCAGATTGCGCGAAAATTTGTCTTTAACCTGGGATTTTTCTCCCGGCTCGGTTGCCATTATCTCACCTCGCGAACTCCGGAGAACCCCAGGGTTCCCCCCAACAGTTGAATCTCTAAAAAAACACCCCGGTTAAACCGACCTGAGCCCGGGCTCGGTAATGATTAAGATCGCCAAACCTAGTGGGTGCATGAATGATTTCATAGTCGAGTATTTTTCTTCATAAACCTCTTTAACATTTTATACTACTATGCTACTGTGTGTCTGCAAAAAATCTTGGGGATAGGAGCTGTTGACCAACAGGGGGGGGAAATGGCTTGGCGCACACGGTTAATCTTGGGATGGATGGTCTTAATGCTCGCGCTTGGGAGCCAGCCGAGCCTGGCAATTACGCCTTATGACGATGTACTGGTGCAGCAGGCCGCCAAGGAAATACAACAGGAGAATTATGACGAGGCCTTGGCTCACTTGAGTGAGGCCTGGCAAAAAGGCACTCATACTCCGGAAAAAGCCTTTTTGTTTGGACAGGTCTACCGGCACATGCTTGATTATGCCAAGGCCAAAGAATATTTACAGGAAGCCTTGCGGCTCAAGGCGGATTTTCGTCCGGCGCAATTAATGCTGGCCGACACGTTGCTGGCCCTAAACCAACCCAAAGAAGCCAGACCCATCCTGCAGAATCTGCTGGCCGCCGGCTACGAGCCGGGGCAGACCGCCTTTTTGATGGGCATCGCGGCCACCAAAGAGGGCCAATATAGCGAAGCCCTGGATTTTTTCCGCAAGGCCGAGACCGAGCCCAAGGTGGCCCAGGAGGCCAAGTTCCAGGCTAGCCTGGCCCTGGCCGCCCTCAACCGGGTCAAAGAAGCCAAACAGGCCATGGAGGAGAGCATTGCGCTTAACCCCCAGAGCCAGACCGCTGATTTCGCCAAGCGTTATATGGGGGTCCTGTCCCAGCGCACGGATGCGCTGCGTCCCTTCCGCATCACCGTCTCGTCGGGTTTTGATTACGACTCCAACGTCACCCTCTCCCCGGGTGGGGGGACCGAAGCGACCACGGTTTCCGGAAAGGCCAGCGCCGTGTTTTCCCAGACCGCCCTCCTGGAATACACTGTCCTGCCCGCTGGTCCTTTCAGCCTCTTGACTCAATACTCCTATTATCAGAATTTTCACCCCGCGGTAAAGGGTTATGACCAAATGACCCACTTCATGGGTCTGACCCCAACCTATGCCTTCAAAAATGGCCGCTTCTGGCTGCCCTTGAGCTATACCTATATGGACCTGCAGTCGGATAAATATTACACCGGCTTCCTGGTGACCCCTACGTATCTCCACAAGATCACCGAGAAAATCGGCCTGGAAGTGGGAGCCAGGTATAATAACCAAAGATTTTGGACCCCCCTGTTTCTTAACCAGGATAACCGCAGCGGTAATCTCTGGGGGGGCAACGTCGGGATGTATTACTTTTTCAAAAAGCAAACGGGGTTTGTCCAGGCCCGAGTCGGCTATTGGAACAACAACACCCAGGGCGACAACTGGGACAGCAACAGCTACAATCTGCTCCTGTCGCTCCTCTGGCCCATCACCGACAAGCTAAAATACAATATGTTCCTGGACCTCACGCTCCAGCCGTTCAGCAATACCTGGTTCAACGGTGAGGTAATCGGCAACGTCCAGGGCAACGCCCTGCTCCCCCAACTCAAGCGGCGGGACCAAATTCTGATGTTTGGGATGCAGGCCACCTATGAACTTTTCAAAGGCATGGAAGCCGGAATCCATTGGTACTTCATCCGGGACAACTCCAACATCGATTTATATAATTATAGCCGTCATATCGCCGGCGGCCAGCTCGCCTACCGCTACTAACAGGAGATACCCGGCGCAAAAGACTTGGAATTCGCCGCACCGGAACGATTATCTTCCCCAAAATCAAGATTTTAATCAACCCTGCCGATAATGAGAGAGAGGTTTGAGTCGGCCTTAACTTCGGCTCGGTCCGGATGCAAAAACCGCCTCACAGCCGTGTATTCTGAGGGGAAAAGGGGGAAGACATGAACCTACGTCAGGTTCTGATTTCAGGGTGGGTCGCCCTGACGCTGATAGTGATATTCTCGACCGTTGCCGGGGCTGCGGCCGTGGGCCGTCTGACCCAGTTGGAAGGTCGGGTGGACCTCCTGAAAGGCGGCAAACTGCCCGCCGTTCCCCTCAAGGTTGGCGATACGGTGGAGCCCGGCGATGTCGTCCGCACCAAATCCCTATCCAAGGCCCAGATAAGCTTCATCGACAATTCCCTCCTGACCTTATCCCAGGAAGCCCGCATTGCCATCGAGGAGTTTAAGTTCGAACCCAGTCAGGGAAAACGCCGGGCGGTATTGGAGATCTTTCAGGGGCTGGCCCTGGCCGTGATCGACAAGGTCTTGAAGGCCGAGGAGCCGGATTTCATCATCAAGACCCAAACCGCAATCGTGGGAGTAAGGGGTACCCAGATCGGTATGCGCAATCAGCCCAACAGTTCCACGATTCTCAACTTTCAAGGCCGCACCCAGGTGGGCAATATCGTTCCTGAGGTGAGTCGGCTGTTCCTGAAGGCCTTCAAAGTCGCCTTCTCCATGGGCGCGTGGAACAATGGCTCCAGCCGGTGGGTGTTTTTGGATGATATGCAGGCAACCACAGTGGCCCGGAATCTGCCCCCCACCCCGCCCTTTCCTATCACCATCCAGGATCAGATGCTGTTCATGCGTCAGCTCACCACCTATGCGCCCCTTTCGGGACACCAACACCCCCCGGGAGCCCCGGTGACACAGGCGGGCCCTGGCTCAAATCTCCCAGTCGGCCTTCATTTGCCGGGGGCTCAGAATACCATAAACAACCTGATTACCACCACGATCCCGCCCACGTTAGTGCCTCAGGTCCAGACCCCGCCGCCGCCCCCCCCCGCCGCCGACTCCGACCCCGACCCCGACATCGCCATCGCCCCCGCATTCCATCACCCCTGGTTAATAAAGCTAAACGGGGACTATCACTTTATATGAGAGGGGGTTAGATTCTCTACCCCCTCACCGGCGCGGCAATATTTCCGACGGGCCTTCAAAAATATTTACTTCTCCCCCGTATCCCATTATGATGGCGCCAGTCCCTTGTGGATCAGGCCCACCAAGCCATACCTTTAGGGGAGGGTCAGCGTTAATCCTCAGGGCAGGCCTTGGTGGGACATCGGCCCATGACTTCAATAGACTCAGGTTGCACCCATGATACCCCGTCTGGCCGCTTTCTTTAAGTCGCCCATCGTCCGATGGATTCTCGGCGTCACTCTGGTAATGTGCGCTCTGCTCATCTGGCGTCCTACTTTCTGCGATTTTCTTGAACTCAAGCTCTACGATCTCAAATTCCGGTACCGAGGCACCATCCCGGCCGGCCAACAAGTAGCTATCGTGGCCATTGACGACGACAGCCTAAAGGCCGTGGGCCGCTGGCCATGGTCCCGGGAGGACATGGCCCTCATGCTTTCCCGACTGAAACAGGCCGGTCCCCGAGTCATTGCCCTGGACATCATCTTTGCCGAAAAGGAAGAAACGTCATCATACCAAGCCCTCAAGAATCTCAGCGACAATTTGGCCCGACGGGGGGTCTCACGGGAGATCCTCAAAATCCTGGAGGTGGAGAAAAACCGGGCCGACGTGGACCGTGTTCTGGCTAAGGTCCTCGGGGAGGATCCCCCCACCATTCTAGGGTTCTTTTTCCGGGGCTTGGGCGGCAAGTCCGGCGGGGTCGATGCCGAAAAACTCATGGGAGCTTCTTTTCTCCGGGCCTCCACCTATAACATGGTGCGGCTCAAAGACACCGAACCTTCCCAGGTCCAGTTGGTCGGCGCTGCCGGGATCGAACGCAATCTCCCGGAGATCACCGAGGCCGCCGCCGCCGACGGCTATTTCAACATGATCCCCGATCCCGACGGCACCGTGCGCTGGTTTCCCATGGCCGTCATGTTTGGCGGGGAGTTCTTTGCCCCCATGTCCCTGGTAACCCTGTCCCATGCCGCGGGGCGGATCCCCATGGCCATCACCCTGTCCCGGTGGGGGGTGGATGAGGTTCGCCTGGGCCCGCTGACGGTGCCCGTGGACCGTTATGGCCGTATGCTCATAAATTACCTCGGCCCCGAGGCGATCATACCCACCTATTCCGCCGCTGACGTCATCAAGGGCACCCTGCCGGCCGAGGCCCTGAAGGACAAGATCGTCATCGTCGGAGCCACCGCCGTGGGCATCTACGACCTCCGGGTAACGCCATTCTCCGGGACCTTCCCCGGGGTGGAGGTCCAGGCCACCATCATGGACAATCTGCTCCGCGGCAATTTCATCCGCACCCCACCCTTCGGCCTGATCATCATGCTGCTGATCCTGGTGGCATTGGCAGTCATGCTGGGGGTAGTCCTGCCCCGGTTCTCCGCCGCCTGGGCCTTCATCTTCACCCTTATCATCATAGAGGCCTATGTAGGCCTTAACTATTTACTGTTCAGCCGGCAGGGCCTCCATCTGGAACTGTTTTATCCTTTGGGCCTCATCGTCCTGATTTACCTGGGGGTCACCATGCAGCGGTTCCTGGCGGAGGAACGGGAGCGGGAGCGCATCCGCAAGACCTTTGAATCCTACGTGGCTCCCACCGTCGTCCAGGAGATGCTGAAGCACCCCGAGCAGTTGCGCCTGGGAGGTGAGCGCCGGGAGATCAGCGTGCTGTTCACCGACATCCGGGGCTTCACCACGATGTCGGAGCACCTGGATCCCGAGGCCCTGGTAAAACTCCTCCACGACTTCCTCAACCCCATGAGCAACATCATCATCAACCATGGCGGGACTATCGACAAATACATGGGCGACGCCATCATGGCCCTCTTCGGAGCCCCCCTCGTGCAGACGGACCATCCCCGCCTGGCCTGCCGGGCCGCCCTGGAGATGGTAGGCACCCTGAAGGCCCTGAACCAGACCTGGACCGAACAGGGCCGCCCGCCCCTGAAGGTCGGGGTGGGAGTCAATACCGGCCCGGTGGCCGTGGGTAACATGGGCTCCGACCGGCTCTTCGACTACACCGCCGTCGGCGACAACGTCAATCTGGCCTCCCGCCTGGAGGGGCTCAACAAATATTACGGCACCAGCATCCTCATCAGCGACTTCACCGCCAAGGCCCTGGAAAACGGCTTTATCCTCCGGGACGTGGACTTGGTAAGGGTCAAGGGCAAGGGCCAGGGGGTCCGCATCTATGAATTAATCGGCGAAGGCCAGCCGGATCCGGAACTGGCCAGCTTCCTCGGGTTATACCACCAAGCCCTAAGCCTTTACCGGCAGAAACGCTTCTCCGAGAGCGTGGACGCCTTTGCCCAGGCCCTAAAACTGCGCCCCGCCGACGCCACCTCCCAGCACTACATTACCCTGGCCCAGAAGCACCACGAGACCCCCCCTGCCGCCGACTGGGAACCCGTGACCATCATGGATGAAAAGTAAGTGGTTAAGGGAAAAACACACGGGGAGGACCCATGAGAGTGAGAGTACCGAGACGCAGCACAGGGGCGAAACCACCCGCAGGAGCAAGGAAGTCCCGTAATGGGAAAGGAGCAAAGGGTTGAATCGATCAGCTTTACTTGATGGGCAACCGACAAGAGGAGGAGTGCGGCGGCAAGCCCCTCTCATTCACCATGCCGGAACCCAAGGTTTCACGGCAACTTATCCCCAAAATTATAGGCGGTTCGCGAACCGCCCATACGGGGTACCTGTATAAAGTGAAGGTTACCTTTATGGCGGCAACTCGTTATTAATCATTCAGCAAGAGCAACTTTAAGACCGGAATGATGGAGGCTTTTCCGAAACTCACCTTATCCACCCAACCGCAATCCGAGCCCATGCCGAGGAATTCATCTTTGCTATAACTCCATTTAATGATGTGACTGCCGGCCGGGATGGAGATGCTGCGCGGTTGCCAAGCCACCTCACCGCTGATGCTTCCTGGTTGCAGCACGTCATCCACGTAGACTTCCAGAAAATCAAAATCCGCTTCCGAGGAAACCTTCCAGTGGAATGACAGGGTACCCGGCCCGACCACCGTAGTCTGCAGCCAGGCATATTGGCTGCCGCCCAAGGCCCCGCTCTGGGCCGAACTGCCGCCGGAAAAGCTTAGCGCGGTTTGTCCAGACCAGGAAGCGCTGCCTTCGGTAGTAAATGCCAGGGAATTATTATCCAGGGCCTGGTTTAGGGTAATTCCGGGAAAGTTCTCGACAAAATCAATGGCCCAAAGATTACCGATGCCGATGTTGCCATCCTGGGAAGTTCCGATGCTGACGGTTTGAGGGAAAAAAACTTTACCGTCCTTGCTGGCGGTGATGGTGTAAGTGGAGGCCGCAGGAATCTTCGCCAGGGCATATATCCCCTGGCTGTTGCTGGTGGCGCTAAAACTTTCGCCGCCTGTCCGGGTGGCGGTTATCTCGGCGCCGTTTACAGGGTTGCCGGCGGCATCCAGCACCCGCCCGCTGATAATCTCTCCCGAGCCCACGGGGAAGACGTTATAAATGCACTCAATCGCGGCGCTAAAATTATAACCGCCGGCACTGACCGTGGGCAAATTATACCAGGCGTCCGCAATTCCCGTCCAACCCAGGTTGAGGTGATGGTATAAAGTGGCGCTGTTGTAACCATAACCGTCCACGACGACCTCGTGGCCGATGATTTGTGGAGCAATAATTTCTGGATCTATAATCCCCAACAGGACCGGGTACCGGGCATCCAGGTTGGGGTTGATCATGTGGTTCAGATTGGGGCTGGGGATCGTATAGCTGGGGTTATTATTATATGCATAGCGGGCATTACTGAATCCAAAGGTAGTTGTCAAGGCGGAGAAAACGTCGATGTTTTTAGCGGCCGAACCCGAAGAATTATACCAAGTATGCACCGCCACCCCGGTATCGTGGGTGAGGGCGCCGATAGCCTGGCGCGCGGCCGGGGAGGTGCTGGCGTCCGGGTCCACAACCATGTTGCCCCATTCATAAGGGGCGCCGTTGCCGTCGCTACCGCGCAGCCAGGCGTTTCTCTCCTGATAATCTACATGGATTTTAAAAACCTGGGTGCTATCCACCGAGTCTTGGGGCCAGGTATGGAAGTACATGAGCTGGGCCATCGCCGTCGCGATGCAGCCCGACGGATAATGATTGAGAGTAAAAAAAGTAGTATAGTAGTTGTAACAGGGTTCGGTTCCCTCGTTTTCTTGGCCCCACCTGGTTTTCAACAGCGGCTCTACCCGCAAGTCCGAAACGCTCCCCTCACTGGAGACAGAGGGGGATGGGACTGTATCCGCAGCCTGCAACCGCACCCACTTGCTTCGCGCCTGCCGGTGCAGTCCCTGGGGGGTGAATTTCCGTTTCTGGGCCCGGGCCTGGTCTTCTTTTGCCCTCACCTCGGCCAATCTTCCGGGCAAATCTCGATTCAGCAGGGCATACAGGGGATTTTGAGGGATTGGGTCAAAGGTTCCGTGGGGAGCGAAGGCAATGATAGGTTCGACCAGGTCATCGCCGGACACGATGGCGAATCCGTTCGGTTCCAGGCTAACCACAAAATAATCGATGTTGCCCGCGCTATCCTTAAAGGCCTTGACCTGAATGGGTTTGGCCCCCATCGGGGCGCGCAGGGGTCTTGGATCAAGGGCGAGCCACCCCGCCACGCTGCGCCGGGCCTCCGCCTCGGTGCTCGGCCTGGCCCAGGCAGACAGCGGCCCCAGCAGCAGTATCAGGAAATAGATGCTGAGATGCTTACCTATAGTCGCCATTAATCTTGCCTTGATGATTAAGTTAAGCTTTCTCAGGCCCGCGTCAATATTAGGGATGAATAAAACCCCTTTTAAACATAATTATGTCCAAGTTTACCCGAAATGCAAGAGGCGGCGCAGGCGTCCCCGCCCGCCGACCCTGGTGGCACCGGCTTCCAGACTGGGCGCCGCACCAGCAGGATGCCGGCGCTACCAAGAATTTTTCCCAGCAGATGATAAGAAATTGAAGCTCACTGCTTCCCTATGGGAGATTTGGGCGTTCAGAAAAATTTTCAGATATATTGCTCAGGAATTTTGCCTCATGGTCCCCTGGTCGCCCTGAAATTCCTAAATTGCCGCTAAAAATTTCTCCAAACTCTCCCGGTTTTCCACGTTGTGAAAGTTCTCCTTGGGCTCCTCGGGCAAGGTTTTCCGCACCAGTCCGGTGAGGACGTTCTTAGGTCCCACCTCCACCCAGGTGTCCACTCCGGCAGCCTGCAGGTTGAGGACGAGTTCAGCCCAACGCACCGGGCTGGTGAGCTGAGCGCCCATGGCCGCCCGCAGGGCACCCGGATCCGTCTCCGTCCCGGCGGTGGCGTTGAGATAGAGAGGCAACCGGGGCGCCTTGAAATCAAGCTTGGCCATGAACGCGGCAAAATCACGGGTGGCCTCCGCCATCAAAGGCGAGTGCCAGGCCCCGGAGACCTTTAAGGGGATCACCTTGGCGCCTTCGGCTTTGGCCAGATTCCCCGCCCGGGCCACCATTTCCGGGGCGCCGGAAATCACCGTCTGCACCGGGGTATTAAAGTTGGCCAGGGCAATGGGGCCTTCCTTGGTTAAGGGATGGACCATCCCCTTCAGCTTCTCCGGCGTCAGGCCGATAACCGCGACCATGGCCCCCGGATATTTCTCCGCTTCCCGGTGCATGAGGCGGCCGCGCTCGCGCACCGCGGCGAGGGTATCCCTGGCGCTCAGCACCCCGGCGGCGTATAGGGCGCTGTACTCCCCCAGACTGTGGCCGCACACCGCGGCCGGCGTAACCCCGGCTTTGGCCAGGGCCCGGTAGAGACAGAGGTTGACCACGGTCACCGCAGGCTGGAGATTCACCGTCAGGGTGAGTTCCTCCATGGGCCCGGTAAAACAGAGCCGCTTTAAGGGCAGCCCGGTGGTTTCCTCCGCCAGACTGAACAACTCCCGGGCGCCGGGGTCGGCGTCAAACAGGTCCTGCCCCATGCCCACGTACTGGGAACCCTGCCCGGGAAACAAAAACGCGATGCGAGACATACGACACCTCGATGGTGAGAATTATTGATCAGAAAAACGATAACTTTGCAGTTCTGAAAAACCTTTCGCAGGGTGCGTCCTACGCACCACTACCCTATGGCAGCGGCGGGCACGGAGGGCCGACCCTGTCGGTTATCCGGCGGCTGAGGCAAATGTACCCTAGATGACCGGCTGCGCCAAGGGCAAAGTACCGCCATACCGGGGCGGCAAGCCCCGCCACCACCACCAACACCTTGGAGGGTCGGATCACTTTTCCCAGGATTGGCGGCGCTGGAACAACCCCCGTATCTTCCTGATTTCTCCTCCGACGTCCGGGTGCGTTACCATCGCGGCGATGGCGACGCTCCATATCCGCATCCTCCCTCAGGAAATAATTGCCTTCCTGAGGGTCCAGGCCGCCGCGGTGACGTCCGCAGCCGCGGTCACCGCGCTCATTACCGCCGGGTGCCGGGCTCCCCGGGCCACCACCTGGGCAATGTTGCCCTGATTAATGCCGCCCATGGTGCTCCAGGGAATCGTCAGATGCGGCGTCAGGCGCGTGATGGCCTCAACGCCCAGGGGAATGGCGGCGGGCTTGGTGGCAGTGGAGAAGATGGGGCCGATATTAACGTATCCGGCTCCGGCCGCCTGGGCCGCCAGCTCCTCTTCCAGACCATGGCTGGAAGCGCCGACGATCAGGTCCGGGGCGATACGGCGGGCCGCGGCCACGGGGAGGTCCGTCTGGCCCAGGTGCACCCCGTCGGCCCCCGCGGCCAGGGCGATATCCACCCGGTCGTCGATAATCAGCAAAGACCTCGCGGCCTCAGTGCGCCGGCGGAATTCCTGCGCCAGCTCGTAAAGATCGCGGTCTGCCAAATCCTTTTCCCGGAGTTGGACGATTCCCACCCCCGCGGCCAGGACCTGGTCCAAAACCGTAAGCGCAGTCCGGCCGGCGCAGAAGGCTTCCGTGATGACCACGTAGAGGTCGGCGCGCTCAAACGCGGCCAGGCGCCGGGCCAGGTCCATCAGCCGCCCCCCACCAGGCGCACCAGTTCCAGGACGTCGCCCTCGGACAATTGGGTTTCCCGGTAGGCCTCCCGATCCACGATCTCCCGGTTGCGCTCCACAATGGTCCCTTGGGGGTGGAGGCCCAGTTCCTCCAGGAGGGTCCAAACCGTGCCCGCCGCCACCTCCCGGGGTTCGCCGTTGATGGTCAATTTCACGTCACCCGCTCCTTAGACCGCTATCTTTTTATTTCACGCCAAGGCGCCAAGGCGCTAAGACGCAAGGAACTACTATTTTTTAATTTTGCGCCTTGGCGTCTTGGCGTGAAATATTTTTTTACTCCACAAAGGCCCGGTCGAAATCCTTCCACACCGGGTCGTAGCCGGCCCGGCGTATGGCTGCGGCCACCTCGGCGGGGCTGCGGCTATCCTCAATCTCAAACTGCTCCAAAGCAGCGTCGTTGTCCAGATGGGCGTAACCGCCGGGCCGGGTGGACGATCCGGCGCTCATCATGGTCACCCCCAGAGGGATCAAGCGGTCGCGAAGTTGGGAACTTTCCCGGGTGGAGAGGTTAAAGCCCACCTCCGGCAGAAAAATCCGCAGGGCCAGCATCAGCTGCACCAACTCCCGGTCGGTGGGGAGATGCTGCACCTGGAAGCGTTCGGGGGCATGGCGCAGCCGGGGGAAGGACAGCGATACGGCGCTCTGCCAGCATTCCTTCTGGAGATGGCGGGCGTGCAGGCCCAGCCAGAAGCCGTCGGCCCACCAGTGGTAGAGGCCCAGCAGCGCCCCGAGGCTGAGCCGGCGCACCCCGGCCCGGCCGGCCCGGGCGATGGCCTCCAGGCGGTAGTCATAATCGCGTTTGCGGCCCCGGCGGTGCACCCCGGCGTAAGTCTCCCGGTGGTAGGTCTCCATGTAGAGGGTCACCCCTTCCAGGCCCCGGTCCACCAGGAGGCGGTAGTCCTCCTGGTCCAGGGCGTAAACCTCCACGGCCACGGAGACAAAATACTCCCGGGCGATGGCCACGGCCTGGGCCAGGTACGACACCGGCGCGGCCTGGGGGGCTTCGCCGGTGAGGAGCAGCACGCTCTGAAACCCGTGGCCGGCCAGGACGGCGCACTCGTTGCGGATTTCCGCCGGCGTCAGGGTGCGCTTCTCGCCCCGGCTGCCGGAGTGCAGCGCGAAACCGCAGTAGGTGCAGTCGGAGTGGCAGATGTTGGACAGATAAATAGGCGCGTACAATCCAATGGTCCGCCCGAAATGCTGCCGGGTGAGGCGATGGGCCGCCTGGGCCATGTCCTCCAAAAACGGCGCCGCCGCCGGCGACAGCAGGGCCGCCAGGTCCTCCGGATGCAGAAGTTCCCGGCGCAAGGCCCGCTCTACGTCCCCCGGCCCGGCCCGGTCCATGACCTCCCGCAGCCGCGCCTCCGGCCAGGCGTCTAATATTTTGGCAAAGGGGGAATTTGTTGGTTCGGTTTTCATTAAGTGTAATCTTTGGTGGCACACGCGTCTCGCCTGTGCGGGCGCAGGCTAAAGCCTGCGGCTACCTTTTTTTCGTTCCCCAGCTTTTTTCTCGTTCCCAAGCTGAGCTTGGGAACGCATTTCCCCTCCAGGCTCAGCCTGGCAACCATTCTCGTTCCCAAGTACAACTTGGGAACGAGGGGACAAAATTCATTTGCCCTGGTTCCCAAGCTCCTGCTTGGGAACCCGCCTTTAGGCAAAGCTCCAGCTCTGCAAGTCTAATAACATACAAGTTCACCCGTTTACACCTGTAGTCCAAGCAGGAGCTTGGGTCAAATTTGCGCTCCCAAGCTGGAGCTTGGGAACGAATGATGGTGGGCCGTGCCCACCCTACATGCACAGGCTGGAAGCCTGTGCCACCCTACTCCAAAAACCCCGTTAAGGGGGAGGAGGCGGTGGCGGCTTCCCGCTCCGGGCCCAGGCCGGCCCGGTAGGCCAGGCGGCCGGCTGTAACCGCCAGGGCGAAGGCTCTGGCCATGGCGGCATGGTCGCTGGCGTCGGCCAGGGCGGTGTTCACCAGCACCGCGTCGGCGCCCATCTCCATGGCCTCGGCGGCGTGGGAGGGCGCGCCCAGGCCCGCATCCACCACCACCGGCACGCCTGCCTGCTCGATGATGATGCGGATCATGTCCCGGGTTCTTACCCCCCGGTTGCTGCCGATGGGCGCCCCCAGGGGCATGACCGTGGCGGTCCCCATCTCCTCCAGACGCTTGGCCAGAACCGGATCGGCCTGGATGTAAGGCAGCACCACAAAGCCTTCTTTAATGAGAATTTCTGCGGCCTTCAGGGTTTCCACCGGGTCCGGCAGCAGATACTTGGGCTCCGGGGTGAGTTCCAGTTTCACCCAGGGCGGGAGACCCATGGCCCGGGCCATTTTGGCCAGGCGCACCGCCTCGTCCGCGGTGCGGGCCCCCGAGGTGTTGGGCAGGATCAGGTACTGCTTGGGGTCCAGCACCGACAGGATGCTGTCGCCGGCGGGCTGGCCCAAATCCACCCGGCGCAGGGCCACGGTGACGATTTCGGCTTCCGAGGCCTCCAGGGCGGCCTTTAGGGCCGCGGCGGAGGGAAACTTCCCCGTGCCCACCATGAGGCGGGAGCGGAAGCGGCGTCCGGCGATGATCAAGGGGTCGTTGGGCATTATTGACTCATTGATAATTAAGCAAAGGCTCAAGTCCCCCTCGCCTAAGGGGGATTTAGTGGATTATCGAGAGGTTATGATAATCCCCCCTGCCCCCCTTTAGAAAAGGGGGGAATTTCTCTCCGGTTGTTGCTTTGTCGTCTTACTGCTCACTGCTTACCGCTTACTGCTCACTTCAAAGGTCCGCACAGTGGGCAGTCCGGCCTTTTCACCCGGGCCAGGGATTGAAACCTGCCCTGCAGCCCGTCATAGGCCAGGAGCCGGCGGGTCAGGTCCGATTCGAGGCCCAAAAGCAGTTTTAAGGCCTCCACCGCCTGGAGGCAGCCCATGGCGCCGGCCACCGCGCCTAGGATGCCTATCCGGGTGGAGGGAGGCACGGCTTCCGCCGGCGGCGGCTCGGGCACCAGACAGCGATAACAGGGGTTCTCCACCCCGGGGGCAGCCACCAGAAGCTGCCCGTGCCAGCCCGTGGCCGCGGCGGACACCAAGGGAATCCCTTCTTGCCAGCAGCACTCGGACATCAAAAACCGGGTAGGGAAATTGTCGCTGGCGTCCAGCACCACCTCAAAGCCCTGCACCACTTCCCCCACATTGCCCGGATTGAGGCGCAAGTCAAAAGTTTGTACCCCACAGAGGGGGTTAAGAGCGGCCAGGGATTCTGCCGCGGATTCCACCTTCCGCCGCCCCAGGTCGGCCGACCGGTGGAGAATCTGGCGCTGGAGGTTGGACAGTTCCACCGCGTCGCCGTCCACCACGCCCAGACGCCCAACTCCGGCCGCGGCGAGATACAACAGGGCGGCGGACCCGATGCCGCCGGCCCCCACCACCAGGACCCGGCCGGTGCGCCAGCGAGCCTGTCCTTCCCAACCCACCTGGGCCAGGAGGGCGTTCCGGGAGTAGCGTTGGGTTTCCTGGGGGGTAAAGTCCTCCCGGGGTTCGCTCTTCATCAGGCGTCCTCGGCGCTGCGGCCGCGGCGGCCGGGAAAGTTGCGCCTTCCAAGTATCTAATTCAAATTATAAACTTCTGCAAGTCATCAAACAACCTGGGGGTCCGGGTTTTCCCGGTCAAACCCTTGAAAGCGTTGCCTTGACAGACTTTCTCTATTTATATAACCTTCAATAAGTTTAGGAGAAAGAAACTGGAATACGAAGCCGTTATCGGGTTGGAGGTCCACGCCCATCTGCTCACCGCCAGCAAGATCTTCTGCGGTTGCGCCACCACCTTCGGGGCCCCGCCCAATACCCATGTCTGCGAGGTCTGCCTGGGGATGCCCGGTTCGCTCCCGGTCCTGAACCGGAAAGCGGTTGAATTCGCCCTCAAAATGGCCCTGGCCACCAACTGCCGGGTCAATCCGGAATCGGTCTTCGCCCGTAAAAACTACTTTTATCCAGACCTGCCGAAAGGTTACCAGATATCGCAATACGAACTTCCCCTGGCGGAGCACGGCTTTCTTGACCTCAAGGTCGGAGGCGAGGCCCGGCGCATCGGCATCACCCGCATCCATATGGAAGAAGATGCGGGCAAACTGATCCACAGCGAATCCCGGCCGGTGAGCTTTGTGGACTTTAACCGCACCGGGGTGCCGCTCATCGAGATCGTCAGCGAACCGGATATGCGCACCCCTGACGAGGCGGTGGAGTACCTCAAAGGCCTGCGCAACATCCTTTTATATTTAGAGATTTGCGACGGCAACATGGAGGAGGGGTCGCTCCGATGCGACGCCAACATCTCCCTGCGCCCGGTGGGGCAGACCGAGTTCGGCACCCGGGCCGAGCTCAAGAACATGAACTCCTTCCGGTTCGTCAAAGCGGCCCTGGAGTACGAAATCAAGCGGCAACGGGCGCTGTTGGCCGCCGGGCGGGAAATCATCCAGGAGACCCGCCTGTGGGATACGGGCGCCAACCAGACCGTGTCCATGCGGGGCAAGGAAGAGGCCCACGACTACCGCTACTTCCCCGACCCGGACCTGGTGCCGGTTAAAGTTTCTGGGGAGTGGATAGACGGCCTGAGGAAAGAATTGCCGGAGCTGCCGGCGGCGCGGCTGGCCCGCTTCCAGACCGAATATAGCCTCCCGGAATACGACGCCGAGGTGTTGACCTCGGACAAGGCTCGGGCCGATAACTTCGAGGCCACGCTTAAAGGCTTCCCTCACCTTACCCCCAAACAGGTGAGCAACTGGTTCCTGGATGATCCCGCTTCCCTGTCAACTCTTTCGCCTGCAACTTCGGGAACTCTGCTGACTTTAGTGGAAAAAGGCGCCATCAGCCGCAATCAGGCTAAGGAAGTGTTGAAAGAAGTAATCGCCACCGGCAAAGACCCGGAGGCCATCATCAAAGAAAAAGGCCTGACCCAGATCAGCGACACCGGGGCTTTGGAGGCCGCCGCCCAGGAGATTATCAATGCGAATCCCAAGGAGACGGCTGACTACCGGGGCGGCAAAACCAAGGTCATGGGCTTTTTTGTCGGCCAACTGATGAAAAAAACCAAGGGCCAGGCTAACCCGCAGATGGCTAATGAGATTTTTCAGCGGCTTTTGAATTAACAATCCTTTGCGTCTTTGCGCCTTGGCGAGAGAAATCGTCTCGCAAAGACGCAAAGGCGCCAAGACACAATCAGGAGTGCACATGATTCCCTATTGCAGCATCTGTTGGGATGTGGATAAGGTCAGGCTATTGGATCAGAGGCGCCTGCCCGCGGAAGAGCTTTATCTGGAAATCAAGGATTATCACGAGATCATCGAGGCCATCCGCACCCTGGCGATCCGGGGCGCCCCGGCCATCGGGGTGGCCGCGGCCATGGGCGCAGCCTTGGGCGCTCTGGACCTGGACACCCAGGACATGGGCGAGTTCCAGGCGCGCTTTGAAAAAATTTGCGCTGAGATCGCCGCCGCCCGGCCCACCGCGGTGAACCTCTTTTGGGCCCTGGACCGGGTGCAACGAGTGGCCCAGGCCCACGCCAATGAGCCGGTGGCGGCCGTCAAGGCCCGGTTGGTGGCCGAAGCCCAGACCATGTTGAAGGAAGATGACACCACCAACCGCCGCATGGCCCAGGCGGGACAGGTCCTGATCCACAACGGCCAGCGGGTGCTCACCCATTGCAACACCGGGGCCCTGGCCACCGGGGCTTACGGCACCGCCCTCGGGGTTTTGCGGGCCGCCTGGGAGGCGGGGAAGCGCTTTTCCGTGTGGGTGGACGAAACCCGGCCGCTGCTCCAGGGGGCCCGGCTTACCACCTGGGAGTTGGGCAAGCTGGGGATTCCTTACACCCTCATCCCCGACGGGGCCGCGGCCACCCTGATGCACCAGGGCAAGGTGGACCTGGTCATCCTGGGGGCGGACCGCATTGCCGGCAACGGCGACACCGCCAACAAGATCGGGACTTACAGCGTGGCGGTCCTGGCCCACCATCACGGCATTCCCTTTTATGTGGCGGCGCCGCTGTCCACCTTTGATTTCTCCATCCCCGACGGCGACCACATCCCGGTGGAAGAGCGTGACGCCGAAGAAGTGACCCATCTCTGGGGCCAGGCGGTGGCCCCGGCCGGGGCTCAGGCCCTGAACCTGGCCTTTGATGTCACCCCCCACGACTTGATATCCGGCATTGTCACGGAAAAGGGCATCATGGAGCCGCCATTCTCGTCTAGCTTAAAACCCTATCGTCAGACCCAGGAGTGAGGCGATGCGGACCGTATACCGATTTCTGCTGTTATGGTTAATCATGGCGCTGGCCCAGCCCGCAATGGCTGCAGGTCCTTACAACATCCATCTGCCGGCTTCCGCCGAAGGGGTCGACCCCCAGGCCCTCACCCTGGTGGGGGCTGTCCAGCACTACCGCATCAAGAAAGGCGACGATCTGCTGGACCTGGCCCGGCACTACGGCTTGGGCTATTCGGAACTCGGGGTCCTGTACCGCCATTGGGACCCGTTCCTCCCTCCCGTGGGCGCCGAGATGACCATTCCCACCCTGTGGATCGTGCCCAACAACCGTGGCAACCAGATCATCGTCAATACCGGGGAGATGCGCCTCTACTACTTTATCAACAACAATACCCAGGTCTACACCTTCCCCATCGGCATGGGGGTGTTGGATTTTCGGACCCCCCAGGGGAAATTTCGGGTAATCGAGAAGAAGGTGAACCCGGCCTGGCACATCCCCAAATCCTTGCAGGCCAAGTATGGCATGGCGGTGATGCCACCGGGAGGAGAAAACCCCATGGGGGACTTCAAGCTCACGCTGTCCTGGGGCGATTACGGCATCCACGGTACGGCCATGCCCCTGGGGGTGGGGCGCCTGGTGAGCCACGGCTGTACCCGCATGTATCCGGAACATATCAAGAAGTTGTTCCCCATGGTGCCGGTGGGCACCAGTGTGGAATACATCTACGAGCCGGCCAAAATCGGCTTCCGCCAGGGGCGCATCTACCTCTCGGTCCACGAGGACGTGTACTTCAAAATCCGCTCCATGATCCTGCACGTTCTCACTATGCTGGAGCAGCGGAGTTTGGCGGACCAGGTGACCATGCGCAAGGTGATGCAGGCAGTCGAGGAGCAAAACGGCCTGCCGGTGGATATCACCCTGGGTGCGTCCGGGGCCGAAGGCCTGGCCATAAACACCTCGGCCCCTTAAACGCCACGGGTCGGGGTCGGCAGCGAGATTCTTGTATATTGGTTGCATGTTTGCGTGAACTTGGTTAAATGTTCCAGGCTCTCAGGGGCGGGGTTAACCCGCCCCTGAGGAGAGCGTGGCAGGCCGAGAGATTCAGGGTCGCTCGAGACCGTGCGAAGCCGGGTCGCCACGCTGCCCTGGCGTCACCCCGAACAGTCGCAGCACTTAGACGTTAGCATCCGGCCGGAAGATGGCTTCTTCCGGGTGAGCAGCGATGACCAGGGTATCACAGACCTGGTCCAGCGCCTGGGAGACCTTAACCCTCAACTCATCGTATTAGAGGCCATTGGCGGCTATGAGATCCTGGCTGCGGGGCAACACTCCGACAAACTGGCTTGCCGGCACAGATCTTAACCCTCGCCAGGTGCGTGAATTTGCCCGCTCTACCGGCAAGCTGGCCAAGACCGATAAGATCGACGCCAGTGTCCCGGCCCATTTTGCTCAACTCCTGCAACCGCCGCTGCGCCCCCGCCTGGGCACTGCCTGGTCGCCCAAGGTCCGCAAGAGCCTCCAGGTCCCCGGCACCGGGAACAAAAAGGGGGAAGGGAAGTGGGCTCACTTCCCCTCCCCCAAGCCAGTTGTGGGAGGAGGTATGCAGATAGGTTGAGAGGGCGACCGTTAGGCTTATACCCGTTGCCTAAACGTTAATGGTACAATTTGGGAGTCGCCAAGGGCGGCAACTTTTTCAGTTCCGGCGCCTCCTTGAGATAAATGATGCCGTAGGCTTTCTCCTCAAAGAGTTGGGGGTTGAGCCTTTTCATCACTGCGGCTTCTTCCGGGTTGATCATGCGCACCCCGCCGTATTGATCGACGATGGCAAATTTCTCCCCCTTGAGGAGACAGTTATTCACCGTCATTTCACCGCGTAAGTTTTCGTTGGAAATACATACCAGTTTATCCGCCCAGGCGCTGGAAGCCACAAGCAGGCACACGCTCAACGCCATGAGGCCACAGATGATTTTGCTCCGCATTTTCTTGTCCCCCTATAAAAAGGTTACTTCTAATTTAAGCATGTCTGGGGCTTTTGCAACCTCGGGCCCACCGATGGGCCCGGTAACAGCCCTAAAAATTGACGGCGAGATTGACGCCGCCCAAGAGATGGTTATGTTGCCCATCCCAAGACAGGGCACTGAGAGTACCGGTAGACTGACCCCCCAGGGCGTACCAGTACATGATTTTCGGGGCAACGACCACATACTTGCCCACAGGAATATTCAGGGTAACCATGATATGGCCCGCGTTGAGGGACCGGTAAAACTTATTCTCCAGATTACCGGCCGAATCGAAGACCGGGAAAGCCGCCTTGTCATTGGAAAATTCGGCGCTCCAACTGGCCCACAGGTCCAGGTTCATCCCCTCAATCAAGGGGATATCGATGGCCCGGTGGATATACCACTGGAGAAAAGTGCCGGGGAAGTGATTCACCTCCCGGTAGACGCCAACGCCAAAATTAAACCAGGGCAGCTTGTAGTCGGCCCCGCCGTAAATTTCTACGGAATTGTAAGCGGAATTAGCCCCATCGAGTAGGTAAATAATGGTGCCCGCCGTCAAATTAAGATTCTTGAAAACCTCCCGGGTGTACGAAAAGGTCAGATCCGTCTCATTCCAATGGGCATTTTTGCTATTGGGACGCTTTAAGCTAACGGGGTTTTGCTCTGACAGGTCGAAATTGTTCCACACGTTGACCGCAAATCCCTTATAACTTCCGGTGAAAGAGGGTTGCACCACCACGCTGTTCCGGCTTAAGGCGATGCCCCGCCAGACGTACTGACTGAGAATGTCGGTCTGAACATTCCATTGCGGCTTTTCCGGCTCCTTAGCCGCTTCCGCCGTGGCCTCCACCTTTTTGAGCTCTGCGGCCTGGTCGGTTTTGGCCTCATCCGCCAACCCGGCCGGCGCCCAGCCCATCATCAGGCTGAAAATCAAGCCCAGACTCATGAACCATTTCCCCTTCACCCCTAATCTATGCATACCCCTTCTCCTTTGTTCGGTTATGGTGAACTCGCAGAGTGCGAACCTGTTGTCCTCGGCCTACCCGGTGGAAACGGGGAGAAGAGGGCTCCTCCTTTCTCCCCGCCCAAATTACACCGCCGCGTCGCCTTGTTCCCCGGTGCGAATCCGGATGACTTCCGCCACCGGATACACGAAGATCTTGCCGTCGCCGATCCGGCCGGTGCGGGCCTTGTCGATAATGATGTCAATGATGGCCTGCACCTTGTCATCCGGTGCCACGATCTCGATTTTCACCTTGGGCAGGAAATCCACCTGGTACTCCATACCCCGGTAGACCTCCCGGATTCCCTTTTGCCGTCCAAACCCCTTGACTTCGGTCACCGTCATGCCTTCGACGCTGATGGCGTGGAGGGCTTCCTTCACCGGTTCCACCTTGAAGGGCTGGATAATTGCCTCGATCTTTTTCATCTTCACTCTCCCTTATTACAGGCTATACCCGGTTTCTTGATGCTCGGTGATATCCAAACCGGCCACTTCATCTTCCGGTGTTACCCTAAGGCCCATGGTGGCGTCAAGGATTTTAAAGAGGATGTAGCTGACGACAAACGAGAAGACCATGGTCACCACCACCGCGATCACCTGGATGAGAAATTGACCGGGGTTGCCATAGAACAGACCGTCGGCCCCGGCGGAGTTTACCAGTTTGGAAGCGAACAGACCTGTGGCCAAAGCGCCCCAGACGCCGCCGACGAAGTGCACTCCCACCACGTCCAAAGAGTCGTCATACCCCAGCCGGGGCTTGAGCAATACCGCCAGATAGCAGATGATCCCGGCCCCGATGCCGATGAGAATGGCTGACATGGGACCGACAAAACCGGCCGCCGGGGTGATGGCCACCAGACCGGCCACGGCGCCGGAAGCCGCACCCAGGGTGGTGGGCTTGCCCCGCACAATCCATTCCGTCGCTACCCACGCCAGGGTGGCGGCGCAGGTGGCCAGGTGCGTGGCCGTGAAGGCCGAAGAAGCCAAGGCGTTGGCCGCCAGGGCGCTGCCGGCGTTGAACCCGAACCAACCGAACCACAGCAGCCCCGCCCCCAGGACGGTCATAGGCAGGTTGTGGGGAATGAAGGTGGCGTGGTTGCCGTAACCCTGGCGCTTGCCCACCACCAGGGCCGCAGCCAGGGCGGCGATGCCGGCGTTGATGTGAACTACCGTGCCCCCGGCAAAATCCAGGGCCCCCAGGCTCTTGAGCCAGCCGCCGTCACCCCAGACCCAGTGGGCCACCGGACAATAGACGATGGTAACCCAGAGGACCATGAACACCAAAAAAGCGCTGAACTTCATCCGTTCGGCAAAGGCGCCGGTGATCAAAGCCGGCGTGATGATGGCGAACATGGCCTGATAAATCATGAAGGTCTGGTGCGGGATGGTTTCGGAATAGGTCTTGAAAGGCTCGGTCCCCACCCCCATGAGACCCAGATAATCCAGGTTGCCGATGAAGCTGCCCACATCGGGGCCAAAGGCCAGGCTATAGCCCCATAAGGCCCAGAGAACCCCGACCACCCCCAGCAGGATAAAGTTCTCCATGAGGGTTGCCAGGATATTTTTGGACCGCACCATGCCGCCGTAAAACAGGGCTAACCCCGGGGTCATGAGCATGACCAGGGCGGCGGACACCAAGACAAAGGCCGTATCAGCCGGATTCATAATACCATTTCTCCTCAGACGGGAATTTATGATATTATGGTTCCAAGCAAATCCCGTGCCAATTTATTTTCTTATAAATACAATGAGTTACATGCTTCGCCCTTCTTGCCTATTTTACATTATTGTACGTTTAGTGTTATTTGTCATACTTTTTTGTATGTCTTCGCTCTAATATTCACAGAGACAGCCATAAAATTGACAATCATGTAATGTATGGCGTTGGCCAAAAGTTTTTCCCCTACGGAAAACCTTATAATCTCCCCTTCTCCCCTTAAAAAAAAGGGGGGAAACTACAAGGAATTGCCGTTAAAGTCCCCCTTTGGAAAAGGGGGGACTTATACCAAGACGCTATCATATAAGTAAGAATCAGTGGCACAGGCGTCTCGCCTGTGCAGGCGCATACTTATAGCGTTTGCCAAAAATTCTTTCCTCTTATCCCCTCTCCCCCCAACGGGGGGAGAGGGTTAGGGTGAGGGGGGGCGGAAAAAACCTTTGGCAACGAGTATAAGGATAAATTATCTATTTGAATGCAACTTGGTATTAGGGGGATTTAAGAACCGCCAAACGGAAGGAATTTATGGCAAACACCATAATACGGCCACGATCTCATTGCAGGAGAGAGCCGCGTCCACTGCGGCCGGGCCGGGCGGTTGCCTACCTGCGGCCAATGGTCGGCCCGCCGACCGGGTGACGCGTTTCATGGTACAAGGGACATAAATGCAGGCTTAAGGCACAGAAATTGACTGGGTTTGCTGATGCAGCCCGTAGCCCGTAGCCCGTAGGGCGGGAAAGCGCAGCGCATCCCGCCTTTAGCATTATTCCCTCTCCCGGCGGCGTTCCAGCAGCGTGACCGTGAAAAAAACGACGCTACCAAGAATAATAGTGCGAATAGATTGAGCGGCAAAAATTACCATCGCACTTGGCGAAGGCGGGATGCGTTTCACTTTCCCGCCCTACGGCGGGCTCTTTAAAATCTATGTGTTGAAATAAACACATTCAATGTGACTTCTTGGGATTTTGGATTAATGTGTTCTACAAAGACCCGGAGAAAATTAAAATAACTTTCGGTAGTATAAAAACGATAAATTGAATAAGGTTCTTCGTCAGAAGTAGCTTTTTGGGGAATAGCATATTCATTTGTTCCAATACGTTTAGAATATTCCCCGCCAAAAACCAATCCGCCACCTGTATCTATGTGAATAATGACCCCATACTTTTCATTTTTACCCAAAAATCCTTCAAAATTATCTGTAATTATATCTTTTACCTCAATGCGTATCTTTTTATAATCATCTATAAAATCACGATAATCACCGGCATGGATTTTGATAATATTATAAAAGTCATCCTTTTCAATTTTAATAGGGAGATGCTCTGACATGGTGAAATTATAATCCTTTACGTTAATATGAATTGAATCTATTTTAATCAATGATTCTTGTTTTTCACTATGCAATAAATTAATTAATATAAAGAATGCAATAATAGATATTGGAAATGAAATTATTATCCATCCCAGAAAACCATATTTGTGCAAAATAGAAGGGAGGAACCAATCAAATTTTAGCCATTCTGAAATCTGAATAATTAACCATAAAAATGCAATTGTCCCGATGAAGCATGAAATTATTTGCACAATATTTTTTAATAAATTTATAAATTTACCCATTCCTGAATTTATCCACAATAGCCACAAGCTTGGTTAATTGTCAATATCTTAGACCCGCCTTGTCTCCCGATTTAATCCCGCCCTTTGTCCAAATATGACATATTCTTTAGTTTTTGTAAAAAGTTTACTTTTGCAACTATCTATTTTAACAATATTTTTCACAGCTAATCCTCCTTGTTAGCAATAGAATCCTTACCCAAACTTCCTATCCATTGTCCTATATTGGATAGCTTCGGCGACATGGGCCGGGCTTATGGAATTCTCCCCTTCCAGGTCGGCGATGGTCCGGGCGATTTTGAGTATGCGGTGGTAGGCCCGGGCCGAGAGGCCCAGGCGCTCCATGGCGGTCTCTAAAAGGCGCTGGGCCTCGGGGGACGGGGCGCAGTGCTGCTTGACCAGCTTGGGCGGCATGTGGGCGTTGGCGTAGATGCGGGTTTTATGGAAACGCCGCCCCTGGATCTCCCGGGCTCCTATGACCCGCGCCCGCAGTTCCACGGAACCCTCGCCCGTCTCCGGCGCCGCCAGGTCCCGAAACGGCACCGCCGGCACCTGGACCTGGATGTCGATCCGGTCCAGGAGCGGCCCGGAGATGCGGGAGCGGTAGGAGGCAATCTGGTTGGGGGTGCAGGTGCAGGCCCGCTTGGGATCGCCCAGGAACCCGCAGGGGCAGGGGTTCATGGCCGCCACCAGCATGAACCGGGCCGGGTAAGTCAGCGAGGTGGCCGCCCGGGAGATGGTGACCTTGCCCTCTTCCAGGGGTTGTCGTAAGACCTCCAGGGTGGAGCGCCGAAACTCCGGCAACTCGTCCAGGAAGAGCACCCCGTGGTGGGCCAGGCTCACCTCCCCGGGCCGGGGTATGGGGCCGCCGCCGATAAGCCCGGCGTCCGAAATGGTGTGGTGGGGGGAGCGGAAGGGGCGCCGGGGCACCAGGGCCTGGCCGGGTTTCAGGCGCCCCATGATGCTGTAGATCTTGGAGGTCTCCAGGGCCTCTTCGAAGCTCCACGGCGGCAGCACCGTGCGCAGGCTCCGGGCCAGCATGGTCTTGCCGGCCCCGGGCGGGCCGACCATCAGGACGTTGTGGCTGCCGGCGGCGGCGATGAGCAGGGCCCGTTTCACCGGCTCCTGGCCCCGGACGTCCCGAAAATCCTCGTCATAGGACGGCGGCGAGGCCACCAGCGCCGGCGGCTCCGGGTTGAGGGCCGCTAAAGGCTCCCTTCCGCTCAAAAACTCCATTACCTGGGAGAGGCGTTCGGCGGGATAGATGGTGATCCCCTGGACCACCCCGGCTTCCCGGGCGTTGGCTTGGGGGATGATGAGGGCCAGATTCGCCGCCCGGGTGGCCAGGGCCATGGAGAGCACCCCCCGGGTGGGTTTGAGGCGGCCGTCCAGGGAGAGTTCCCCATAGAGGAGATAGGCGTCAGCGGCGGCGGGCGGCAGCAGGCCCTGGGCCGCCAGGATACCCACGGCCACCGGCAGGTCGAAGCCGGTGCCCTCCTTGCGGATGTCGGCGGGGGCCAGGTTGATGGTGACGCGGTTGCCGGGGAATTTGTAACCGGAGTTCTTCACTGCCGCCCGGACCCGGTCCTTGCTCTCCTTGACCGCGGTCTCGGGCAGGCCCACGGTGGTAAAGGCCGGCAGACCCGGGGCCAGGTCCACCTCCACCTCAACGATGTAGGCATCCACCCCCAGGAGAGCCCCGCTTTTCACTTTGGCCAGCATTCGCCTTCCATGGTCTACGCCGCTCGTGTTGCTCCCGGTCTTCGGCCCGGTTATCCCTTCAATTGCCTCTAATATCGAGTCCCGCAAATACCATGCTAAATGTTGGCCTCACCAACTCCCCCTCCTCTGGCGGGAGGGGATTGGGGGATGGGGATAGGTTATAGTGGTGCCCAGCAATTTCACCCCCACCCCAGCCCTCCCCCGTCAAGGGGGAGTGAGGAAAAACCTTCAACCTTTTGCAAGATAATCCTGGGAGACGGACTAGCGCCTGAATGGCAGGATGGTCCCTCCGATGATGGCCAAAATGACCACGAGGATCATGACCATCATGCTGACATTTTCCCTGGTTAAGTAAATATTATCCTCTTGTAGCCGGATATTGGAGTATGGCCAAATTTTTCTGGTGTCATAGAAGACTAAAAACATCCATAGCGCGACCAAACCGAGCTTATCCAAATAATATGACGAGGCGCCTTTTTTTACTGCAATAATGATATTAACAATTAATATAATAGTAATAAAGAATACAATAACCTTTTCCATAAGAATGATGGGACAATACCAGGCAGTCTTATTCTTTAAATAGTTGGTTATGCTGTTATAGGTGTCGTAGACCCAAACCGGGTCCGTACCTTCGACATTGAGTTGGATGGAATATTTGCTGAAATCGAGCAAAATATTTTTATCGAAGCGGGTCTTCTGGTCCCAGCCCTCGATCCAAAACGACAAGTCGGCAATCCGGTCCCCCAATTCTTCCAGGCTCAAGATATGCTCGGCCGAGTTGGAAAAAACCCGGGTGTGATTGAGGACCGTGGAGATGCGAAAATATCGGTCGATTTCCGGCTTGGTGAAGGTTCGCTGGATGATCGCGGTTAACGCCAGGATATCATCCCGGGTGAGCACGCAGGGCTTTATGCGCCCATGCTTTTCATACCGCTTCTCAACGCGGTCTTTGGCCATGGCGTCTTCCCAACCTCATTCCACCATAAGGCATAAGGTGGGGATTTTCAACCATTATTCTACCGGGGGACGGAGGCTGCCCCTGAGGCCACAGCTTGCCGAAGTTATAGCTAAATGGGAAAGGTTGGAGGGAAAAATTAACGCGGCGAGCAGGGCCACCGGGTGACTCTAATCGAAGGAAGGTTTAGGCAGGCCTTACCGGAATTAGGCCACCCGCCATTCCCGCCGCGGCTGGCATGGGTCGGCGCCGCGGGTTGCGAGCCTTGGGGGCGGCGCGGATCAACGGCACGCTGGCCTGGATTATGAAACGATCAGCGCTGGCCCCCGGACTCCAGGAGGTCTTCCAAATTCTTATTGGAGAACCCGTAGCACAAGACCGGCTTCAAGACGTGAGTCTGTCTTTCCCCTTTGGCCGGCTTCAGGTGTTTCTGGGGTTTGAGCGGTTCTACTTCCGTGGCTATGGGGGATTTACTCTTGATAAAACCGCTCCTCAGGCCGTAGATGTCGAAGATCGTGCCGTTGTTAAACCATCCCAACTGCCTGCCGTTCCAGTCAAACACCTTGTCCTCGGAGACATAGGCCACGGGGCGGCCGTCCCACAGATAGATGGTCTCCCCGTCAGCGGCGATATAGGCTGCGGGTTTGCCATTCTTATTGAACAGGGTAATTTCCATGCGGTCCGACTCCTTAACAGCAAACCGGTGGGCGCCCCACCCGGACTTTGCCTCGCTTAAAGATGGCTCTGGCCATGCTCGATCTTCATACAACGGTCCATAACTACCTGGAGGCCGGCCTGTTGGGCTTTGCGGGCCGAATCGGGTTCTTCCAGCCCCTGCTGCATCCACACCACCTTGGCCCCCACGGCGATGGCGTCAGCCACAATCTCGGGGATGGCATCGACTTTGCGGAAGATGTCGACGACTTCCACCGGGAAGGGGATGTCCTTGAGACCGGGGTAGCACTTTTCCCCCAAAATCTCCTGGCAGCCGGGATTGACCGGCACAATGCGGTAGCCATGCTCCTGGAGGTATTTGGCCACCCGATAGCTGGGCCGGTTGGGATCAGCGGAGAGCCCCACCACCGCCACCACCCGGTAGTTTCGGAGGATTTCGGTGATCTCCGCCGCACTATCCTTTTGCTCTCTAGTCGTGGTCAGGTTGCCTCCTGGTCAGGCCGCCGGCAAGATGGTCAACTTAGCCGGATAAAGGGTTATAGGGGCCGGGACCGGCCGCCGCGCCGGCGCCTCCGGGGAAAATTAAGCCGGAGGACCTCAACACTAGCTGCCGGCCTGCCCGGCGGGGCTCAGAAGGTCATGGTGGTGGCCCCGGGGCCCGGGCCTATAGGCTGCTTTATCTCCAGGGTGTCCTCGATCTTCAGGGCACTCTTGAGGTATTGATACCCGAACTTCAGGAGTTCCTCGTCATCGTCCCAGATCCGCTCCTGGACGTCGTCGTCCACGTTAAAGACGGTGAGGAACCGGCTTTTGAAGACGAAGTTCCGGAATTGGTCCAGGTCGTACATGACCATGGCGAAGAGCTTATTGCCCCGTTCATCGGTGACCGGCCCGCCATTTTCGGCCCGGCGCAGCATCATGAGCTTCCAGTCCCGGTTCATTTCGTCGTACTTGTCCACCCCCTGGTCCTGCCGCCAGGTGGCCACGGTCCACTCGTCCTGTTCTTCGTAGCCGCGGCAGTGCGGCTCCCGGACGTAGAAATAGAACTCGTCCAGGCCCTCATCGGTGATGAGGCTGCCCTGGCCGATGGGATAGTAGCGGCAGGTGGCCGGGCGGTCTTTATAGACCGTGCAGCCGGTGACCGGCTTGACAAAGGGGCAGTGGTGATCGAACCGGGGCATGTCCATGATTACCATGGGCAGACCCGACTTGTCATGGAGTTCCATCCGGGTATATTGGGCCAGAAAGTCCGCCGCCTTCATATTGAGGCGGTTTTTCAGGCGCAGGATGTCATACGGGGTGAGGATAATGGTGGTCTTGCCGCAGCACTCGGTAAAGCACGATATTCCCGGGTGACACCGGAACTTAAAGCGGCTCTCGGGAGTCAACTTCCGGGGCTCCACCACCTTCATGTTCAGATCTACCATATTCAACTCCTTGGGTTTTTTCTTGGGTCATGGATATCTTATCAAAATTTCAGCTAAATAAAAATCCTTTAATGGGGTCAGGGGCCCTGGCCCTGGCTGAGTTCACCCCGAATGGAAAAATAATCACGTATGGATACCATCTTGCCGATTAATAGATCAAATATTCCCCAGTAATTATTCCATTCAAGGCGAAGAGAGGCAATGAGATGAAGACATGCTTTGCACCGGCCGAACGAGCTGCCCCTGGGGATTTGCAAAAAGCCATAGAAACTGCCATTAAGAATCCCGTTATTAACGAATTAATGCATATCGTTAGCGGTCTCTTGGCGGTATTAAATGAACAGCGACAGATTCTGGCAGTGAATTATTGTTTTTTGAAGACGTTGGGAATCGAAGACGCTAGTCAGATTTTAGGTTTGCGCCCTGGAGAAGCGGTTAATTGTATTCATGCCCATGATATGCCGGGCGGTTGCGGCACGAGTGAGTTTTGTTCAACATGCGGCGCGGTTATGGCGATGGTCAGTTCCCTTGAACTAAATCGGCCCGTGGAGAACACCTGTGCGATTACAGTCGATAAACTTGGGAAAAACGAGGACATGTACTTTCGGGTGCGTTCCTGTCCCCTGACCTTCCAGGGAACACGCTTGTTGTTGTTTTTTATCCAAGACATCAGTAGTCACCAAAAATGGGCCCAGATAGAACGGGTATTCTTCCATGATATCAATAATATTGTCACACCTTTACTAGGTGCCAGCGAACTCTTAACTCTTGAAGGCAGCCGAGAAACTCAGGACTTAGCGCAAATAATCTATCAATTATCACTACGTCTGACTGGTGAGGTCTCGATGCAGAAATATCTTACAGCAACAAAGACTATCAATTATCAGCCCATATTGCAACTGGTGTCAGTGACACAGATATTTAAAGATATAAATGATATGTTTTTTAACCACCCCGCAGCCAAACATAAGTTATTTACTTTGCCAGAAACGCTTCCTAATCTATCTTTCAATACCGATCTATATTTGTTGATACGTGTTATCAACAATATGTTAATCAATGCATTCGAAGCCTCAGATGAGGGTGACGAAGTTAAAGTAAGCGTTGATCTATCATCTGGCAATATTACCTTTCTTATTTGGAACCGGCAGGCTATCCCCCCTGACATCGCCAAGAGAATTTTTCAACGCAACTTTAGTACCAAGGCCGATATAGGACGAGGTTTAGGAACTTTTTCCATGAAGTTGTTCGGTGAGGAATTTTTGGGGGCTAAGGTGAACTTTAAATCCTCTGAGTCAGAGGGAACTGTGTTTAGCTTAAGCCTTGATATTTAAACCTTAATGAGACAATTCAGCCGATTAATTTAGAGGCATTTAAAGTTGAGAAGAAAAAGGCTAAATTTGTGGGGCATACATACCCCACAAATTATAAAAAACTTGCTTTGTGGGCCATATTGGTGGACAGGGCCAGAAAAGGGGAAAAACCGGTAAAAGTCGAATCAAAGTTACTTTGGGTATGATAGTAGTGTCGAAAAATCGACGTTACAATCTCCCGCAAACTCCGGCAGAATTTGAGCCGAATCGCTGATTTTTTTCCGCCAACTTTGCGGCATACTAACGAAGATTTTATGAACCTCATCAATTAAATTTCTCTCTGTAATGATCTTTTTCGCCACGGCGCAGACCTGGATATAATCCTTTTTCCGTTTTTCTTTTCTCTCAGAAAGTGAAGCAATCAAGAGTTTATGTAACATAAAGGCGGGCAGAGAGGGTAAGGCGATGCGTCCGATGTCCCTCAATGAGACTTCCATTTTATTATCTAAGAGTATATTAAGATAAGGCAGCGGTATTGGAACCGTGGATAATTCTTTGACTTCAGGTGATTGTCTTTTGGTGCCACTGCCTGGTCTCGGTTGTAGAAATTCTATCTTAAGCCCATTGCCTTCAAAATAAATCGTGCCGTCAGTGCAAAATTCCTGTCTGAAACCGAGTTCCTTGAGCACGGCTTCCAAATCTGTAGGCCGTCCTTTATACGGTATCGGCACCGCAAAGTCGATATCTATGGTACGTAAAGGAAACCATTCAACCCCAAAATGACTTTGATAGACTTTAAAACAATAGCTGCCGATAAGTTCAATACCAGCCTCAAAAAGGCCAAACCGCTCCATTGCTGCAAGAAGCTTCCGCAGGGGTTCCGTAAAATCTTTCAGTGCTTGAGACATTTTATTAGCCTTTAAAAGTTTTAAGGCGTTTTTGGTGGAGCGTAATTCGCGGATCAATCTTTGACGATTTTTAATTTTTTCAGCGATCTTTTTTACGGAAGGGTCGCTTTCGCCGCCCAGATAAACATCTTCAAATCCTTGCCCTTTCCTTTTATGCAGGTATAAGAACCAACCTCCCCAGCTTTTCCGGCGCTTAATCGACCCCACCGGAGAGATCAACAGTTCTCCTATGAGCCTTTTTTGATAGTCGAGATAATAGTCCCGACTTTCTTCCCAAACCTGTTCGATGACCATGGGTCGCATCTCTCTTGTATATCCTATACCCCACAAACTAGAAAAAAGCAAGCTTGTGGGGTATATACCCCACAAGTAAAGGAAAATTTAGAATGTGGGGTATAGCGAGGTGGCAGAGGTCAACATTTAAGGCAGGGAAATTGACTGAACACCTTTCCCATAAAAAAAACCGGCCCCCGGGAGGGGGCCGGCTGGGTTTCACTTGCCGGCTGCCGCCGTTAGAAGCCCCGGCCTGACATGCGGGCATGGAGCATGGCCACGGTGCGGTAGACGATGTGGGCCAGCTTGGTGTACGGGGCATAGAAGAACAACATGAAAATGGCGGTCAGGTGCAGAAAGTACGTGGGGTAGGCCAGAATCTTGATACCCACCAGGCGGAAGAGCCAGGCGAGCAGGCCGGTGGCGCCCACGGCAAAGATCACGTAAATCAGGAACCAGTCATAGTAGGACCCGTAACCCGCCTTGGCGGCGTTGGCCTGGCGCTCTTTGATGAGATTCCAGATCCCAAAGAGCAAGGCGGCGGTCCCGGCCATGGCCAGGAGTTTTATGGGTGACAAGAGAAAGTAAGGAGGTTCGTTATGCAGCACCCACTCGTTGAGGAACCCCCAGGTAGTCACGATCAGCAAGAAGATAAACCCGAACACCAGGAACAGGTGGTTGGTGGAACGGGCATAGGTGGTTTCACACGACCGGAAGCGGTTGTGAAACAAGATATCTTTTAAGGTAGCGATGAGGTTCCCCACCAGGTTGCCTTCCACTTTGACCCGCCAGGGGTGCGGCGCATTGATGTCCTGCCAGAAGGCCAGGGCGCCTTTGCCCAGCACCGCCACCGCAAAGAAGAAGGCGGGCACAAAGATGAAGTCCACCAGCAGGGTGGGGAAGAGGTGAGAGTAAACGATAGTCCCTTCCGGGATATTCCAGTGCCCGGTGACCTTCAGGGCCAGGAACAGGAGGAGCATCGGGAAGGCGATGAGCAGCGGCAGGAACTTGGGGTCTCCCACCGCCTTGGCCAGCACCGGCGGCGTGGCATATTTTTCGATGCACATCTGCCGGAGGACGCCCAGGACTTCGCCGGGCTTGGCGCCCCGGGGGCAGTACACCGTGCAGTCGCTGCACTGATGGCACAGCCAGATATCCGGGTCGCTCAGCACCTCTTTCAGACCCCACTGGGCCTGGAGCATCTCCTTCCGGGGGAAGGGTTTCTGGTCCGGGGCGAGGTTACACACCACCGAACAGGTATCACATTGGTAACAGTTCTTGACCGTGTCCCCCCCGGCGGCCATTACCCGCTTCACGAATTGGAGGTCCGGTTTAATGAGAGTTTCACCTGCCATGGATCATACCTCCTATAATTCCTTGAAGGGGTTGGGGCCGATCTCTCGCACCCGGGCCACAAAGTCGTCAAGAAGCTTGGGCAGGAGGTCGAAGTCGGAATGGCCGATCTGGTACTGTATCACCCGGTCTGATTCCAGGCCCAATTTATCCAAGGTCTCTGACAACTTGCTCATGCGGTATTCGCACAGCTCGCTGCCTTTGGCGAAGTGGCACTGATAGTCGTCCCCGTGCTTGCAGCCCAGGAGAATGATGCCGTCAATCCCCCGGGAGAAGGCGTCGGAGACCCACACCATGTTGAAGGACCCCAGGCAGCGTAGCGAGATGAACCGGATCATCGGATTCAGGTGCAGCTTATGCAGGGCCGCGGCGTCCAGGGCCGGGTAGGCGTCGTTTTCGCACACCAGGCCGATAACCCGGAGAGGCGCCAACGGATCGTCCTCATCCTCGATTTCCGGGACATCCAGACTCTTGAGCATGGAACCGATCTGGTCAACGCTGTAGTCCTTAAAGGAAATGATACGCTCCGGACAAGCCCCCATGCAGGTGGCGCAGCGGCGGCAGCGATTAATCTTGAAAAAGGGCGTGCCTTTTTCATCTTCTTCGATGGCGCCGAAGGGACATTCCTCGGTGCAACGCTTACAGGAAGTGCAGCGCTGCATGAACGGATCCGGGAAGGTAATGTCCCAGGCCCGGGGGTGCAATGCCATGCCTTCAGCCACGTGTTCTGCGGCTTGAATGGCCTTGCAGGCGGCGCCGACGCCGTCCTCAACGGCCATGGCCATGTTCATGGGCTGGTGGACGCAGCCGGCGGCATAGATGCCGGTCCGCCGGGTTTCGTACGGGAAACAGATGAAGTTGGAGTCGGCGAAACCGCCGAACAGCTCCAGGTCGGGCAAATTCTGTCCCTGACGGTAGCCGAGATTGAGCACCGCTTCGTCCGCAGTCGCCGGGACCATGCCGGTGGCCAGGACCACCAGGTCGGCCTCGAAGATCACGTTTGCCCCCAGCAGGGTGTCGGTGGCGTTGATCCGGAGTTTGCCGCCGTCACCGAGAGCCACTTCGGCGATCTCCGCCTTGGTGAGCATGACGCCGGGATCGCCCTGCACCGCCTTATAGAACAACTCCGTCTGTCCCGGGGTGCGGATATCCTTGTAGAGGATATAGGCAATGGCGTTGGGATTGCTCTCCCGGACATACAGGGCCTGCTTCAAAGAGGCATTGCAGCAGATGTCGGAGCAGTAAGGGAGATGTTCCGGGTCCCGGGAACCGGCGCACTGAATGAAGGCCACTGATTCCGGGGCTTTGCCGTCGGAGGGCCGCACGATCCTGCCCGCTTTGGCCATCTCCTCCATCTCGATATTGGTGATCACGTCTTTAGACAGACCGTAGCCCAGCTTGGTGAGCTTGGTGGCATCGTAGGGCTTCCACCCTGCCGCCATTACCACGGTCCCTACCCGCAGGGTCTCCATGTCGCCGCCAACCGTGATGTCGGCGTCCAATAACCCGGGCTGGCCATCGAGTTTCTCCAGGGTGGCCGAGGTCATCACCTTGATTTTGGGGTGATTCTGGACTTCCTGGATCTGCTTGAAGACCACCGGCTCCTGGAGGGTGGTGAAGGGGTAGCTGGTGGGGGTCTGCCGGTACATCCGAGCTGCAAACCCGCCCAACTGGGCCTCTTTCTCCACCAGGACTACCTGGTAGTCGTTGTTGGCCGCTTGCAGGGCGGCGCTTAAGCCGGCAGTGCCGCCGCCGATGACCAGAATGGTCTTGTCGCATTCGGTCTCGTACGGCTCCGGCATCTCGGCCTTCTTGATGCGGGCGCAGGCCATGCGCAGATAGTCTTCCGCCAGGGCCTGGGTGTGTTCGTTGTTGGGTTCCTGAGTCCAGGCCACCTGCTCCCGGATGTTGCAGCGCTCCACCAGGACATTGGGGAAATCCAACTCTGCGTATTTCACCCGGGGGGAGCAGGCCGCCACGACGATGGAGTTGATGCCCTCGCCTTCCGGCTTGAGATCTTCCATGATCAGGGCCCGGCCCTCGGGGCTGCAGAGGATGTCAGCTTCTTTGATGTGCTGGATTTTCCCCGATTTTTTGATCACCTTATGGAGGCTCTCAAAATTTATGGCCTCAGCGATGCCACAGCCCTTGCACAAATATACGCCGTATTTCTTTTCCATTTCCATCATGACCTCCTGCCCAGGGCGATGAGACTCTTAAGGGCGGCCCCGGTGCCATCCTGCACCGACTTGGTCACATCCAGGGGGCCCTTCAAGGTTCCCACGGCATAGACTCCCGGCGGCAACAGGTCCTGAATAACGAAGCCATCCGGGGTGTAAGACAACGGCAGGGGGAAGGGGGAGGCTTTGGTGGAGGGCACCATGCCCGCCGCCAGGACCACCATGTCGAAGACCTGGCTCTGCTTGTCACCCGTAGCGGTGTTTTCCGCCACCACCACGACGTTGTCGGTCCCGGGTTCCTGGGTGATCTTGGCCACCTTACCCCTAATCAGATGGACATTCTCATCGTCCCTAACCTTCCAGTAAAACTGCTCGTAACGGCCCGGGGTGCGGATATCAATGTAGAAGATGTGCGCTTCGGTCTCCGGGTCTTTTTCCCGCAAGTAGGTGGCCTGCTTCAGGGAAGCCATGCAGCAGATGTAGGAACAATACGGCAGGTGGTTTTCATCCCGGGAACCGGCGCACTGCACAAAGGCCACTTTCTTGGGGGCCTGCTGGTCGCTGGGCCGGAGGATCTGGCCGCCGGTGGGGCCGTTGGAGGCCGCCAGGCGCTCCATCTGCATGTTGGTGATGACGTTGGCCACGACGCCGAACCCCAGGTTGTCCATCTTGGTGGCGTCGTAGAGTTCCCAGCCGGAAGCCATGATGACGGCGCCCACGTTGAAGTTCAAGGTCTGGGGGTTCATGTGCAGTTCGATGGCGTCGTATTTGCAGGCCTCCAGGCACTTTTGGCCGCAGTCGCCGCTGCATACGCTCTTGTCGATGACGTACTTTTGGGGGAAGGCCAGATCATAGGGCAGATAGGCCGCCTTGGTCTTGTCCAGACCGTAGTTGAAATCGTTTACCCGCCACTGGGTACACGCTTCCGCACAGGCATGACACGCCACACAGCGATCATTGACATAGCGGGGGTGCACCTTTACGGTGACGTCGAAATTGCCGGCGCTGCCGCTGACCTGGGTCACTTCCGCCATGGTGTAAAAGCTGATGTTGGGATTTTCTTTGATCCGGCGAAAGTTGATTTCCAAACCGCAGGTGGGAGGGCAGAGCTTGGGGAAGTATCGGTGGAGTTGGGCAACCCGGCCGCCCAGATAGGGGCCCGCCTCGGTGATGATCACCTGAGACCCGGCTTCCGCCGCCTCCAGGGCTGCGGTGAGGCCGCTCATGCCTCCCCCGATGACCAGAATTTTGTTATCGGCGTTCACACAAGTCCTCCTTGGGGACATTGAAGCGATCCAGAGCATTGGCCGAGGCTCGGCCCCGGCCCAGGCCCTGAGACCCACTTTCTCCAGATATAATACATTGTGAATATGGGTTCAAGGAAAAACGTCGCTCTGGGGGGGGATGGTGATGCATCCCGCAAAAAATTGGCCGTGGCTGGCCGGGGGGCCTGAGACCACGGCCAAAAAACAGCCCGGGGCCTCGGGATCACCCGAAGCCCCGGAACCTAGCCGTTCTTACTTGATCAGCTGTTTGTAAGGCTCGGTCTCAAACTTCCACTCGTTGGTGTTCTTGTCGTACTGGGAGATGGTGAACACTCTCCACTTGTTGTCATCGATGCTCAGGAAGTCGGCCCGGTAGTAGTACCCAGGATAACGGCTCTCTTCCCGGAACAGGATGTGGCGCAGGTGGGCCTCACCGGAGAGAATCCGGTGATACTGTTCCCAGGCCCGCATCAGTTCGTGCAGGTCACGGGCGGCCAACCGGGTGGCGTCTTCTTTCAGCAGGGTGAGGCGCTTCAGACCTTCTTCCAGCATGATTTTGTTGGTCTGGTACATGGGGGTGCAACCGGCCACGTACTCGTCCATCAGCTTCTGTAAGCGGGTCTGGACCTGCTTGGGCATCAGATAGTTGGGGTTGATCTCCACTGCGGAGGTGTAGTCTTTGTATTTCTCGAAGATCTCGAAGGGCAGATAAATCTCGGCGATGACCTCGTCGATGTTCTGCGCCGCTTCCAGCTTGTCGTTCTTATGGTCCACGATAAAGGCGATGGCGCCCTTGGCGGCCATACGGCCCTCAGCGTGCGAACCGGAGGAGAACTTGTGCCCGGAGGCGCCGACGCCGTCACCGGCGGTGAACAGACCTTCAACGGTGGTCATGCGGTCATAGCCCCAGAACCAGCTATCCGGCGCGCCCATGTAGTTCTTTTCGGGACCGGAAACCCACAGACCGGCGCAGCCGGCGTGGGAACCGAGCAGATAAGGCTCGGAGGGGATGATTTCCGACGGCACCTTGTCGGGCTCCATGTTAAAGGAGGCCCACAGGCAGGCGGCGGAGATGGACATATCCAGGAAGTCTTCCCAGGCTTCGGCTTCCAGATGCTTGAGCTCTTTTTTGCTCAGGGTCTGGGCCAGGGCCTGCATGGCCTTGTCGGTGTGCATCATGATGGGGCCGCGGCCTGCCCGCATTTCGATCATGGCCGCATGGTTCCGCAAACAGGTACCGGGAGCATCGGCGTATCCGGGGTACTCTTTCTTGACCTGCTCCCAGTTTTTGGCCATATAGTCTTCGCCGTACGCGTTGGTGGCCTGGGCCTTGAAGAACAGGAACCAGGCGCCGACCGGGCCGTAACCGTCCTTAAACCGGGCGGGGACGAAACGGTTTTCCATCAGGACCATCTTGGCGCCGATTTCGGCGGGCATGGCATAGGTGGAGCCGGCGTTCCATACGGGGTACCAGGCACGACCCTGGCCTTCACCCACCGACCGGGGCCGGAAGACGTTGACCACACCGCCGCAGGCGATGATCATGGCTTTGCATTTGAACACATAGGTCTTGTGCTCACGCACGCTGAAGCCCACCGCCCCGCACACGCGGTTGCTGTTGTTCTTGTCGGTCAACAGCTTGACGATGAAGACGCGCTCGTAGATGTTTTCCATCCCCAGGGCGTTCTTGGCCGCTTCGGCCACGATCACCTTGTAGGACTCACCGTTGATCATGCACTGCCAACGGCCGGAACGGACGCATTTGCCGCCGTCTTTCAACAGGGGCAGGCCCTCGTCTCTGGCGACCTGGCCGTCCACGGTGTGGTTTTCGGCGTCTTTCTGCCAGATGGGGAGGCCCCAATCCTGGAAGTCATGCACGGTCTGGTCGACGTGGGCGCCCACGCTGTAGACCAGGTCTTCCCGGATGATGCCCATGAGGTCGGTGCGCACCATGTTCACGTAATCGGCTATTTTGTTTTCCGAGCCGATATAGGTGTTGATGGCCGACAGGCCCATAGCTACCGCGCCGGAACGATCCAGGGCGGCTTTGTCAACCAGGGTCACTTTAATGCCGGCCGCTTTGGCCCAAGCCATGGCCTCAACCGCGGCGCCGGTGCAAGCCATACCGCCGCCTACCAGCAGCAGGTCGGTTTCAATGGTTTCTACTTCCGGTTTCGCACAAAAAGACCATTTACAAAATTCTCTTTCCAGAGCCATATCTCAGTAACCTCCTTGAATTTTCGCTGCGTAGACTACTCGGCGCGGGCCGGGCCGGTGTAGAAACCGGATTTCTTCAGATCGGCCAGATTGCTGGGCATGGTTTTGCCCTTGAAGCAATCAATCGAACCCTCAGCCGTGGTCCGGATGGGGAACTTGAACCGTTTGATGGTCGTCTGGTTCCGGAACTTGATGGTCCACATGATGTTGTCGGAGCCGCGCAGCGGGATGGTGCTGGAGCCCAGGGGCATGATGTCCGCATAGTGCCGGACTTCGATGGCCTGCTGGGGGCAGATCTTCACGCAGTTGTAGCATTCCCAGCACTGTTCCGGCTCCTGGTTGAAGGCCTTCTTGCTTTCGGCGTTCAGAACCATCAGGTCATTGGGGCAGATGTACTGGCAAGCAGTCTTGTCCAGGGCTTTACAGCCGTCACATTTTTCCACGATTACGAAACTCGGCATAACGTAAAACCTCCTCATTAGGGTTAAGCAGTTATCTTGTTATATACCTGCATAGCGTGGCGGGAGGCGGAAGCGGCTTCCGCCCCGTCGCCACCTTACTCTGCCTACTTTTTCGCCGGGATTTCCCCGGTGGCGAAGCCGTGCACCTTGACTTCGACTTTCTCGGTGAGGCCCCGGTAGTATTTCCGCAGCACCGTCAGGACTTCGGGGCGGCTGAAGTGGTCCGGCACTTCCATGTCTTCGGAGAGCATCTTCCGCAGCATAGTGCCGGAGAGCATCAGGCGGTCTTCCTTGCCGTGACAGCAGGTGCGCATGGAGGCCATGCCGTCGCACTTATGGCAATAGAAGGTCCAGTCGATGTTCAGGGGTTTAAGCTCCAGGGCGTCCTTGGGGATCTGGGTGAAGATCTTCTGGGCGTCGAAGGGGCCGTAGTACTCGCCCACGCCCGCATGGTCACGGCCGACGATCAGGTGGGAGCAGCCGAAGTTCTGGCGGAACACCGCGTGGAACAAGGCTTCCCGGGGACCGGCATAACGCATATCCAGCGGATAACCGGACTGGATGCTGGTGTCTTTGACGAAGTAATACTGAGTGAGGACGTTGATGGCCTCGGTGCGCACCTCGGCGGGGATGTCGCCGGGTTTCAGTTTGCCCAGGAGCTGGTGGATCAGGATGCCGTCGCAGACCTCGATGGCGATCTTAGCCAGGTACTCGTGGGAGCGGTGCATGGGGTTCCGAAGCTGCAGGGCGGCGATGGTTTCCCATCCCTTGTCCTCAAACATCTTCCGGGTTTCCCAGGGCCGCATGTAGAGGCCGGGATACTGTTTCGGGAAGGGGCCTTCACTCCAAGCCTTGACGGTGCCCCCCAGGTTGACCTCCTCCTGGCCCATGACCATCTGCACGCCCGGATGGTCCATGTCGTCGGTGGTGAAGACCTCTTTGCACTCCCACTTCTTGTCGATGGCGTACTTATCGGTGACCGTCATGGTCCCCATCATCTCTTCCGTCTCTTCGTCCACCAGCAGGACTTCCTGGCCGATCTTGATGGAGTCGGCCTTGCCCTTGTTGACGGACATGGTGACGGGGATGGGCCAGAAGGTGCCATCGGTGAGTTTCATGTCGCCGACGGAGCCTTTCCAGTTTTTCTGGTCCATGAAGCCGTCCAGGGGGGTGAAGCCGCCGATCCCCATCATGATGAGGTCGGCCGTTTCCCGGGAGGTCAGAGTGACCACGGTGAGATCCTTGGCGCGCTTTTTCTCTTCGGCTACCTCTTTAGGAGAAAGCAGCAAGGGTTTTAATTTCTTCTCTTTACCAAGCGGATTAACTAAAGCCATCTATTTCCCTCCTCGGGCTTAAAAAAGTTTTTTTCGGAAACACTAAAGTGTCTTTATTGGAATAATGTGAAAAATTTCACATGCCATCTAGATTCTCACATTAAATCATCTCTCAAGGGTTGTCAAGTAAGATTTTTCACCAACTCTTTTTTTCTTTAAGCCTATAAATCCCAGCAATTTTGAGGCTCAGAGGCTGAGGCGATAGGCGTTCGTAGGTTCCTTTCGGCCCCGCAGCACCACCGACGGCTCGGGCGAGGTCTGAAACTGCCCCTCCAGGGCCTGGAAAGTGGCCTGGCTGATCAGGGTGTCGGCCTCCACCTCCTTGGCCAGTTCCTGGAGCCGGGCCGCCACGTTGACCGCGTCCCCCACCACGGTGAAGTCCATACGCTTGTTGGAGCCGATGTTGCCGACGATGGCCTCTCCGGTGTTGATGCCGATGCGCATGCCCTGAATGGGGGTCTGGCCCGCAGCCTGCATCTGCCGCAAATGGCGCTGCATGGCCAGGGCGCATTCCACCGCCTGGTCGGCCGCCTGGGGCAGCGGCAGCGGCACCCCGAACACCGCCATCAGGGCGTCGCCCACAAACTTGTCCAGGGTCCCCTGATATCTGAAGACCAGGTCCACCATCTCGGTAAAGTAGGTGTTGAGCACCTCCACCACGGCCTCCGGCGCCATGGCCTCCGACATGCTGGTAAAATTGCGGATATCGGCAAAGAGCACCGTCACCTGCTGGCGCCGCCCCCCCAGGGCCAGCAGCCCCGGATTCTTCAAGATCTCCTCGCACAACTCCGGACTCACATAACGGGAAAAGGTGTCCCGGAGCACGTGCCGCTCCTGGTAGAGGCGCAGGCGGCTCCGCAGGGACGCCTCGTGGCTGGCCTCTTCCATGGCAATTTCTTTGAGGAGGATCTTGAGTTCCTGATCGTCGGTCTCCTGGGACAGGGACAGATAGCTCTTCCGGGCCTCGGTTTCGTGGGCGATGGCCAGTTCGATGGCCTGAACAATATTCAGTTCGGGTTTGGATTCGAGGTCAGGCTGCTCGGGGTCCATATATTCCTTTAGGGGAGTGCTCCGGCCAGATCTGCAAACTGCAGCGCAATCCTGGAGAATTATATCACAATCTTTCTCTGAGGGAAGGGTAAGTCGAGCTTTTTCTCTGAAAATAACACGGTGGGGCGGGCCTCCGGGCCCGTTAGCGCGAGCTGGCCAGGGACGGCCGCCCCACCTACAGCCATTTTTCATCTTTCGGTGTGTCCATGGTGTCTGCGAGGAAATGGTCTTTGGTATAAATTTCTTTGCTAGCTGCATAGAAAAATCTGTTGCGCAGGGCGCACCCTGCACCCCACTGCTTGGAAAAATTCCCATAGGGGCGGTTCGCGAACCGCCCCTACAAAAAGGCTTTTCAGGCTTTACGGGTGGGCCATAAGCCCATGAATGACCGGCCCGAAAAGTTCTCCCGGTGGCACAGGCTTTCCAGCCTGTGCGGACCGCCTGGCGGGCGAGGACGCCCGCCCTACCGAACTTGCCATACGTTACTGCTGGGCCGAAGGCCCATGCGCGACTGCTCACTGCTCACTGCTCACTCTCCATAAAACACTTCCACCAAATAAAGCCCCTGCGCCGGCGCGGTGGGTCCGGCCAGGTGCCGGGCGCCGTTCTCCAGCAGTTCCGCCAGCTTGGCGGGCGGCGCCTTCCCCCGCCCCACCTCCACCATAGTCCCCACCAGGCTCCGCACCATGCCCCTTAAAAAGCCGGTGGCGGTAATGGTGAAGCTGAGCCAGCCGCCGGGCTCATCCCGCCAGGTTGCCGCCAGCACCCGGCGCACCGGATTAATATTGTCGCTGCCGCTGGCCCTGAACGCGGTAAAATCATGCTCTCCCGGCAGCGCCGCGGCGGCTTGGGCCATGGCCGCCAGGTCCAGGGGCGGGGCAATCCACCAGGCGTAGTTGCGGGCCAGGGGCGAGCGGTTCGGGCGGTTGAGGATACGGTACTCGTAAGTCTTGGCCCGGGCTGATATCCGGGCGTTAAACTCCGGCGGCGCTTCACGTGCCTCTAACACTGCGATGTCTTTGGGGAGCAGGGAGTTCAAGCCCTGATGAAACGCCTTGAGGGGGATGGAGCTCTGGGTGCGGAAATTGGCCACCTGGCCCCGGGCGTGGACCCCGGCGTCGGTGCGGCCCGAGGCGATGACCGCCGCGGGCGTCTGGGTCAGCCGGGCCACCGCCTCCTCTATCGTCCCCTGGATGGTGGCGGCGTCCAGTTGCCGCTGCCAGCCGTGATAGCGGCTGCCGTCGTATTCCAGGAGGAGGCGGATGTTTCTTCGCAGGTCCATGCGCGATGATTATTTTGGGGGTAAATCGGGAAATAGCCAGGGGGGTAAAAGGGGAAAAGGCGAAAGGGCGAAAGGGTTAAAAAGCAAAAAGTACTCCGTAGTCTTTCCCCTTTTCGCCTTTTTCCCTTTTACCCTTTTACCCTTTTCGCCCCTTCCTTTAAGGAAGGAACGGCGGCGTTTCCAACCCCAGCGTCTCGGGGAAACCCATCATCAGGTTGAAGTTCTGCACCGCCTGGCCGGCCGCACCCTTGGTGAGGTTGTCGATGGCCGAGATGACAATGACCCGCCGGCCGCTATGGTCCACCCGGAGGGCCAGGTCACAGAAATTAGCCCCCCGCACATCCCGGGTATCGGGGAGACTTCCCGCCGGATGGAGGCGGACAAAGGGGTGGCCCTGATAGAATTTGGCGTAGAGTTCCCGCAGGTCCGCTTCCGACCGGGGCGCCGTAAGATTGGCGTAAAGCGTGCCCAGAATACCCCGGCTCATGGGGACGAGATGCGGCGTAAAGGTGACGCTCACCGGGGTTCCGGCGAGCAGGCTCAGCTCCTGCTCCATTTCGGGGGTGTGCCGGTGCTCCAGCACCTTGTAGGCCCGGAAGCCATCATTGACTTCACAGAACGATATGCCCAGCAGGGCCTGGCGTCCGGCGCCGCTGGTCCCGGATTTACAATCGGCGATCACCGAATCGGGCACCAGCAGGCCCTCCTGGGCCAGAGGCGCCAGCCCCAGAATAACGCCGGTGGGATAACAGCCGGGGTTGCCCACCAGGCGCGTCCGGCGCACCTCATCCCGGTGCAGTTCGGGCAGGCCGTAAACCGCCTCGGCGTTTAACTCCGGCGCGGTATGCTCCTGGTACCACTGCTCATAGAGGCTGATATCCCGGAAGCGGAAATCGGCGCTCAGGTCCACGACTTTTAACCCCTGGGCCAGGAAAGCGGGAATCATGCCCATGGCGGTCTGGTGGGGCACCGCGGTAAAGACCACCGAGGCCGCGGCGGCGATCGTCTCGGGGGAAGGGTCCTGGAGGAAGGGAATATCGACTATACCGGCCAGGGCCGGAAAGATTTGGGAAAAGGGCCGGCCCGGATATTCCAGGGAGGTGAGGGCCGCCAGTTCGCAGCCCGGATGCCGCACCAGAAGGCGCACCAGCTCAAGCCCGGCGTAACCGGAGGCGCCGATAACTGCTACTTTGATTTTGTCCGCCACGGGGATCAAACCTTTCCTCGTCGTCCTCTTTCTCCCGAGATCATCGGGGGGAAAAGGATAAAAGGGGAAAAGGTAAAGAGGGACCACGGCAAGGGAAGTCTTTCTCCCTTGTCGCCGCTTGCCCTTTTCCCCTTTTTCCCCTTCTCAGGGTAAAAACCGGAAGTTCGCCTCTGGAATAGCTTAACGCTTGGAATACTGGCAGCCGCGGCGGGCGCCCCGGAGGCCGTATTTCTTCCGCTCTTTGATGCGGGCGTCCCGGGTGAGAAAACCGGCCTTTTTCAGGACCGGACGCAGCTCCGGGTTGAACAGAATCAGGGCCCGGCTCAGGGCGTGCTTGACGGCCCCGGCCTGTCCTTCCAGCCCCCCGCCCCGGACGTTGACCAGGATGTCGAACTCCGGGCCGACATTCACCAGGAGCAGGGGCTTGCGCACCAGGTTCCGGGTGGTTTCCATGGGGAAGTAGTCTTCGAACTCCCGCTGATTGACAATAATCCGGCCATTGCCGGGACGCAGATAAACCCGGGCTATCGCCGACTTGCGCTTACCCGTGGCATGGATGCCTGCTTTCTCCGCCATTAATCCTCCCAGGGAAGGGGCGCCGGCCTCTGGGCCTCATGCGGATGGTCTCCGCCGGCGTAAATCTTCAATTTCTTCAGCAGCTGCCTTCCCAAACTGTTTTTGGGCAACATGCCCCGGACGGCATGACGCAAAACCTCCTCCGGTTTCTTCTGAAGGAGTTTCCGGGCCGAAATCTCTTTGATCCCGCCAGGAAAACCGGAATGCCGGTAGTAGAATTTATTGTCCAATTTCCTGCCGGTCAGTTGCACCTGAGCGGCATTAACCACGACCACAAAGTCCCCGGTGTCGATGTGGGGCGTGAAGGTGGGCTTGGTCTTGCCCCGCAGCACCATGGCAATGCGGCTGGCCAGACGACCCAGGACCTTGTCCTGGGCGTCCACCACGTACCAGGCACGCAACACTTCCCCCGTCCGGGCGGTATAACTTTTCATAGTTAGAGACTCCTGAATCAGAACCATATATTTATATCGGAGTGCAGGGGGTATTGTCAAGGGGCCGGGGGGTGTTGCCATAAATTTAACCAGGATTTTTCTCACCTGGCGGCCGAATTATGCCGCAGATTTTGAACGCTGCCTGGTTAACCAATGGATTTAACTAATTAAGTTAGCTTATTCCGCCGCCGCTCACTATCTGGGCCGCCCAACCCCTCATCCCTGGCAACCGCTGACCTGGAATAAACCAAAATCTGAGATTAGCCTATGAAAAAATAATAGCTATGATAAATTTTCCGGATTGCGCTCCTAAGAGCGGCAAGATTGCGACGGACGTTTTGGGGACGGCCGGACCGTTTGCCGGGGCTATTTTCCCCCGCCGAAAATCTAATTTCCTTTGCTTTGGCGGGAGAATGTGGTAGACATTTTTAATGGAGTTGGTGGTGAGAAGATATGCCGTATTGTAATCAATGCCAGTTAATTCACGGAGAAGAACAGCGATTCTGTCAGCGTTGCGGCCAATTGTTGAAGGGTTCGCCCACTACCGCGGCCCGGCCTTGCGCCCGTTGCGGCACCTTGATCTGGCCCGGACAGAAATTCTGTACGGAATGCGGCCTGCCGCTCAGGGTGGCCCGGGTCAACCAGGAAGAGGAAGAAGCCCCTGGCCGTCCGCCGCTCTTTTACCCTCGGAGACCTGAAACCATGGCTCGTCGCCGCCAACGGCGCCCCGGCCGTTTTCTGTCGCTCATCGCCCTGGCCCTCCTCGTCGTGGGCGGGATTTACCTGTGGCGTCAACTGCCGTCGCGAGTCGCCATCGACCGGGTAGAGACCAAAACCGCGCCGCAAGACGATCTGCGCTCGGAAGTCGAAAAAATATCGGAAAAGATCCGCGCCGCCCATCTCAACAAGGATATCAACAAGTGGATCGGCTGTTACCACTCCGCCTATCCGAATCTGGGGCGGGTCGAGAACCAGATGCTGGAACTGTGGAAAAACTATGACATCAAGGAAGTCTCCTATCGCATTTCCAACGTCCAACGGGTAAGCGACAAGGAGGCCGCAGCGGACATCGTTTGGAACATCCAGCTCTACGATCACCGCACCCATGACTACACCCTGGTGCGGCAGAAATATCAAACCACCCTGGAGAAGGGTCCGGGTGGCTGGAAGATCCGGGACAGCAAGGAAGTGGCAGGAGGCTAAGGGTACCGTGGGAGCAGCGGCCATGCGTAAATTCTGGTGCATCGTAGGGGTGGGGTTGGGGTT
>Ga0366818_10021_pt1 | contig 72286 bp, 61 predicted proteins | sample TotcelFGM3001N14_FD_207090 | JGI IMG/M metagenome (GOLD analysis project Ga0366818, IMG submission 207090) | Enriched cells from coal bed in the Powder River Basin, Montana, United States - Total cells FGM rep3 HSBNCT.FGM.300.1.N14 ...
GAGCCGGGGCTGCCCAATCCCTTCTTCGTATTCAGCAACGGTTTGGGAGGCATCGCCGATCCGCCCAAGGTGCTCGACGAGCTGGGTTACGCCGGCGTCGGCATCAGCGGTCTGAACGTCCTCGGAGCGGTGCAGCAGTACGAGCGGGCGGGCCTGAAGGTCTTCAATACCTACGTCGGCTGCCGGCTGGACAAGACGCCTGCCTACGATCCGCAATTCAAGCAGGCCATCGAGGAACTCAAGGGCACCGGCGTCGTCCTGTGGCTGACGGTCCTCGGCGGCAAGTACGGCCAGGAGGATGACAAGGCCGGGGATGTCCTTCGGGAGATCGCCGATCTGGCCGCCACGTCCGACCTGCGTGTGGCCCTCTATCCTCATGCCGGCTTCTACGTGGCGACCACCGCCGACGCCTTGCGATTGGCCAAAAAGGCGGATCGCAAGAATCTGGGCGTTTCGATCAACCTCTGCCACGAGCTGATGACCGACCAGGGCCCCAAGCTGGACGAAACGATCCGCGAAGCTGCCCCGCACCTGTTCGTGGTCTCGATCAACGGGGCGGACGTCAAGCAGCCAGGCTACAGTTGGGACCGCCTGATTCAACCGCTGGGTCAGGGAGACTTTGATGTCTGCAGCTTCCTCGCCAAACTCAAGGCGATCGGCTATCGCGGCCCCATCGGGCTTCAGTGCTACGCGGTCAAAGGCGACAAGCTGGAGAACCTCCGCCAGTCGATCAAGGCTTGGAACGAGTATCGGGCTCGCCTGGGCGCGGAAGGATCTGACGGGAAATAGCCGAAAATTTCGGACATACGTAGTCACCACGAGAAGGAGCATCCGATGAATGCTTGGCAATGGTTCGCAGCCGGTTTGGCCATGTTCGGCCTGGCACTGGAGGCACCCCAACTGCTGGCTGGAGAGCCGACGCCGGGCACGCCGGCGAAGCCGGAAAACCTGGCCCGAGCGGCTCAGGCTTCGGCGTCCACCTCGTACAGCGGCCAGTACTTGGCTCAGTTCGCCTGCGACGGGCAAGTGCCCGCTCCGGGCAGCGCGGCCGACATCGGCAAAGCTTGGGCCGCGCGGGGCAACGACCATCCCGAAGGCGTCGCCTTTACGCTCCAATGGCCGGAGCCGGTCACGATTGCCGAAGTCGTGTACTACGGCCGAACGGCGTTCGCCGCCAGCGAGAACTGGAAGGATTTCGAGATCCGCCTGGACGACGCGCTCGCCGTGGTCCTCAAGGGCACCCTCGTCGGCGGCCACGGTCCGCAGCGCATGTCACTGCCGGAGGCCGCCACTGCGCGGAAGCTGACGATTCGGTTCACCAGCTCGTGGGGTGGCCCGAATCCCGGGGCGTCGGAAATCGAGGTTTATGCGACGCGACCGGCCGAGGCCGCCTTGGGCGCATTCATTCCCGCCAACAAGCTGTTGATGGACGGCAGCGGCCCCCCCGCCGCCGCCCACGGTCGAGGAATCGGCCCAGCTGGCCCGTCAACTGAAGGCCGCCCGATTTGGCTTTACAAAAATGGTTGCCGTCCAGCGGCATCATATCGGTGCTTCGCACGTCTACACCTATCACTGCGAGGGCCAGCGGGACGGCGGAGGCCTGTTCGTGTACGACGTAGCCGACGGTAACTTGACGCGGTTGGTCGATTCGCCCGACGGCCAAATCCAAGCCTGCGACCTGTCGTACGACGGTCGGACGATCGTCTTCGGCTGGCGGAGGCAGGCGGCTCCGTACCAGGTGTATACGATCAATATGGATGGTACGGACCTGCGTCAGCTGACCCAGCCGGCCGACGGCCACAACTACGACCCGGCCTGGCTGCCCGACGGCCGCATCGTGTTTCTGTCGTCGCGAATCTCCCAGGCGGCGTACTGTTTCTTTACGCCGGTGGGTATCTTGTGGACCATGAACGCCGACGGTTCCGATCAGCGCCGGATCTCGTCGAACTATCTGAACGACTTCACGCCGGCCGTGATGAACGACGGCCGCATCATCTACGGCCGCTGGGAGTACGTGGATCGGCCGGCGATCCCGATCCAGAGTCTCTGGACCATCCAGGCCGACGGCACCATGCTGCAGGGATTCTTCGGCAATCGTGTCTTGGATCCGGCGTCGTTCATCGAGCCCCAGCCGATTCCCGGATCCCGCGCGGTGCTGTGCACGCTGACCGGCCACAACGGATCGTGCCGCGGCGCGATCGGGATCATCGATCCCAGTCACGGGAACAACGCCCAAGCCGGCATCCGGAACATCACTCCGGAGATCCGGCTGCGCGGGATCGCTCACAGCAGCAATGGCCCGCGGGGACCGTACCAGACGCCGTATCCGATCGATCCGCGGCATTACCTTGTCTCGTATGACGGCACGCTTCTGGTGCGCGATTACGACTGCACCGAGCAGGCGACGGTGCTGGAGCCCCGCGACGGCATGGGATTCTACAATCCGCGACCGGTGCGCAGCCGGACGCGACCGCCGATCCGCAGCAGCCAGCTGGCCGCCGACGGCGACGCCGCGAGCATGGCGACGCTGTATCTCCAGGACGTCTACAACGGCTTGGAGCCGCATGTCCAACGCGGCGAAGTGAAGCAGATCGCGGTCGTCCAGGAGGTGACGCGAGCCTTGATCTCCAGCGCCGGCATCCATCGGCCGCTGTACGACTTTCAGCGGATGCTCGTGTCGTGCGGGGCGACCTATGTGCCGAAGAAGGTGCTGGGATTCGCCGACGTGGCCGAAGACGGCTCGGCCAGTTTTCGTGTGCCATCCATGCAGCCGCTGTACTTCATCGCCCTGGACGCGGAGGGTCGAGCCGTGCAGCGCATGAGGAGCTTTACGCATCTGATGCCGGGCGAGGTCCAAGGCTGCGTCGGATGCCACGAGTCGCGTCACGACGGGCCGCGCCCGCTGTTGCCGTCCGTGCTGGCCCGCGAGCCGCAGGACCTCGCTCCGCCGGAATGGGGCGTGCGCGGCTTTTGCTACGCGACGCTCGTCCAGCCCGTGCTCGACCGGCATTGCGTCGACTGTCACAACGCCCACAAGACCAACGGGGTGGACCTGGCGGGTGACCGTACCGACTGTTTCAACGTTTCCTACGAAACGCTGGCCGACGTCGGCCAAGGGCGAACCGGCAGCCGGTACGTGAATTGGATCCCCACGTACAACGGTCACGAATGGAACATTCAAGAGATCACGCCGAAGAAATGGGGCTCGCATCCCAGCAAGCTGGCCGGCCTCGTGCTCGACGGCCATCCGGACGAGGACGGCAAGCCTCGCGTCAATCTCAGCGAACCGGAGCGGCGGCGGGTCCTGATGTGGATCGATCTGAACGTGCCCTACTACGGCACGGCCGATACGGCGCATCCCGACTTGCCGGGCTGCCGGCAGATGTATCCCGCCGCGCTGCCGGAAGTGATGAACGACGTCTTCGCACGACGCTGTGCCGAGTGTCACCAGGCGCAGCAGCCGACCATGGCCAAGAGTTGGACGCCGCGAACGTCGCGCTGGCGGGGCGACACGTTGGGGCTGCGGATCGAGCGGCCCGAACGAAACGCCTTCTTGCTGGCTCCCCTGCCCGAGAGCGCCGGCGGGACCGGCAAGTGCGGCCAAGCCGTGTTCGCCTCGACGCGCGATCCCGATTACCAGGCCGTGCTCAAGACGTTCGAGCCCATTCAAGAGTTGGCCAGGCAGACGCCGCGCATGGACATGCCGGGAGCCGTTCCCGCTCGCATCTGTTTTGAGTGCCGGCGCGCCGACGAAGCCGAGCCGCCGTCCTCCAGCCCATGATGCGCATATCGCTCGACTCGGCGGAGACGATGTGCAACTTCGGCGACAGCGGGCGCACCCTACCTGCTCTCCAATTCAAAGTTGATTTCGTTGTCGCCGGCCGTGATTTCCCGCCTCAATTCCGAGTTGGTATTGTACTTCGCCAGCAGCAACTCAGGGAACCTCTTCATTTCGCCGGTGGCCGGGTCGGGCCGCTCGCCGCCGGTCGTAATGCGGACGGTGTGTTGGCCCTGCAGCGCCCCTGATTGGCTGAGGCTGTACTCAAGGGTGTACGCGCCGGTGGCATCCGTGCGCGCAGCAGAAGGCCGGCCCGCGTCGGGCACGAACTCGATACCGGCATCGGGCAGAGGGTTGCCGTCGAGTGTCACCTTGCCGTGAACTGTTTCGGTGTCGGGGCCTGAAGACCGCCCGCAACCCGCGGCAGCGACGAGCAACGCCGCAACCGCGGTCAAGATGGCCAGACTGCTCAACTTTACTATGGTACGAGACAAAAACATTCCCTTTCTCCCTTTGTGTATACTCCATACGCGTGCGAGCTGTGGCGGAAGCTTCAAAAGACGCTTGTCGCCACTGTCGAACCAGTCTCTTCTCAAAGGCTGGCTTTTCGACTTAATACTGGCCGATCACTTGGCCGTCTGCTCGCTGTCCGAGGTACTGATAAACCCGGGCAAAGTCGATGTCCTCGCTGAGGAACCGCGTGGAGCCGTCCAGCAGGCAGACCATCGCGCCGCCGGGGTGCATGCTGGCGATCGCCGCGTTCACGTCGTCCCAGTCGGCCCACGACGTGGGATTAATCGGACGAAACGTGTTGCAGAGGCTATCGTACTGCCAGTCTTTGGAATGCTGGGTCCCTTTGGGCGTTCCTGCCCAGACGCCGGCGCGGGACAGCGTGTTATTGTTCCCGGCCTTCGTTTGCCAGCAACGCTCGCCAAGTCCGATCGTGTTGCTGGTGCCATCGATGATCTCGCTGAGATTCAGGCCTTTATTGCGGAAGAATGTCCCGTCACAGTTGTCGTAGCAGCTCTGTTGGCTGCCCAGCATTCCCATATAGTTGGACGTGGCCGGCTTAGAGATCGCCGTGTTTGCATACGTACAGTTCGACCAGGTCCAGTTACGGTTGTTGGTCGGCGCCGAGGTGTCGGACGGGCAGCGATAGGCCTTCAAAGGCGTGGCGATTTCGGCCAGTCGCTGATCGATCGGGACAAGGCCATTCCCACAGCTGTCCCACAGCGCGGTCTCCTCGATGAACGGCAGGATCAACGCCGACCACGACCAGCCGTTCGGTTCATTGGTTGAGATCGTATAGCCGGTCGGCGCATAGCCGGTCGGCTGCACGACGGCGCCCGGCGGCAGGGTTCGGAAGGTGTCATGATAGTTGTGCAAACCGACGCCCAACTGCTTGAGGTTGTTCATGCACTGCGACCGCCTGGCTGCCTCTCGAGCCGCCTGAATCGCGGGCAACAGCAGCGCGACCAAGATGCCGATGATCGCAATCACAACCAATAGTTCCACAAGAGTAAAGCCGTTGCGACTATTTCGCCCGCTCAATAAAACTGCTCTAGTCATTTATAACTCCAATTAGACATGAACAAAAAGACCCAAAAACCTAGGTTTGGATAGCCAATTTAAGTAGCGCTCGCGGAATTGAATTCGGCCGAGATTCGCCGTTGCCGTAAAGGAGGGACGTTGGACCGGCTACGAGAAGTTCTTTGTGAAACTTTGATCCGCGATCATTAAAGATGACCGTTAGATCCGCAAAACCTCATTGCTCCGACCGTAACTGTTGATCCGCACCAGCTACGATTTTAAGAATTTGGCGAGGTAAACGCAAGCCTATTGGTCTTGCAGGCTCATAAATCCGCCGCGGTCCGGCGACGTTACAAACTTCCGTTCCTGAACAGGTACCCCCTCGGGGGCACCTTCTTGCTCCACGGGCGGCCAAATTTAACTTTGTGGAAAATCCCTGGGGTCCCAAGATCCGCTTGCCGTAGCGGCGAACCACTCTATTAATGTAAGTGCTGTGGTCCGGGGCCAGCCGTAGGCGACCGTTGCGAGACGACATTCCCCATCCCAAGTTCCGGCCAGTCTTGCGCCGGCCCGATTTTTCTGTCGTAAGCGAGAGGCCGCGATGTCAAGCGGCAAGGGCATTGTCATTATGCTGAGCTACATCCACGAAGCCCCGCTCGCGAACCAGCAGGAAGAGACGAACGATTGCTTTGACGGGAGGCGGTTTGCCGCCGATTGGGGGCTTGTGGGCCAGACCGTACTGCTCTTCGCCGTCTGGATCTATCTGTGCAGTTTGCACTGGAACAACGATGGGCTGTGGTTTCAGGGGGACGCGCCGCGGCACGCGCTGACGGGGCTTTTTTGGAAAGATTATCTCCAGAGCTTTCCGACGAACCTGAAGGATTACACGTTGAGCTATTTCGCCCGATATCCGGCGATTAAGCCGACGTCGTATCCGCCCCTGTTCCATTGGCTCGAAGGCGGGATGTACGGGCTCGCGGGCCCCTCGCCCTATGTCGCCAAGCATCTGGTACTGCTGTTTGCCTTGCTGAGCGCCGTCTACACGATGTTGTGGCTGCGCCGTTGGCTTGCGCCCGAAGCGGGATGGGCAGGAGCCCTCTTGCTGCTCCTGCCGGGGATCGTTCGCTGGTCGCATGGCATAATGCTCAACGTGCCTGCACTAGGTTTCAGCCTGGCCGCCCTGTTTTATATGCGCTGTTGGATGGATCCACAGCGGGACACCGCGGGTTCACGCCAGCTGTACTTGGGAGTGGCGTTGAGCGTGGCGGCGGTGGCGACCTACTATCCGGGCGCCGTGGTGCTGGTGGTGATCGGAGCCTGGCTCGCATGTTTCGGCGGATACCGGCGTCTGCTGAGCCGCCGAACGCTCGCTTGGGCGGGAGCAAGCTCGCTGGCCGTGGCACCCCTCGGCTGGCTGTTGCTGCGCTGGGCGCCGACGAGTGTCGGATGGGTGATTCCGGCGGGAGAGCAAGTGGCAAGTCTGGGGAACTGGCTGTACTACGCAGTCCGGCTGCCCAACCTCGTCGGATTTCCTCTGCTCGGCCTCGCGGCCGCAGGGGCGGCGGCGGGATGCGCGAGCCGCCGCTGGCGGCATGAAACGTGGGTCCTGCTGATCTGGATTGCCGTGGTCTACCTCGTGTTCAGCCTGATTCGGGGCAAGGAAAGCCGGTATGTGCTGCTGCTTTGCCCAGCCCTGTTGATGCTGGGCACGATCGCCATCCTGGTACTTGTTCAGGCGGTCGGCCGGCGTCTGCGAGCGACGCCGGCCGCGATCCGAATCGCCACCGCCGCGATGGTCCTGCTGCTGATCGGCGTGCAAGTTGAGCAAGCTTGGCGGATTCCGGTCCCGGCGCTCAGCGGATTTCGCGAAGCGGCGGCCTTCTTTCGCCGGCATGCCCCGGCCGAACCGGTTCTCTACGACGGGTACTACGACGGTCCGTTCACTTTTTATGTGCGGGCTGGCGACCCCGGATTCCGCCAGCAAGTTGTGCTGGGGAACAAGCTTCTGTACGCCTACGCCTTGGACCAGGGGTGGCATTTGGAGGAGTATGCGTCGACTCCCGACCAGGTACTCGAGATCCTGCAATCACGGGGCGGTTGCCGCTGGCTGGCGATTGAAATGAGCGACCGATCCGACACGTTGGCCGCCGCCCGGCTGTTGCGCGAGGTTGTGCAACGCGAAGAATTCCAGCAAGTGGCGTCGTTTTCCATGGGTCCGCCGGGACGCATCGACATCTACCAACTGCTCGTACCGGTCCAGACGCCGGAATTCGTGGAACTGCCCTTTCCTATCCTAGGCGCCGGGACGCGGTTTCGCACGCGCCCCATTCCGGCGCGCCGCTTGGCGCATGACCGGGGATCGCAGGACTTTCTGCAATGAACCGTTGCGATTCAGACGTAAGCGGCCCCGCGGCGCCGACCGCGTAGGGTGCCGCTAGACGCGTCCGGACGGCAGGGGACGAGCAAAGCCTTGTTTTCCCGATCAACTGCTGCGGCGCCAGAAGCAACGGAACACGCTCGTGGACCGCCCGCCCAATCTCCGTCGGCGAGCGCCTCCCTGCGACCCGAGGGCACTTCCTATGGTGGGATGTTGATTGGATTATTGCATCCCAGCTGTTCGGAATCAACGTCACCGGGTTCCGTATGCTCTACAGTCTCTGCAGATAGATATCCTTGAACTGGACGCGCATCGGAGGCCCGACGTGGACCTGCAACGCCAGCCAACCGTGGACCAGGCGCTGGGGATCGCGGTCGTCCAATTCGCACATCGTCACGCCGTTGATCTTCAGCACCACGCTGCCGCCTTTGGCAATCACGGCATAGTCGTTCCACTCCTGCGGCTTGACGGCTCGAAGCAATTCCGCGGGATCGCCGAGTGATCCGGTGACCTGCCTCTTGCCCGCTTCGTCGATCGCCACTTTTTCGCCGCGTTCGGCCAACACGCCGCGGAGCAGGTATTCCATGATCACGCCGGTCCAGCGGCCCGAGGCATCGAAATCGGCTTGAGTTCCCACCAGCGGATCGCCTTGGGTCTGATTCGGCGGCCGTTTCTTGGCTCGATAATAGATGCCCGAGTTGCCGTTTTCCAAGCGGAACTTCAGCCGCAATTCGAAATTCTCGACTTGGTCTTTCCAGATCAGAAAGTTATTCTCCTTCAGGCCCGTGTCCGGCGTGGTCTGCCCGGTGATCGCGCCGTCCTGGACCGACCAAATGCCCCGGTCGCCGTGCCAGCCGTCCAACGTTCGGCCGTCGAACAGCGAGAGGAATCCGGGCTCCGGTGCGGGCTGCGTGCCGGGAACGTTCGTCCGCACGGGCCGGCTGGCGCGCGGCTCCGTCGGGGCCTCGAGATCGCCGGTGGCAAACTGGATCGCATCCAGATAGAACTGCAGCGTCTGCGGATTCGAATACAGGCTGGCCATGTGGCCGAACGAAGTGTTGAAAATCCGGCCTTTGCCATGGGACTTGACCCAGGTCAACGCGAAATCGTCTTGTTTGCGGTTCAGCCAGCGGACGCCCATGTTCGTCGTGGCGGGATCGATCGACATCAGGACGCGCAATTCCGAGCGGTCGTAGGGAGGACCGTAGGCGTAGATCTCGTCGGTGATGCGAAAGTCCTTGCCGCCAAAGGCCGCCACCAGCGGATGATCCGGCTCCTCGACCGTCACTCCGACTTCTTCGGTCCACGGATGTCCCGTAAACGTGGCACCGAACAGTTCTTTGAATTCGGGCCACTGCCGATTCGCGGCGATGGCAAAGTGCAGGCACACAACTCCGCCGCCGTTTTCGACGAAATCCAGAAAGCTCTTGCGGAGCGCCATCTCCACCGTTTCGGCATCCCCGCCCAACTTTTTCAACGGTCCCTTGGCCAAGTCCGCCGGCGTCGGCGTGATCCAAGCGCCGGAAGCGTTGTTCAGCACGATGGCATCGAACTGCTTGAGGTTCTCGGGCGCATACATCGCCAGATCGTCGCTGACCACCGGCTTGAAAGCCCCGCTTACTTCGCCGATGGCCTTCATCCCTTCTTCGCCATACGGGATGCAATAGCCCTTGTGCGGATCCTTGTCCATCAGGTGGGGCGGCGTGTTCCAGATCAACACCGTGCGCGCGCGTTGGGGCGTGACGCGGGCGTTGACCTGTTGCGCCGCCTTGCGAATCTGAGCGGCGTGGTGCGGATGGACTTGGGCCTCGGCGGACAGCGCGAGCGCACCCAGCAGCAAGCAGGTCAGGCTCACGATACGAGCGTGATGAATTCTCATGGCAAAAGCTCCTTGGGCAGTCGGGTCTTGAAATGTAACGTGCGCCATTGGCGGACTTCATGCACAGACATTAAAGGGTGGCTTCCCAGCGTGCCGCTTGATCGCGAAGGTACTCGACCAATCCGTTGGAATGCGACCGCAACAACGCGGCGGCTTCCGCTGCGGCGCCGCGGTCCAACGCCTGGACAATCGGCTCGTGCTCGCGGGCGATGACCAGGGGGTCGACGGTCGTCAAATAATCCATCGTAAAGCGGGTCCGCACCTCGAAAGCCAAGGCGTCCCAAACCCGCAGCAATACATGGTTGCCGGACGCTTCGACGATCGTGCGATGGAATACCTGATTGTGATGTTGGTAGCTGGCAAAGTCGCGTTGCTCGGCGGCTTGGATGATCCGCCGGACCACGCCGCGCAACGCTCGGCATTGGCGGGCAAAACGCGGCGCCGCCAATTCGACGGCCAGCGGCTCCAACACGGAACGGATCTGGAACGCTTGAATCGTCTCCGGCAGGCTGACTTGACGAACCCAAGCGCCTCGATGAGGCGCCGATCGCAGCACGCCCATCGCCACCAGTTCGCGAATCGCCTCGCGGACCGGAATCGAACTGGCGCTCATCTCCTCGGCAACCCGGGCCTCGACCACACGGTCCCCGGGCTGTAATTGCCCGCACGCAATGCGGTCCAGCAAACGCTCGCGGATCTGGTGCGAAATCGACTCGCGATGGATCGTCACCGGTGCCAGTCTGTCCATTTATAATCCGTCCGCCTTCAGCTAATCTTTCATCGAGTCTTCACCTTACAGCGTCCAGCCCGCACGGTACGGACGGCGCAGCAGGGCGTCGGCTTGCGCATGGTTGACGATCTTGCCCTCCAGCGGATCGTACTCCAATTCGTCTTCGAACTGGGTGGCGACGTTGGCCAACAACAGCATTTCCATGTACGGACCGGTGCTGCTGAAGTTGGACCAGGCCGTCCAACTGGTGTCGCCGCGGGCGACGCGCAGCCAGTCCGGTTCGGGCATCCCGTGCGAGTTGGTCAGCCGTTGGGGACCGCGTGTGTCCAGGTCCACAAACTGTTTTGCGGGCAGAAGGTCGATCGTGTAATTGTGCCCGGTCGAATGCAAGCGGCCCTTGGCGCCCAACAGAACCGCGCCGGCGAACTCGGACCATTTCTGCTTCTTGTCCCCCTGCTTGGCCTGATTGTTTGGATCGTCCCAATCGGCCGGATCTCCGACCAATTCATGCAGCTTCTCCGTCCAGCCCGGCGCTCCACCGCCGTTGACCCAGTGGATGGTGACCGGCGCCAGTTCGCCTCGCGCGGGGATCTGGAAATCGACTTTTTCCCACCGCGGGAACGATATCCGGTTGACGCCGGAAACCTCGGCCCGGACCTTGATCCGCGGTCGAGCCGGCACGTCCGCGTGCCACAGCGATGCGATGTCCAGTGCCAGGAACGTCAGATAGCTGGTATGCGAAGCCCACATGCCGATCTGGCCGGTGCCGAATTCTCGCCACTGCGACCAGCCGAGCCAACTGGCGTGGAACGGACGCTGCAAGATGGGGCCGAGCCAAAGATCCCAATTCAGATAGGGCGGGGCCGTCTGCTCGCCCTGAGGCGGCTCTTTCTTGTCCGCCCCGCCACCGGAGTTCCAAATATAGACTTCCCGGACCTCGCCCAGCACGCCGTCCTGGATCAACTCGACGCCGCGGCGGAATTGGGCCCCGGACGAGCCCTGGTTGCCCATCTGCGTCGCCACCTTGTGTTGTTCGGCCACCTGCCGCATCGTGCGGGCCTCGTGGACGCAGCCGCAGAGCGGTTTTTCGACGAAGGCATGTTTGCCGGCCTTCATCGCTGTGACGGCGGCGATCGCGTGCGTATGGTCCGGCGTGGCGACGATGACCCCGTCGATCTGCTTGTCCAGCTTGTCGAGCATTTCGCGGAAATCGTGAAACTTGGGAACTTCCGGGTGCTCCCGATAGGCCGCCGTCGCCTTGCTTTCATTCACATCGCAAAAGGCCACCACGTTTGCCTGCCGGGGGATCACGTCCGCGTACCATTTGCCGCGGCCGCCGACGCCGATCAGGGCGATGTTCAGCTTGTCGTTGGCCGCATAGCTGCGCGCCGACAGAGCGTCGTTCAGGATCACAAAGCCGGCGGCCGAACTCGCCATGCCTCGAAGTGCGCGGCGGCGCGTGATGTTGTGATTCAGGGTCTTCTCCTTTTGGTTACAGGGACCAGCCCTGGCGGTACTCGGGATGCGCCACGGCGTCGGCTTCCGCATGGTTGACGATCGTGCCTGCCAACGGGTCGTATTCCAATTCGTCCGGGAACTGGGTTGCCACGTTGCCCAGCATCAGCAGCTCGACGAACGGGCCCGTGTTGCTGAAGTTCGACAGTGTCGGCGCGCCGCCGCGGGCCGCTTGCAGCCAATCCCGCTCGTGGCCTTGGGCGGCCGGGAACGAGTCCGCCCGTCTGGGTTCTCCCGCGAATCGGTCTTCAGGATAAAGGAAGATGCCGCCGTTGTGCTCGTTGGCTCGGAGCATTCCCTTCGCTCCGACGATCAGGGCGCCGCCGTGCTCTTTCCAACGTTTCTCTCCGGCGTCGCCCCAATCGAGCTGGCGGCCGATGTACGCTTCCACCGTTTTGCGCGTTTGCTGGTGGCCGGCGAACCAGACGATGGTGATCGGCGGCAGGTTGTCGCGAGCGGGGATCATGAACTTGACCAGCTCCCAGCGCGGAAACGACAGCTTGTTGATCTCCGACGCCTCGGCCTGGATCCGGATCCGCGGCTTGGTCTGCGGGTCGGCTCGCCAGCACGCCAAGGCGTCGATGGCCAGGAACGCCAAGTAGGCGCTGTGAGTCGCCCACCAGCCCAGCATGGCCGTGCCGAAATCGCGCCACGCATTGATCTGGAGCCATTGTGGATGGAATTCCCGCCAGGCGGCCGGACCGACCCATAGGTCCCAGTTCAGGTACTCGGGAACAGGCTGCGTGTCGGCGGGCCGCGCCGTGCGATTGGTGCCCCCGCCCGCGTTCCAGACGTAAATCTCGCGGATCTCTCCCAGCCCTCCTTGCCTGACGAGTTCCACGCCCCGGCGAAACTGGCCGCTGGACGAACCCTGGTTGCCCATCTGCGTGGCGACCTGTTGCTGTTGGGCCGTCAAACGCATCGCCCGCGCTTCGTGAACCGTCCGCGACAACGGCTTCTCCGTGAACACGTGCTTGCCGGCCTTCATCGCAGCCACCGAGGCGATGGCGTGCGTATGGTCGGGCGTGGCCACCACGACGGCGTCGATCTGCGGCCCCAGCTTGTCGAGCATCACGCGAAAATCTTGAAACTTCGGCACGCCGGGATGCGTCTTGTAGGCATAAGCCGCTTTGCTTTCATTCACGTCGCACATCGCCACGACGTTGGCCAGCTTGGGGATCTCGTCGACGAACCAGCGGCCGCGGCCGCCGACGCCGATCAGCGCAACGTTCAGCCGTTCGTTCGCCGCACAGGCCCGGGCGGACCGGCTGTGGGAAAGGATCGTCAGCCCTGCACCGCCCAGGGCCGCATTTCGAAAAAACGTGCGTCGCGTCAGTTGTGGCATCACACTTGTCCTCCTGGGGCGGTTCACGGTCCTGCCGGGTTTCTTCCGTACACTTCGATCTCCGTGCATTGGTTCAAATCGTTTTCGGTGTTGCCGTTGCCGTACAGCCGCACGTAGCGGGCGGCTGCCGCGGGAACGGCGATCAGCAGCCCCTCGTGGCTGTCGATATACTCCCGATCGCGGCCAACTCCCAAGCCGGACGAATTGTCAAAGTCGTTGTTAAATGCAGTGCGAACATTTTTCGTGAATTGCGGATCGTCCGCCAGTTGGACCACCACGTCGTGGTACACGCGAGCTTGCGCATGATAATGCCAAATCGCAATGGCAAAAATTTGGCAGCGGTGCTGCAAGTCGACCTGGAAATACTGCCTGCCCGGCCCGATTTCTACATAGCTGCCTTCGTACCCGTCCTTGTCTCCGTCGGTCACCTGACTCAATTCGCCCAACGTTGGCGCGCGGTCGCTGGCCGTGACGGACTTGTGCAACGCCACGTTGGCAATCCCAGGCGGAACGAGCAGCTCGGGACGCGTCCCGGGACGGAACTCGCGCAGGTTGGCAATCTTGAGGTGGATGGGCGTGCCGATGAATTGCGGGCGGGGCAGTTGCAGCTGCAGCGGCACCCTGTCAGCGGACCGCTCGCCGCCCCAGCAAGCCGTCGCCGCGATCACGAGGGAGACACCGATCAGCCACCGCCCGCTCGACCATCGGCTCGCGCCTCGATGGCGCCGCCGCGGGCGGGTGAATCGGGAGGACGAACGCGGAAAGACCATCCAAGCGGCTCCTGCCAAATCGTATATGATATCGGCGCAGGGTAACCGGCGAGGCCGGATATAGCAATCCCCGCGCCTGGGGAAATTGCGCGAATGGTTGCCGGAAAGGGCCGTTCCAATCGCCGGCGAAGCCTTGGACGTAAATGTTTCTCGTCCCCCCCTCCTGGAAGGGTTGGAGCTCGGCTCCGAAGGTGCAAGCCGGTACGCACAGCCTCGGGCCCGACAGCCGTTCTTATACCGTCCGTTCGCGGCTGACCATGGCCTCGAACACGCGTCCGCGGCGGACACGGCGGACGGTGAAAACCGCTCCGTCGACTCGGATCACGTCGCCCGGTTTGGGCGCATCGCCCAGATGCCGATGGAGCCATGCCGACAGGGTCTCTTGGTCGCGGTCCAGCCCGGTGCCCAAGCGGATGTTGACCTCCGAGATCCGCACGCCTCCGCCCACCATCCACGTGCCGCCGCTGAGTGGATGCAGCAGACGTGGCAGACGGTCGAATTCATCCTCGATCTCGCCCACCAATTCCTCGACCAGGTCTTCCAGCGCCACGATTCCGAGCGTCCGCTCCTGACTGTCCCGCACCACGGCGATGTGAATGTGCTGCTCGACGAACAACCGCAGCAAATCGGCGGCGGAGTCCTCCAGGGCCGCATAGTGCAAAGGCCGGATGATGCCCTCCAAGCTGGAATCGTTCGGGTTGGTGCGCATAAAGTAGATCATCTCTTTGAAGTTCACGTAGCCGACGACTCGATCGACGTCGCCGTCCCGGCATACGGGAAACCGCGTATGGGCTTCGAGGTGAGCAATGACCAACGCGTCGGCGAGGCCCATTCCCGTCGACAGAAAACTGACGTGCTGGACGGGAATCATGACCTCGCGGACGCGCAGGCGAGACAGTCGCATGGCGCCGCGAATGATCCGCTCCTGGTGACTGGTGATCTGGTTGGCCAAACGGGCCATGCTGGCCAAGGCGGTGATTTCCTCGAGCGTTGCACGCGACTCGCCGGCGAGGCCTTTGCCTTCGAACGGCCGATTGACCCAATGAATCACGGACAGCAGAGGGCGGAACGCGCGAATCAGCACGCTCAACGGTTGCGCGACCACTACGGCGATTTCGCGGTTATAACGCACGCCGAGCGTCTTGGGCAGAATCTCGGTGAATTGGAGCATCAAATACGTGAAAATCAGGGAAAACACGAAAATCCAACGGCTTCCGAACAGCGTGTCAAACTCCGCACCGGCGATCGAAGCTCCGATCGTATGGGCCGACGTGTTGAGAATCAAGATCGCCGCGATCGGCCGCTCGATGTTTTGCTTGAAACCCTGCCAGATTGTACCGATCCTCGGGTGGCGGGAGCTGATTTGTGCCACATGACTGGGGGTCAGACTGAGCAACGCTGCCTCCATCATCGAACACGCCGCCGATACCGACAAAGCCACTGACACGCTCGCAACAAACAGCCACATGATGTACGGACCTCTTTTTCGGGCCAAACTCTCGGTTCGCAGGAGCGCACGATTCCTTGGAAAGCGATCGTCCCAACCCTGCATCCTTAGAATTGTTACGCAAATCGGCGGCTGACGAAAGCCCGGCGGGATCCTGGATCGTCATTGAGGCTGCCGGCCGGTGGGGATCAGGCGACGACGCGCCGGCGGCATTCGCCACGGCAGGCGGGAGAATTTCAGCGTCCCGCTGCCGTGAACGACGTCGGAATATCAACGCGCCGCGACAAGATGACGGAGCATGGTCCAGGCGCAAGCCAGCCGCACGCTGCCGGACATTCCAACCGTCAGCTTGATATGCGGTGAACGGTCGCGACGTGTGACTTGGGGTTCGCGGATTTCTCGACGCTGGAGAAACGGCGGCACTTTTGCGAAGAGGAACTGCGGGTCAACCGGCGGCTGGCACCGGAATTGTATCTCGAAGTCGTGCCGGTTTGCGGGACCCTGAAGCGTCGACACTCGGGGGCCGGGGCGAGCCGAACGAATACGCCGTCAAGATGCAGCGATTTCGGGGGCTTCCGGCTCTGCCGCAATCGGCTCGGGTTCCACCGGTTGCAGGGGGATCCCGCGATCACCTCGGATTCTCGGCTTTTCCTCGACAGCACTCATATCGTTGAACCTCCATTTTCGTCAAGCACATACCGCGACACGTTCTTCGCTCTTCACAATGCGAAAGTACCCGTTCAATCGAAGCCGATCAAAGATCTCGCGAACAATCGGGCTTAACCCGCGCAGGAACAGCGTGCATCCGAATGGTTGCAGCCGCTTTTTCATCCCCACGAACGCGGCCAGGAACGAACTGTTGATGTCTTTCAGCTGGGACAAGTCGACGATCACGCAATCCAGCGTGCCGTGCCGGCCAAGAGAATGGACGACCCGCTCGACCTCCAACGGTTCCGGTGCTCGCCCCGCGACGACTTCGAGAACCACACCCTCGGCGGAATCTCGCCGTCGACACCACAAATAAGAGCCGCACTCGCAGCAGGGAGCGTCAAAGGGCGGCACGGGTGCCAGGTGAGCCAGGGCGTTGCCGCAGACCGGACATTGATAAGCAATCTTCACTTCGTCTGTCGTGCCACTCATGATGGTGACTCCTCTCGCTGAAGACTCTTGAGTAACGCTTCCGATTCCCGATCGATTGATCCCGTTCCATTCCAGTTTTCGTCCGACAATTCGAGGGCAAGCGGGGACATCTGGACCATGGTGCCGGTCTTTGGCCTTGCACCTGTTATCCCGCCGCACCACCTTACGGTAGATTCTCCACCCGTTCTCCATTCATCGCTTCCACGATGTCCGACACCCGAATCGTCGGCACCGTCCACCACGTTTCACGTGGTCCCCGATCTCGCTTGGCCCGTTGTCGCGGCGACCACGTCGCCTGAATCTCGTCACAGGCCCGTCGAATGTCCTGGGGGGTCGGTTCGTAGACGCGACATCCAAACGCCTGATTTTCTCTCATCGCAATCATGTTTCGCACCTGTTCATCTGGAGGAAGGCCCGAGTGAATCCAACGAGACAAGAACAAAAAAAGCCGACGTGGCGGAATACCCAAAGGCATTCGGCCACGCCGGCTTACTCGTCAACGAGCCCCCCGGCACGACCGGGTTGCTCTCTATCTAGTCATCCGACGAATCTCGTTGGAAAGCGGCGATCGACTTCGCCGTCGTTCTTTCACCAACAGAATTATATGCCGCCGAGCAAGAAAGGGTAGGGGGAACTGTTTCCCCGTCTGCTATTCTCACACAATTTCGCCGTGACGAGACGGTTGATCAGGCTCAGCGAATCAATCAATTGCTGTCGGGATATTGCCAGCTACTTCTAGCCACCTAATCTTGGGACTTGTGGTTGTAGTGCATAATCACCGCTCCACCGACGCGAGGTCAGCGGGGACGGAAGTGGTTGATTTTGGGATGCTACACGCTCCTGCCGCGCAAAATGGCGCTGTGCAATTAGTAGCCGCGAATGCCAAACCCGAAGATGCTGATGCCGCCATAGTTGCCCGTCCCATAGCCGTAGTTGCCATAGGCGCGGGGACCGTAGCCGTAGTTGCCATAGGCGCGGGGACCATAGCCGTAGTTGCCATAGCCGCCAGAGCCGTAGTCACGCGTGCTGTAGGCGCGAGGGCTGTAGCCGCCAGGGCTGTAGGCGCCAGGGCCGTAATCACGCGTAATGTAGCCGCGGGTGCTGTAGCCGCGATAACCCCGAAAGCCGCGGGCCTGAGCATCGGTTGGGGTGACGCTCAGAGCGAACACGGCGACGAGCACGGCTAAAGACAATCGTTTTCGAAACATCACAAAGACTCCTTGAAAGTAACACGTACCGGGGGCCCAAATGGGCAGAGATTCCAGTGAGAAACAGACCTGCAGCCGCCTTGGCGTCCTCGCTCCTACTTCAGTGCTTTCTCGACCTTGTCGACAACCTTCGCAGCGGCCTGCTTGACCTTGCCAACCGCCTGGTCGGTCTTTCCTTCGGCGCGCAGTCTGTCGTTGCCGATCAGCGTGCCGGTCGCTTCCTTGATTTTCCCTTTGACCACATCTGTTTTGCCACTCATGATCGTGACTCCTTTTCCTAAAGCTTGCTACGTAACACTAAACTTGTCCCTGAGCGTCGTCTCGGCTGGTTGCGACCGCGAGCGTGCCACCCAGCGCAAAAAAAGCCGACGTAGCGGAATACCGTTCGGTATTCGACCACGTCGGCTTACTCTTCAACGAGCCGCCCGGTACAGCCGGGTTGCCCTTTATCTAGTCGTCCGACGACTTGAACTCACATACCTACCAAGCGGAGCGGCGTTGCAATTCGCCGCGGCTCCACTCGAAAGTTATCATACGGGTCGAAGCTGGGAAAGCAAGGGGACTGTCGTCTAGCGTCCGCGTTTGGTAGTCTTTTTTTTTGGAACGTCTGGGAGCACCCCGCGGCGCAGCGCAAAAAACGAGGTAGGCCATTTGTCGGGGCTTCCGGCAATTCGCGAAGGAGGATTAGGGTGACCCGAAAGAAGCAACCCAACGTGAAGCAAGCGTCTCCGTCGCTTGAAGAGCGGGGCACACCGGTTGGATCCCCGATAGCGGCCGAACCAGCTGCGGATGCCGACTTGGGCGTTCGCCCGAAGACGGGCTTTCCCATCGTCGGCATCGGCGCGTCGGCCGGGGGGCTGGCCGCGTTTGAAGCCTTTTTTTCCGGCATGCCCGCCGAGACCGACAGCGGCATGGCTTTTGTCCTGGTGCAGCACCTGGCGCCGGACCACAAGAGCATTCTCGCGGAGCTGGTCAAACGCTACACGCAAATGCAAGTCTTCGAGGTCGAGGACGGGATGACGGTTCAACCGAACTGTGCTTACATCATTCCGCCCAACCGGGACATGGCCTTTCTGGATGGAACGTTGCAGCTGCTTGAACCGGCCGCACCGCGAGGTCTCCGACTGCCGATTGACTTCTTCTTCCGCTCGTTGGCCCAAGACCAGCACGAGAGGGCGATCTGCATCGTGCTTTCGGGTACGGGCAGTGACGGCACGTTGGGGCTGCGGGCGGTCAAGGGCGAGGGCGGCTTGGTGGTGGCGCAGAATCCGGAATCCACCGAGCACGATGGCATGCCGCGCAGCGCGATCGCCACCGGTTTGGTCGATTTCGTGCTGCCGCCGGCGGAGATGCCGGCGCAGCTGATCGCCTACGTCGCTCACGCCTTTGGCCGAACACCCCGGCCGGTCTCTCCCCCGGTCCGCAAGGCCGCAGATGCCCTGCAGAAAATCTTCATTCTGCTGCGCGTCCAGACCGGTCACGACTTTTCCCAGTACAAGCAGAACACGGTCAACCGCCGCGTCGAACGGCGCATGGCAGTTCACCAGATCGGGCAGCTGGCAGAATACGTCCGCTACTTGCAGCAGACTCCGGCCGAGGTCGAGTTGCTGTTTCGCGACCTTTTGATCGGCGTGACGAGTTTCTTCCGCGACGGGGAAGCATTTGCGGCGGTTCAGGAACAGGTCATCCCACGACTGTTCGTCGGCAAGTCAGCGGGCGCGGCAATCCGGATTTGGGTTCCCGGCTGTTCCACGGGCGAGGAAGCCTATTCTCTGGCCATGCTGCTCCAGGAGCAGATGGAGGCGTTGAAGGAGCGTTTCAAACTGCAGGTGTTTGCCACGGATCTCGATCGCCAAGCGATCGAACAGGCGCGGGCCGGCGTTTATCCCGCCAGCATCGCCGCCGACGTCTCGCCGGAACGACTGACGCGATTTTTCAGCCAGGAATCGGATAACGGCGTTTATCGCGTCCAGAAAGTCCTCCGCGACATCCTGGTCTTTTCCGAGCAGGATGTGATCAGGGACCCGCCGTTTTCCAGGCTCGACCTGATTAGCTGTCGTAACCTCATGATCTATATGGGCGGGGACCTGCAAAAGAAGCTCATCCCCCTGTTCCACTATGCCTTGAATCCCGGCGGCGCGCTGTTCCTGGGGACGTCCGAAACGGTGGGCGAGTTCGCGAACCTGTTCGCCACGCTGGACCGCAAGTCGAAACTGTATCTGCGCAAAGAGGACAGCCCCGGTGCACACCGCTCGACCGTTGGGAGGTATGTTCCACCCGCAATGGAGGTCGGCCCCGTGTCACGGCCCGCCGGCACGGCTCCCGGCGAAAGCAAGCTCCAACTGCGGGAACTGGCCGAACGAGCCCTGCTGCAACAGTACACCCCGGTCGGGGCGCTGATCAACCCTTCTGGCGACATTCTTTACCTCCACGGCCGCACCGGTCTATATCTGGAGCCGGCGCCGGGCGAGGCCGGCATGAATATTTTGAAGATGGCTCGCGAGGGGTTGCGGCGTGATTTGACCACCGCCCTGCACAAGGCCGCGGCCAGCGGAGAGCCGGTGCGTCACCCGGGTGTGCGGGTCAAAACCAACGGCGATTTCACGCTTGTCGATCTCGTGGTCCAGCCCGTGGGGACAGGGCGTTTCGTATCCGCCGAACCGACGCTGTTCCTGGTCATCTTCGAGGAAGCGGCGGCGGCGCAGGAACAGCTCGAGCCGGCCGCCGCCGTCGAGGCAACGCCGGGAGCCGGCGCGGTGACCACGGACAGCGACGCGCGGATTGCGGCACTCAAGAGGGAATTGCAGGCCAAGGAGGAATTCCTCCAAGCCACCAATGAGGAATTGGAGACCACCAACGAGGAGCTGAAATCGTCCAACGAAGAAATGCAGTCGGTCAATGAAGAATTGCAGTCCACCAACGAGGAGCTGGAAACCTCCAAGGAGGAGCTGCAGTCGGTCAACGAGGAACTGGCCACCGTCAACGCGGAACTGCAAGCCAAGGTGGCCGATCTGTCGCGGGCCAATAACGACATGAACAACCTGTTGGCCGGCACGGGCATCGGCACCGTTTTCGTGGACCATCAACTGCACATCCAGCGATTCACCCCGGCCGTCACCCAGGTGATCAATCTGATCCTGACCGACGTGGGGCGGCCCGTGGGCCACATCGTGTCCAACCTCGCGGGTTACGACCGTCTGGTGGAAGACGTGCGGGCGGTGCTGGACAGTCTGGTTCCCAAAGAGGTCGAAGTGCGGACCATATCGGGTGCCTGGTACCTGCTGAGGATCCGCCCCTATCGCACCCGGGAAAACGTGATCGAGGGCGCGGTGATCACCTTTACGGAGATTACCGATATGAAGGCAGCGCAGGCAGCGCTGCGGGAATCCGAAGCCCTGCGTTGTCTGGCCGCGGTGGTCCGTGACGCCAACGATGCGGTCCTGGTGCAGGACTTCGAGGGCCGGATCCTCGTCTGGAATCCCGGGGCGGAAAAGATGTACGGCTGGAGCGAAGCCGACGCGTTGGCGATGAACATCCGCGATTTGCTCCCGGAGGGTTATCGCGACGAATCGCTGACGATCGTCAAGCAGCTTGCCCGGGCGGAGGTTCTGGAGCCCTACTGCTTGCAACGGATCGCGAAAGATGGTCGGATGGTGGATGTGTGGCTGACCGCCACCGCCTTGGTGAATGCGACGGGGGAAGCGTACGCCGTGGTGACCACGGAGCGGATGAAACGCGCACAAGACGAGCACGAGGCCAGAATTGTCGCCGGGGAGAAACCAGCCCATGACTGAAACACCTCGCCCTTGCGTCGCACGTTCCGACCTGCGCCGGCTCGCGGAGGAAAAGGCCGCAACCAGCGAGGCCCAGCCTCCGAAAACGCTATCCCCTGAGGAAGCCGCGCGGCTCATCCACGACCTGCACGTGCATCAGATCGAGCTGGAGATGCAGAACGAGGAATTGCGCCGAGCCCAGGGTGAACTCGAAGCCTCGCGAGCACGCTACTTCGACCTGTACGATTTGGCGCCGGTGGGCTATTTCAGCCTCAGCGAACAGGGACTAATTCTGGAGGCGAATTTCAAGGTGGCCGGATTGTGGGGCCTGGGAAGACGCGATTTGACCAGCCAGCCCATCTCCAACTACATCCTCCCCGAAGACCAGGACATCTTCTACCGGCACCGCAGGCAGTTACTGGAAACGGCCACGCCCCAGCAGTGCGAGTTACGAATGCTGCGGGCGGACGACCCGCCCGTTTGGGTGTGGATGGAATCGACCGTGGTACAGGACGGCGAAAGCGGCGATTCCGTATTCCGCGTCGTGGTGAGCGACATCAGCGCACGCAAGCAAGCGGAGGAGAAGTTGGCCGACCTGAACCGCCGCAAAGATGAATTTCTGTCAATGTTGAGCCACGAACTTCGCAACCCTCTGGCCCCCATCCTGAACGCCGTGCAACTGCTTCAGCTCCAGAAAGGCGAGAACGCCGTTCAGCAAAAGGCCCGAGCCATCATCGAGCGCCAGGTGCGGCAACTGGCGCATCTGGTGGATGACCTGTTGGATGTCGCCCGCACGGCCACCGGCAGGATTCAGCTTTGCCGCGAACAGGTCACCGTGAGCGACATCGTGGAACGCGCGGTGGAGACGGCTCGTCCGCTGATCGACCAGCGCAGACATGCACTCTCGGTGTCGCTGCCGCCCCATCCGATTTGGCTGTACGCCGACGTCTCCCGCCTGACGCAAGTCGTGACGAACCTCCTGAGCAACGCCGCCAAGTATACGAACGAGGGTGGCCACATTTGGCTCACCGTTCAACAGGAGGGCGGCCAAGCGGCGCTGCATGTGCGCGATACGGGCGTCGGCATCGCTCCCGATTTCCTGCCCCACGTCTTCGACCTGTTCACGCAGGCGAAACGGTCATCCGACCGTTCGCAAGGAGGGTTGGGCATCGGATTAGCCTTGGTAAAACAGTTGGTGGAATTGCATGAGGGAACCGTCGGTGTTTCCAGTACTTTGGGGCAGGGAAGCGAGTTCGTCGTGCAGCTTGCTGTGCGGCCGCCGGGGGCGCTCACTCTCACGCCGCAAGCGGCTACATCGGAATTGCCTAGCCGGCCGGCCAGCCGGCCAGCCGGCCGAGCGAGCGAGCGAGCCTTGCGGGTACTGGTGGTGGATGACAACGTGGCGGCAGCTCAGATCTTGGAAATGTTGGTCCAAGAATCCGGGCATCTCGCGAGGATGGCTCACACCGGGCCGACGGCATTGGCCGTGGCTCTCGACTATCGGCCCGACGTGATGCTGATGGACATCGGTCTGCCGGAGTGGGATGGCTATGAAGTCGCGAAAAGGATACGTCAGGAGCCCCTTCTCCACGACATCGTGCTCGCTGCCGTAACGGGGTACGAGCAGCAGGCAGACCGGCAGCTTTCGGAGCAAGCGGGCTTCGATCACCACTTGGTTAAGCCCGTCGATTTCGGAAAAATACGAGAAATCCTGGTCGCCGCCGCCGCCCAGCAGGCGAGCTGACGCCTTTGGAGCATGCAAAAAAGGACAGAACCCATGCCTCCGACAGCGGGAAATCTACGTGTTCTTGTCGTCGACGACGATCGCGACGGTGCGGACACGCTGGGCATGCTAATTGAGGAACTTGGCAACCAAGTGCACGTGACCTATGGTGGAACGCAGGCCTTGAACGTGGCGACCGTATTTCAGCCCGATCTGATGTTGATCGATTTGGCAATGCCTGACATGGATGGTTGTCGTCTCGTTTCAACGTTTCGCCAGATGCCCGCCTTTGCCCAAACGAAAATCGTGGCCATCACCGGTTTTGCCGACCTGGGACACAAAACCTTGGCCCTGAACGCCGGGTTTGATACGGTCCTGTTCAAGCCCGCTGCGCTGAGAGAAATCAATGCGGTCTTGGCCAGTGTCGGTCAGGTGGCCTCATCCGGGAACCAATCACCAGAACCGGCAAACAAGAAGCGAGCGCAGCCCGGAGCAGAGCAATGTTTGTCGATTCGCGAAGCGCGACGAATCAGGAACGAGCGCAAATCAAGAACTCTGACTCAAGCAGAAAGCGAAGCAGCCATCTGCGAGGCATTTATTCGCTTTCGCGAGGACTATTTGGGGTGGCGGGCGAAGGAAATTCGCGTCCACATCATCAAAGATCTACTGATCGTCCGCCTGCTCGGTGTGTTGACCGTAGCCGAACGAACACTGGCTCAATCGTTGTCGCCGGAGAAAGGAAGGGATCTCGTCAAGCAAGTACGTATCCACCTGCTGGAGTTGGCACGCCCGATGTTGGAATCGATCATTTATGAGGTCACCGGCGTGAAGGTGTTAGCCATGCACCATGACATCAGCACCGTGACCGGCGAAGAAGTGGTCCTCTTTGCCTTGTCCGAAACGCCTCGCTTCCAGTAAATGCAGCCAGCCGGGTAGTGGTCAGAAACCAGCACCCGGCGTTTTTGCTGCAAAGGCAACGTATCGTTGGCTGCCTGGCATCTGCAGGCCGGCGCGAGCCTTGGCGAGTTTCCATCGTCGAGGCCACCATGTCAGCGGACCGACGGGGCGTACTTCGAGGCTTCTTCCTGTTCATCGATGTCCGTATGGGACGTGCCGCAGCAGCCCCCTGGGCCACGGGCACGGGTGCTACCCGACTCGATCCGATCCCACGCGTCGCGAGAAGCGGGCTTGGCATCCTCCCACGGCAACCGGGATTCGCCCTTTTCCTGCTCCCAATCACGTTCGAGGTCTACTTCCACGTCGTCGAAGCTCTGGTCCGGATACCGTTCGTGAGACTCCCAGCCGTACCGATAGGCGGGTACAAAGTCCTCGGGCGACGCGTCTTCGGTGACGTAAGGTCGGCTCGCATAATTCTTCCGCCAATATTCTTCCTCGACGGTGGGATTGACCTGCTCGGCCACCCCCTTGCCGGCCAGGCCACCCGCGACAGCGCCCACGGCGATCCCAACCGCGGTTCCCACAGGACCGACGACACTCCCCATCACCGCGCCGGTGGCAATGGCTGCGCCAATTCCGGCTGCACCGCCTGCTGCGGCGCCGACTCCAGTTCCGATCGGGTGCGAGCCCGGTGCTTTCGTAATCGGATCAGGATTCCGTTCGGGTGTGTCAATGCGTTCTTTCGTTTCCATCTGTGTCTCCTCAAAAAAGATCGTGCAACTTTCCTTAAAACACTTCCCGCTACTGACTTACTTGGACAGCGACAAAAACGATGGTCGGATCCCATTGCAGTCACGCGCGCAAAAAAACCGACGTGTCCAAACACCCGATGGTATTCGATCACGCCGGTTTACTCGTTAACGGGCCCCCCGGCACAACCGGGTTGCCCTTCAGCTAGTCATCCGACAATTCTTAATTCACTTCTTCGCCGCGCCGCCGTCCAATTTATAACGGCGACTTCTCGCTACTGTCATTGTACGGCTCGAAACGGGGAAGACAAGGGACAGCGCGGAATCCACGACGGACGCGGCAGAGATCGGTTGAAAAACAAGCCGGCGGCCGTGTCGCGCTGCTTTCTAGCAAGGCTGCGTCTGGCTTGCAGAATGTCGCGAATCAGCCGCCGTCCAGGGCCCGAATGGTCCGAGGCTAAGGACTGCAGAAGCGATTTGTTGCCACGGCGGGGCTTGTCCCCGTCGAGCGATGTTCATTACCAGAAACGCCGGCCAACGACGCCTCCACGCCACCACGGAGCTTGCCTCCGTGCGGCGATGTTCCCAGGAGAACGCTTGGGGAAACACCGCTCCACGCGGGCAAGCCGCGTGGTGGCGAGACGCAAGAATTGCGGCCCCAATCTGGTTTTGAACATTCCTCCACGGAGGCAAGCTCCGTGGTGGGAAGAGGCAAGGAGCCTGCGCCAAAATTTGGATCTGAGTTCTCCACCGGCACAAGGCCGCCTTGGCGGCGGCAAACGTCAAGTCGCAAAATATACGTTCGATGTTCTCAGGCTCGTTCGGTGCTAGTTGTTCGCAACGTTAGGATCATGGCCCCCAACTTGGCCAATTCGGCCTGGTGGTGGCGTCACTACTGGCGAATGCTCCTTGATCCAGCGTTTGACCGTCTCGTACTGAGCCTGCCCTCGCCTGACATTCTTCACCCGCCGTTCGTCACCTTTCCTACCATTCTCCTATCGATGAACAACGTTTCCCCGCGACTCCAACACCTGTTTCTCAACGACCGCGGCGGAATTCGCCAAGGCCGAAGAAAGCCGACGTGTCCGTACACCCGGAGGCGTTCGTACACGTCGGCTTACTCGTCAGCGAACCCTCCGGCACGGCGGGGCCGGGTTGCTCTCCATCTAGTTATCCGACAGCATGGTCATCTTGGATTCTTTAGCCAGGCAACGGAAACGGAAGTGGAGATGCCGTGAAATTCGAGCGGCCTTGCCGCAAGCCGCCTCTTTTCTTCGCGGTTGCGTCGGTTCCATCACAGCTTCGCGTTTCGCAGCCGCAAGGCGTTGCTGATGACCGAGACGGAACTCAAGCTCATCGCGGCACCGGCGATGATCGGGCTGAGCAGTAAGCCGAAGAATGGGTACAGCACTCCGGCTGCCACCGGAATTCCCAGTGCGTTGTAGAGAAACGCGAAGAACAGGTTCTGCCGGATGTTCCGCATGGTGGCACGACTGAGGCGGATAGCCTTGGCAATGCCGCGGAGGTCCCCTCTCACCAGGGTGATGCCCGCGCTTTGCATGGCCACGTCGGTGCCCGTGCCCATGGCAATGCCGACTTCCGCTTCGCTCAGCGCGGGTGCGTCGTTGATGCCGTCGCCCGCCATCGCAACCTGTTTACCTTCCGCGCGCAGCTTCTTGACATGGGCGACTTTTCCGGCAGGTTCGATTTCCGCTTCTACGGCGTCCAGGCCGAGTTGTTTGGCCACTGCGGCTGCGGTACGGCGGTTATCGCCCGTCAACATGACGATTTCCAAGCCGAGTGCGTGGAGTTCTTTGATCGCTTCGGCGGTGGTGTCTTTGATCGGGTCGGCGACGGCGAGGATCCCCGCTGGCTTTCCATTGATGGAAACGAACATTGCCGTCTTGCCGTCTTCTTGAAGTTTCACCGCCGAAGTTTCCAGCGGCTCGAGGTCTGTGATCTTTTCGTTCCGCAGGAAATCCGGCTTGCCGATCATCACCGCACGATCAGCGACGGTGCCGGCGACCCCGCCCGCCGTCACGGAACGAAAGTCCTGCACGCCGTCCAGGGTGAGCCTCTGCTGCTGCGCGCCCTGTACGATCGCGGCGGCCAGCGGGTGTTCGCTGTTCTGCTCCAGCGACGCAGCCAGGCGCAGGAACTCCTGCGCGTCGAAACCGCCGGTGGGCAGGACATCGATGAGCTTGGGTTTGCCTTCGGTCAGCGTGCCCGTTTTGTCTACGACCAGCGTGGTGACTTTCTCCAACCGTTCGAGCGCCTCGGCGTTCTTTACGAGCACGCCTTCCTGTGCGCCGCGTCCGACACCGACCATGATGGACATGGGCGTCGCCAGGCCCAGGGCGCACGGGCAGGCGATGATCAGGACGGCGACGGCGTTAATGATGGCATGCGCGAGCTTGGGCTCGGGACCAATCCACATCCAGACGGCGAATGTCAGCACCGAAACGGCCAATACCAGGGGCACGAAAATACCCGCGACCTTGTCGGCGAGACCTTGAATGGGCGCACGACTCCGCTGGGCTTCGGCCACCATGTTCACGATCTGCCCGAGCAACGTGTCGCTGCCGACCCGCTCGGCGCGCATGACGAAACTGCCGGGGCCGTTGACGGCGCCTCCCGTCACCTTGTCACCGACCGTCTTTTCCACCGGGAGCGGCTCGCCGGTGATCATGGACTCCTCCACACTGGAGTGCCCTTCGACCACCTCGCCATCGACGGGCACCTTGTCACCGGGAACCACCCGCAAGCGGTCACCGACTTTCACCTGGTCGAGCGGGACTTCGCGATCGCCCTCCGGCGTAACTCGTCGCGCCGTGGGTGGGGCGAGGTTCAGCAGCGCCTTGATGGCGCTGCCCGTGCGGCTGCGGGCCCGGAGTTCGAGCACCTGACCGAGGAGCACCAGCACCACGATCACCGCGGCGGCCTCAAAGTAGACAGCGACCTTGCCCTCGTGTTGCGTCGTGAGCGGGAACAGGTCGGGCATGAGCATCGCCACGGCACTGAAGACGAAGGCCGCGCCCACGCCGATGGCGATCAGCGTGAACATGTTCAAATGAAGTGTTACGACCGAGCGCCAGCCGCGTTTGAAGAACGGCCACCCCGCCCAGCAGACCACGGGCGTGGTGAGCGCAAATTGCAGCCAGCGCGAAACGTGGCCATCGACCCACGCCTGTCTGCCCAGCACCGGGATCAAGTGGGCCATCGCCAGAATAAACACCGGCAACGTCAACGCAGCGCCAATCCAGAATCGCCTCGTCATGTCATGCTGTTCGGTGCTTTCCTCGTCATCCGTGCCCGCCGTCACCGTCTTCGGCTCCAGCGCCATGCCGCACTTGGGGCAATCGCCGGGATGATCCTGCTGGACTTCCGGATGCATCGGGCAGGTGTAGATGGCTTTATCCTGTGACTTCTCTTCCTGCTTCGTAGTGACCGACTTCTCTTCCTGCTTTGTCGCGGCAGGCGTTGACAGAAACTTCTGCCGACAGTGGTCGCTGCAAAAGTAGAATGTCTGCCCGTCACGTTCGGCACGTAGTGCGGTTGCTTCGTCCACGGTCATTCCACAGATAGGGTCTTTGGTCATGGTTTTCGATTCTTTCATGGTCATATTCGTCATGGTTGGTCATTTCTTCAGTCTCAGCAATCGCGCGTTGATGGCCACAATCAAGGTGCCAATGGCAACTGTGGGGAGCATGGTTCACATTCCTTTCCGGGCAGAGGTGCGACTGGACTGTCCTGACTTTTCCTCGGGGCAGATTTCTCGATCTCCTTCTGGAGAAAAAAGTTCAAGGCCGTCCGCAGAACGATGACAGAGGCCAGTTGGCCGATCTCGTTCCAGGTAGGAGCAACAGCGGTGCGGAGGACCTGTACCAACGCAGATCCTCTTTCACTTTTCATCCTTGCGGCCTCAACTCGCTTTAAGCGTTTCGCCTTTGGACGCGATGGACGCCAACAGTTTTTTCCAGGACGTGACGAATGATTTGGCCCCTTCCTCTTGGAGTTGAGCGCCCAAGGCGTCAACGTCAATGCCGGCCTTGGCGAAGTTGGCCAGCACCTCGTCGTAGTAGCGAGCATGCACGGGCAACGTCTGGCCGATATCCACATGGTCAGCGAGCGCGTTCAACGTAGCCTCGGGCATCGTGTTCACGGTGAAGGGTGCGGCGAGGGCATGGATGTAGAGGATGTCGGAGGCTTCGGGGTCCTTGGTCCCGGTGCTGGCCCACAGCAGACGCTGGCGGCCGGCGCCGGCGTTGAAGATCCGTTGCCAGCGCGGAGACTCGATCAACGAGCGATACGTCTCGTAGGTCTGTCCAGCCACCGCGATGCCAAGCTGGTTGCGCAGCGCCTGCGGTACTTTGTCCTTCACCGCGACGTCCCACCGGCTGATAAACAGCGACGCCACGGAGCCGACCTTGGGATTCAGACCGGCAGTAATGCGCCGCTCGATGCCGCGCAGGTACGCCTCGGCGGCAGCAGCATACTGTGCGCGGGAGAACAGGAGCGTCACGTTGATTGGCACACCCGCGAAGATCGCTTCCTCGATGGCGGGAAGGCCTTCCTGGGTGCCCGGTATCTTGATGAACAGATTGGGCCGCTCCGCACGGGTGTAAAGTTCCTTGGCTGCGGCGAGGGTGCCGGCCGTGTCATGGGCCAGCAGAGGCGAGACCTCCAACGACACCCAACCGTCCACGCCGTTGGTCTCGTCGTGGATCGGGCGGAAGAGATCGGCGGCGTGCCTGAGGTCTTCCAACGCCAACTCGAAGAACAGCGCCTCGCCCGACTTGCCTTCCTTCGATTTCTGGCGGATGGCGTCGTCGTAGTCGTGGCTGTTGTTGATGGCGCGTTCGAAAATCGTGGGGTTCGAGGTGAGTCCCGTGACCGAGAACTCCTGGATGTAACGGCCTAGCGCGCCGTTGCTCAGCAGATCTCGGGTGATGTTATCGAGCCACAGGCTCTGGCCCAGGTCGTGAAGTTTTTTGGTCGCTGTCATGATTTCTCTCCTGAAAAAGGTTTGAATATTCAATTCAGAGCTGGTGAAGGCACCAAGTCAACAATCTCGTTCGAGACGGCGTTCCACAAGACGATGGCGGACGTTTCGGCGAGGTTGTGCTCGTAACCGAGAATGCTGACGGATGCTGTACTGAGAAGGAAATGCTGCGCCTGCTCGACGGACAGCCCGATCCACCTGGCGGCCAGCACGCGGCCTAAGTGGCTATGAGAGAAGACCGCGACGTTTCCATCGAGCGCGCGGAGACGGGCTATGAAGTCCTCGGTCTGCGGAATACCCCACTTGGCAAATCGCTTGTTGCACGTTGGATTGCTTTCATCCATCGCCAGCAGGCCTTTGTCGCCGGCAACCAGTGTCCTCGCGATGTCGAGGAGTCCTTGTGAGTTCATCGAGGGGTACTCCACTTCCAGTTCCGAATCTCGGGCATGTCCTCGCCGCGCTGCTCAATGTATTGCTTGTGTTCGAGCAGACGGGTGCGGATGAACTGCCGGGCGCGGTCGGCATGCGATTCCAGTTGCGAGACGCGGTCAATTACGTCGCCAAACAAGTGAAACCGGTCCAGGTCGTTCATCACGGTCATGTCGAAGGGCGTGGTGGTCGTGCCTTCTTCCTTGTAGCCGCGCACATGCAGGTTCGGGTGGTTCGTACGGCGATACGTGAGCTGATGGATCAGCGAAGGGTAGCCGTGAAAGGCAAAGATGATCGGCTTATCCTTGGTGAAGAGGGTGTCGAAGTCCTCGTCGCTCAGGCCGTGCGGATGCTCGCTTTGCGGCTGGAGCTTCATCAAATCTACGACGTTGACCACGCGGACTTTTAACTCGGGGAAAAACTCCCAAAGCAACTCGACCGCGGCCAGGGTTTCCAGCGTCGGCACGTCACCGCAGCACGCCATGATGACATCCGGCTCGCCCCACTGGTCATTGCTCGCCCACGGCCAGATGCCGATGCCGGCAGTGCAATGTGCGATCGCGGCGTCCATGTCGAGCCACTGCGGCGAGGGTTGTTTGCCGGCCACAATGACGTTCACATAGTCGCGACTGCGCAGACAGTGATCGGTCACGGAAAGCAGCGTGTTCGCATCGGGTGGCAGATAAATACGAACGATCTCGGCCTTCTTGTTCGCCACCAAATCGATGAAGCCGGGATCCTGGTGACTGAAGCCGTTGTGATCCTGACGCCACACGTGGGAAGACAGCAGGTAATTCAGGGAAGCAATGGGTTGCCGCCACGGAATCTGGCGGGTCACGTCCAGCCACTTGGCGTGCTGGTTGAACATTGAATCGATGATGTGAATGAACGCTTCGTAGCAGGAGAAGAAGCCGTGCCGGCCGGTGAGCAGGTAGCCTTCCAGCCAGCCTTCGCACTGATGCTCGCTCAACATCTCCATCACGCGGCCATCGGGCGCAACGTGATCGTCGCCGGGGAGAATGTCGGCCGTCGAACAACGGTTCGTCACTTCAAACACAGCGCCCCAACGATTGGAATTCGTTTCGTCCGGGCTGAACACGCGAAAGTTGGCGGGATTGAGTTTGATGACGTCGCGTATGAATCGGCCTTGAACGCGAGTTGCTTCGCCGTTCAACGCACCGGGCATTGGTACTTCAACGGCATAGTCGCGGAAATCCGGCAGATGCAGATCCTGCAACAGCAGACCGCCGTTGGCATGGGGATTGGCGCTCATCCGGCGCTCGCCTTGCGGGGCGAGTTCGGCGAGTTCGCTGCGCAGCTTGCCCGTGTGGTCGAACAACTCTTGCGGGCGATAGCTCTGGAGCCACTCTTCCAAAATCTTTACGTGCCCCGGATGGCTCATGTCGCCCATTGGCACCTGGTGCGAGCGGAACGTGCCCTCGGTCGGTTTGCCATCGACTACTTTCGGGCCGGTCCATCCCTTCGGTGAACGCAAGATGATCATCGGCCAGAGCGGGCGTGTCTTGACTCCGTTGGCGCGGGCCTCGGTTTGGATGCGCTTGATTTCGGCGACCACGGTATCGAGCGTGGCGGCCATGAGCTGGTGCATCTTCAGCGGATCGTCACCCTCGACGAAATGCGCCGTGTAACCATAGCCGCGGAAGAGCGCTTCCAATTCGTCTTGCGGAATGCGCGCGAGTACGGTGGGGCCGGCGATCTTGTAGCCGTTGAGGTGGAGAATCGGCAGCACCGCCCCATCGCAGACGGGATTAAGAAATTTGTTCGAGTGCCAACTCGTGGCCAGCGGCCCTGTCTCCGCTTCGCCATCGCCGACGACGCAAGCCACGAGCAGGTCGGGATTGTCGAACGCCGCGCCGTACGCATGCGACAGGGAATACCCCAGTTCGCCGCCTTCGTGAATCGAACCCGGCGTCTCCGGCGCGACGTGACTCGGAATGCCGCCAGGGAACGAGAATTGCTTGAACAGCCGCCTCATCCCGTCCTCGTTTTGCGCGATGTTGGGATAGACTTCGCTGTAGGTCCCCTCCAGGTAGGCGTTCGCCACCAGTCCGGGTCCACCGTGACCTGGCCCGGTGATGTAGATCACGCTCAGGTCGTATTCCTTGATGACCCGGTTTAGATGGACGTACAGGAAGTTCAGCCCTGGTGTCGTGCCCCAGTGTCCGAGCAGACGCGGCTTGATGTGCTCCAGTGTCAGCGCTTGCTTGAGCAGCGGATTGTCGTAGAGATAGATCTGGCCGACGGACAGATAGTTGGCGGCACGCCAGTAGGCATTCATCTGGTGGAGAAGTTCTGAAGAAATGGTCTTTGTTTTCATGTTTCACCGTTTCATTACGTTTTGATCACGCGTCGAAAAAATCGGACGCCATCGCCACAATGTCGCGACGTTCCGGGGCGTGATACTTGCCACCGCGCATCAACAAATCAGACATAGCCTGGTCTCCTCAAAGCCAGCCGTTCGCAAATCCCGCCCGCCGCAAGCCCGAGACGAGGTAGGGGCAACGCCGCGTCATCCGCCAGAGCAAGCCGGAGCGGTAGTTCTCGCACATCAACACAACCGGCCCGAGGTTGATCCCGTAGTGGTACGCTGAGGTCCAACCTGGCTTGCCCTGCGACCCCTGCGGAAAGGTCAAATTGAAGCTGCACTTGAAGCAGTATTTGCCCGTGATCTCCGGATAGACATCCTTGAAATGCCGAATTGTCGGCAGCACGATTTCCGGGGCAAAGGGCAGCGAAGCGACGACCGCCCAGGGCGCGACAGTCCCGTCGTCCGGGCCATACGGCACGCCGCGCGCGACATAATCATAGAAGCGGCGTTTGACGCGAGAGACCTGCCGCACCGTCCGACCGGGGCCGTCGCTCGCGGTCAGCCCCCAGAAATACTGGCCGTAGCCGACGAATGCGTGAGGGTTATCAATCGCGTACTGCTGCTGGACATAGGTCGCTCGCCGGCTGTTCTCGAAGTAGTCGATGCCCTTGTCGCGCATGAATTCATCCTGGATCCCACGGCAGTCGATCCACTGCTGCGAGTACTGATGGATGAAGAGCGAGCTGCCATACAAAAACTCGTGTCCATAAATCTCCTTCCACTCGTAGGTGGAGGCCCACGCCGCATAGCTGTCCTCTGGTAGCGGGTACGTCGGAGAGCCCAGGCCCAGCACGTATACGAGCAGGGCCTCATCGTAGCCTTGCCAGCGGTACTTCAAGAAGCCGCCTTCGGGCTTCCATCCGTGGGTGATCGTTGCTCCACCGTTTCGCGCCCATTGCCAATCGGCACGGCGGTAGAGCGCATCGGCCAACGTGCGTATCTCCCGTTCGTCCTCACAATCCTCATCGAAATAGGTTGCCGCGGTCAGCATTCCAGCGAGCAGGAAAGCGGTATCGATGGTTGAAAGCTCACACCTCCCGGCGCGCCGGCCAGTCGTCATATCGAGAAAGTGGTAGTAGAACCCCTTGTAGCCTGTGGCGTCCCGTGCCGTTCCCTGCGGGCTGGTCCAGAAAAACCGCAACACCGCCAGCGTTCGTTCTGTTGCTTCGCCGCGCGTCATCCATGAGCGCTCGACGCCGACCGGATAGACCGCCAGTGCAAACCCAACGGCCGCGATACTGGCGGGGGCATTTGCTTGTGTCTTGTCCACCATCAGGCCGTTCGCCGGGTTGTTCTCGTGAAGAAAATATCCGAAGGCATCGCGCTGGAGGGAGTCCAGCATTTCTTCATTGCCGGCTGCTTGCTTCGGGTAGTTTGCCAGGTGACTCTCTGCGTTCGTCATTGTTTTCATCGTTCAACGTTCATTCTGTGCACCAAAGCCGAGGACGCGGTTGACGGACCTTGCGATCATGAACTCTTCGTCGGTGCGAATGACGCGGACCGCAACGCGGCTGGCATCCGCGGAAATCACGTCGGCGTTTTCTGCGTTGCTCGACTCATTCAGTTCGACGCCAAGGAAGTTCAGCCCCTCGCAGATGCGCGTGCGAATGAGCGGCGCGTTTTCGCCGATGCCTCCTGCAAAGACGAGCGTGTCCAATCCACCGAGCGCTGCGGCGAAGGAGCCGATCCACTTTTTCGTCTGGTAGCAGAACAGCGCCACGGCTTCCGCCGCCCGCACATCGTCCGCTTCTAGCGCGAGCAAATCGCGCAGGTCGGAACTGATCTCGGAAACTCCCAGCAGCCCAGACTCGTGGTTCACCATTTCCTGAAAATGCGTCGCGCTCATTTGCTCGGTGCGCGCCAGGTAAGAGACCAGGCCCGGATCCAGGAATTCATACGACAAACCGTGGAAGCCATAGCGGCGAACGCCCGCCCCCTCGTAACGCCTGCGTATCGCCAGCAGACTGGCGACCCGCGGCATGCTGCGGTGAAACACGGTGTCAAAGCAGGCCACCTGAGGCAATGCTGGATGGCGTTGGCGGAATGCCTCGATCAACTCGATCTCAAGCGGCAGATGCTCCGGGTCATATGGCGTGATGCGGTGCAATTCATCGAGCAACTGCGGCGTGACCCGCTCCGGTTCGCTATGCGTCATCCCATGCACGACTCGGTGTCCTACGGCGCTGACAGACGCAAATACCTGCTGCGTCTCGAGCCAATCCAGTAGAAAAGTGACAACCGAGGAGTGTTTGGCGAGGTCGATAGTCCGAGTATCCTGCGACTCTCCGGTCGAGTCGTTGAAGATCAAATTCGTGCCGCTCAGACCGATGCGATCCACTTTCCCATCCAGCCGCCGCCGCAACGGTTCGCCCGCCTCATACAGCGCGAACCGGACTCTCGACGAGCCGCCGTTTATTGTCAGAACAGAAAACGGCTCGCGGCTGGCCTCCACAGTTTTGGCGTGTGTCGCCAACTCCGCCGGGCTTGCTGAATCTCTCAACTGATTATTGATGGGCATGCTGGGATGGTTCCTTTACCTACAATGTGCGCGCGTTATCCACAGCAGCCCCCAGCCTTCTCCTCCGGCTTGGCACCAGCGGGCATGGACAGAAACGTGTGCCGACAGTGGTCACTGCAAAAGTAGAACGTCGTTCCATCCCGTTCGGCGTGGAGAGCGGTTGCTTTGTCCACGCTCATTCCACAGATAGGGTCTTTAGTCACGGATTTCGATTCATTCATGGTCATCGTCCTTTCGTTGTTACAGCAGCATCCAGACCTGGGCTCCGGCTTCGCACCGGCAAGCGTCGCCAGAAACTTATTCCGACAGTGGTCGCTGCAAAAGTAGAACGTCTTTCCATCACGTTCGACGTGGAGAGCAGTGGGTTCGTCCACGGTCATTCCGCAGACGGGGTCTTTGGATACGGATTTCGATTCGTTCATGGTCAGGTGTCCTTCTAAGGTGTTGTGGTTCCTGTCTCTTCAATCCGGTTGTCACGTTGTTTCGGGTTCGTCGAAACGTCTTGTTCTCGTCCTTCAGCACTTGGTGCTTTTTTCAGTCTCAGCAAGCGCGCGTTGATGGCCACAATCACCGTGCTCGCGGACATCAGCACCGCGCCCACAGCGGGAGTGAGTACCACGCCCCAGGCGTAAAGCGCTCCGGCGGCCAGCGGAATAGCCACGACGTTGTACCCCGTGGCCCAAAGCAGGTTTTGAATCATCTTCCGATACGTAGCGCGAGAAAGCCGCACGATGGCCACGACATCCAGCGGATTGCTCCGCACCAAGATCACGTCCGCGGTTTCCACGGCCACATCGGAACCGGCGCCAATGGCGATTCCCACGTCGGCCTGCGCCAGCGCCGGGGCATCGTTCACACCATCACCGGTCATGGCCACCATTACGCCGCGCGATTGAACTTCCTTCACTTTGGCCGCTTTGTCTTGGGGCAGGACTTCGGCGAAGTACTCGTCCAATCCGACCTGGTCCGAAACCCATTTGGCTGTCGCCTTGTTGTCGCCGGTGAGCATCAGGCAGCGAATGTCCATTGCCTTGAGGGCATCAATCGCTTGCTTCGCCTCGGGCCGGACGATGTCGGCCAAGGCAATCGCGCCCTGCAACTTCCCGTCGACGAGCACAAACACGACGGTCTTGCCTTGGGCTTGCAGGGGCTCCACGCGCGGGTCAGTGAGCGCGATGCTCTGATCGCGCAGGTAGCCGGGGCTGACCACCTTGATGTCCTTGCCCTCAACCCGGCCTTCGGCGCCCTTGCCGGTGATGCTGTTGAAGCCTTCGACGGGCAGCTTCTTATCCGAAGCGGCGGCGATGGCCTTGGCGATGGGGTGCGCGGAATTTGCATCCACGGAGGCCGCGTAGCTGCGTAGCGTTTCTTCGGTGATGTCATCGCCCAGCACCAGCGTCTCCGTGACGCCAAAGCGGCCCTCGGTCAGCGTACCCGTCTTGTCAAAAATGACCGCCCGCAAGTTCCGGGCACCTTCGAAAGCAACACGATTACGAATGAGCAGGCCGTGGCTCGCGGCCAGCGCCGTACAGACCGCCACCACCAGTGGCACGGCCAGGCCCAACGCATGCGGGCAGGCGATGACCATGACGGTGACGGTGCGTTCGATGGCGAATGCGAACTCCTTATCCATCACGAATTGCCAGATCAGGAAGGTGATCATGCCGCCTCCCAAGGCGACGATGGTGAGCCATAACGCCGCGTTGTTGGCGAGATCCTGGGTCCTCGATTTACTTTCCTGGGCCTGCTTCACCAAGTCGATGACCTGCGACAGAAACGAATCCTTGCCGGTGCCCTTGACCTCGATGGTCAGCGAGCCTTCGCCGTTGATGGCCCCGCCAATGACTTTTGCGCCGGACTTTTTGGTAACGGGGGTTGATTCCCCGGTGAGCATCGCCTCATCGACCGAGCTTTCGCCGTCCACAATGACACCATCCGCGGGAATCTTTTCACCGGGCTTAATCAGGACTTTGTCATCCACAGCCAGTTCATTCAGCGGTACGTCTTTTACGCTGCCGTCGGGCATGAGCTTGTGCGCGTCGGAAGGCATGAGTTTGGCCAGTTCCTCCAGAGCCTTGGAGGCGCCCATCACGGACTTCATCTCGATCCAGTGCCCCAAGAGCATGATGTCCACCAGGGTGGCCAGCTCCCAGAAGAACATCTTGCCGGTCAGTCCGAATACCACGGCGCTGCTGTAGAGATAGGCGGTGGCGATGGCGACGGCAACCAGCGTCATCATCCCTGGGCGGCGGGATTTGAGTTCCTCGAACAAGCCATTGAGGAATGGCCAGCCGCCATACCAGAAGACCGCGGAGGAAAGGCCGAACAGGACATAAATATCGCCGGTAAAACGGATGGCTTCTCGCAGTCCCAGCAGCGATTGGAGCATTGGCGAGAGGACGAGAATCGGCAGGGTCAAGACGAGCGAGATCCAGAATCGTTTCCGAAAGTCCGCCGCCATGTGGGCATGATGATCGTGGTGGTCATGTTCGGCGGGATGGCCGGAACCGGTGTGCTGCGTTTTGCCTTCCGCCTCCGACCAATTCTGCTCGGCGTGTCCTTGCGGACGGCCTTCCTTCTCAGAGATGGCGTAGGCCTTCTTCGCGACCTCGTCGTGCGCCGGCTTGGTTTCGGGCTTATCTTTGGGTGCGTGTTCGTGTTCCTTCATAGGGCGTCTCTTTTCATGCTTTTAGCTTTCGGCAATGTCCACAAACGGCGGGATCGGACAATCCAACGTGTCGGCGATGGCGCGGAGCAATTCGGCTTCGCGTTCCTGGATCAGGCCGTCCGCACCGGCGACCTGCACGCAGGCTTCGATCAAATTCTTTTTGATCTGCGGCGCGGCCAACGCGAGGCGGTCGAGTGCGGTGTCAAGTTGCTCCAGCCCGGATTCTTTGCGCGGCAGTAGTGCATGCCTGCGCCTCCGCCCATCCAGCCATTCATCCAACCATCTGTGTCGTTCATCATAAATTGCCTTTCAGTTATCGCGGCCGTTTGCCCTTAGGCGGTTGAGCTTGGCCTGTCCTCGTCATCTCCTTGCGATTGTCTGACAGATGCGAATCCGTGCCGCCACAGCATCCGCCGCCGTAGCGCATCATTAAGAAAAACATCAGGCCGATGACGGCCACCGTTAGCAGTGAACTCCAGTCCATAAACCTTTTCCTTCCCTTTCGGTAGACGGTAAGCTTCAGGTCGTGTTGCCATTACATGTAAGGGCAGTGGATACCGGGCTGTCGCAGCCACAGATACCAGCCGTGAGTTCCTCGGCCTCGGGCGGACCCCAGGTGCCGGGTTGGTAATTATGCACGGGCGTCACCAACCCCAAGATGGGTTGAACGACCGCCCACGCGGCCTCCACGCCGTCCTGACCCGCGAAAAGGGTGCCGTCGCCTGCCATGGCATCGCCCAGGAGTCGCTCGTAGGCGGCCATCTCATCCCCGTGCGGGTGGTTGACCACTTTCAGTTCCGTCGGATCGCCAATCAACTCCTCGCCCGGGCGCTTCACGCGGGCACCGATCGCAATCGTCACGTCGGGACTCAGTCGGAAGCGCACATAGTTCGCCTGGCCTGGGCACAGTTTGCTGAGCGCGGGCGGTTTGAACATCACCAGCACCTCGGTCATCGTCGTTGGCAGACACTTGCCCGCCCGGATGAAGAAGGGCACGCCGTCCCAGCGCGGAGAGTCGATGCGGAGCCGGGCCGCGGCGAATGTTTCGACGTTCGAGTCGCGAGCGACGCCTTCCTCCTCGCGGTAGCCTTGGAACTGCCCGCGCACCACGTCCTCGGGACTGAGTGGGCGTATCATCCTGAACACCTTCGCCTGCTCGTCGCGGATCGACTCATCGCTCGTCGCCGTCGGCGGCTCCATCGCGAGGAATCCCACGACTTGGAACAGGTGGTTTTGGACCACGTCGCGAATGGCACCTGACTCCTCGTAGAAACCGCCACGGCCATCGACGCCGAACGTCTCGGCCATCGTGATCTGCACGCTCTCGACATAGTTGCGATTCCAGACCGGGTCGAGGAAGGTGTTCGCGAAGCGGAAGACCAGCATGTTCTGCACCGATTCCTTCCCAAGGTAATGGTCGATGCGGAAGATGCACGATTCGTCGAAGACCGTGTGGAGCGCTGCGCTGAGCGCCTGCGCGGACGGGAGGTCACGGCCGAAGGGCTTTTCAATAATCACGCGGCCCCCCCGCGCGCAGCCCGACTGGCCGAGCCCCTCGATCACCCTCGGGAACACGCTCGGCGGGATGGCGAGATAGTGCAGCGGGTGTTGAGCGTCGCCGAGTTCCTTGCGAAGCGCGTCGTGGGTGGCCGCATCTCCGTAGTCGCCGCTGATATAGTGGAGGTGCTGTTGAAACTTCGCGAAGACCGCCTCGTCGAAGCCGTCTTGTTTCTCGACACTCGCGCGGGCACGCGCTTGGAACTTCTCGATGGTCCAGTCCGACCTGGCGACCCCGATCACGGGCACTTGGAGATGTCCCCGCCGTTGCATCGCATAGAGAGCGGGAAAAATCTTCTTGTAAACGAGGTCGCCGGTGGCCCCGAAGAAGACGAGGGCGTCGGAGTGAGGAATGTTCATCAGGTGCTCCTTATTTTGCGGAGTAAGCACGAATTACGTTACCGTTCCCCTCGCCCGTCCATATGACCGGGGCCATGCTCCTGGCCACCAGACATGCGCCCCGGCCCCATACGCCGGTGCTTAACCATCGTCTCCCACAGGTGGCCGCAAGCCAGACCCACTGCCAGCAGCAACTACAGTCGAACGTGCGGTGGTCGCCCGTACCCCCACCGTGCATCCAGCCGCTGTGGACGCGCCCGCCGCGCACCCAGTCCGCTTCGCCGTAAAACCGGCTGCATGACCCCGGGGGGTCGGTGTCCATCGGGCGCGGCGCCAGCTCGACGCTGTCGTCGCCGCTCCCCACGGTGATCGGTTGGCTCTCGATAGGCCGCCTGGTCTTTAAGTCCTTGTCCCAGGTATGGACCATCACCTCCCCAGTGTCCGCGTTCGTCAGCAGTTCGGCGTACGCCGTCCCGCTTTTGATTGCCACCAGGTCGCCGCCGTTAGGGCCTGCCGAAGCAGATTGCGGCGAGGTTTGAGGGCACCCCGCCACGCCGAACAGACATGCAAGGATCAGGCCGGTTAGGATTGCCTTCATCGAAAGTCTCCTGTTCTGGAAGTGGAACGCCAGGCATGAAATGTGAGACACCACCGGGTTTCTTTTCGTCTAGTTTGGAAGGTACCAAGGAAGCACGCGCGGCCTCCTTGTGAATCGCCTTCCGCTTAACAGTAAGAGCGAACTACGGTTGCCCGCGGCCGTCCTGATGACCGGGGCCATGCTGCCGGCCGCCAGGCATGTGCCCCGGCCCCATCTCGCCGTCGTTATGGCCTGTCGTAGCTGGTGTCTCCGCGCCGTTAGAGCCTGTCGCAGTTGGTTGCTCCACGGTGGTTTGAGAGCACCCGGCCACGGCGAACAGACCTGCAAGGATCACCGCGGTTAAAATTGTCTTCATCATCGTTATCCCCTTCTGAAAGTGGGCCGCCAGGAATGGAATGCGCCTCAGCATCGGATTTCTCGTTTTTTGAAACGGAACATGTAGAGGGAGCACACGCGGCTCCCTTTCAACTCATCGTTGCTCATGCAGTTCTCCCGGTGCTGGCAAAGTCGTTTTGGGGGCAAACTGGGACTTTTCTGCCTCCGTCCTGGCGAGCTGGTTATAGAGCCAGGCCGTCGCGCCAGCCACGACGGCCGTCCCCACGCCCCAGCCCAGGAGACTGGCGATGAAGCTCCCCCACGTGATCTGCCGGTAGAGGCCACCAACATCGATGTGAAAAAAGACCGTGGTCACGTGGACCACGGTGCGCTCCGGCACGAGAACGCAGAAGGCCGTGCAGAGCGCATAGACCAGGGCCGTGATACTCCCCGCCGCCAGGGCGGCGGCTCGAACGTCGAATTTCATAACCAACCTCCTTCTGATCTTGTGGCGTCCCTAATTGATGTCTTGCTCAATCATCTTTTTCATTTGTTGCTTGCTCCTATCCATCTTCTCTCCACCCAAGAAAGAGCCTCTCGCCCGCGAAAATCAACAGCAGACCTGCGAGCGAGACGTATAGTACCAAAGGATCGCTCTGGACTTTCACCACGAGAAACGCGCCCAACACGACCACGTCAAGAAAGATTGCGGTGAGCAAGACGACGGGATTGGCGCCAACGTCCTTGCGGAGGTATCGCAGGACGCCCCAATGCACGGCAATATCCATGATCAGGTAGAAGATCGCGCCCAGCGACGCGATCCGACTCAGGTCGAAGAACACGGTCAGCACCATCGCAATCACGATGGTGTAGACCAGCGTGTGCGTCTGAATGTCGCCTGGCATGCCAAAGTGGCGGTGGGGAACAAGGCCCATGTCGGTCAGCATGGTCAGCACACGCGACACCGCGAACACACTTGCGATCACGCCAGAGACGGTCGCTACCACCGCCTGCGCCACCGTGAACCACAGTCCCCAATCGCCAAAAGCCGGCCGTGCCGCTTCGGCCAAGACAAAGTCCCGTGCCTCGACGATTTCACCCAAGCTCAAGTTGCCCGCGACTGCCAGGGCGACCAGGAAGTATACGGCCACGCAGATCGAAAGCGAGATGATGATCGCTCGACTGACATTGCGGTGCGGGTCGATAATCTCAGCCCCGCTGTTGGTGATGGTTGTAAAGCCTTTGTATGCCAAAATGGAGAGCGCCACGGCCGCCAGAAGTCCGCCAGCCGATGTCTGATTGTCCACGGCCACGCTCTCGAACGAGAATCCCGAAAGCCACAAACCAACGAGCGCAAACAGCGTTATCCCGCCCACCTTGATCAGGGCTGTCACCATCGAGAACGCGCCAATAAAGCGATTGCCCGCGACGTTGATGCCGAAGGCGAACGCCAACAGGCCGACGCCGAGCGCCGGGACGAGCCAACTGCTTTTGTCCACGTCGAAAAGCTGAAGCGCGTACGTGCCGAACGTCCGAGCCACCAGGCTCTCATTGATCACCATCGAGAAATACATGAGCAGCGCGCAAGCCGCCGTCATGGTTCCCTTGCCGTAGGCTTTCTTCAGATACATCGCGATCCCGCCGGCGGACGGGTAGGCGTTGGACACCTTGACGTAGGAGTACGCGCTGAACGCAGACACCAACGCGGCGGCCAAGAAGGCGAATGGGAAGAGGCCCCCGGCTTGTTCGGCGACCTGACCGGTAAGCGCAAAGATCCCCGCCCCGATCATCACGCCGGTGCCCATCGACACCGCCCCGACGAGCGAGAGGCTATTTTCCTTGTACGATTCGTCACGGCGACCGGTCGAGTGACGAGATGAATTCCCTGTATCGCTCATGTTTGCCGCCCGACCATGCGTGTTCGGCCTTTCTGTCTTCGCCAGTTAGTGGTGCTTATACCAGCCAGTACCGCGGATGTCGTTCCAGGACGTTGTCTGATGGCACTGGAAGCATTGATCGACGCGCGCGTTCGGCTTCCCGGCGACGCGGGCCGAGATCATCTTAAAGTGCATCATGTAATGACTGGGCGGAGCCTGGTGGCATTGGACGCAGTCCATGGAATTGGGCGAGGGGTGTCGGAATTCGGGAATCGTCCACCTGTCCGTGGCGTGGCATTGGGCACAGTCTTGACCAAACAGTTGAAAATGCCGGTCGTCGTTGGCGTGGCAAGTGGCACAGTTAAGGACCGTTTCCTCAGCCGTAATGTGGGCGTGCGGTGGCGCCCAGAGCTTCGGCCAGGTTAGCAATTCGCGATCGACATCATTCTCTTTCAATTGGCGCAGACCGATCTCGGCCAGCACGACGTGGTCCATATTTGTCGCGAGGTTTCCTCGGCCTTGATGCTCCAAGTGGCACTCTTTGCAGCTACTGATGCTGGCATGAAACGACGTCGGTTGCCGTTGCAAAAGGGACTCGTTGTTGGCGTGGCAGACAATGCAGTTGCTGGCCGTGACGCCCTCGACGGCCGTGTGACAGGCCGCGCAGTTATGTTCTAGAAACGCGTGCGCCTGGGAGAGCGCACCGGGACGGGCCATACGTTGCCAAGCCGTCGTGCTCAACAACCCGGAGCGCTCCCCTCCGGAATGACTCCCCAGGAAGTAAAAGGCGCCAAACAACGCCACGAACAGCGCCAACGCGAAAAATAGGGCACGCCACATTCTCATGGGAACCACCTCAGTCCAAAATGGATCCCTGCCCAGACGTGCAACCCGAGCAGCAAGTAGAGGAGCACGGAGAGAACGATGTGCACTTTCAGGGCCCAACTGAACCAGCGTTTGAAGAACTCGTGCGAGCGGACCGCGTACTCCAGGTCCGCCACGGATTCGGCGAGCCGGGTGACCTCAGCGGCCGGGCCGCCGGCGGTGGAGAGATCGATCCCCAGCGAGGCCAGGCCGGCCGTGAGGAGGCGCGCCTTCGGAAGGGCTTTCGCTTCCGCCGGCGAGTTCTCGAGCACGCCCCACGCACTGTCGAGATCCCCCCTCGCAGTCTGGAGCAGGAGTAGTTTGTCTTTGATTTCATGCGAGACGTAGGTGAGCAGATAGCGCAGGACGAACCCACTCACGACGACGAGCAACATCATTGCCGTCAGCGTGATTCCCAGCCAACTCTCGTATTTGTGGCCGGTGTGAATGATCGCGAGCAACGGGCCCAAGATGCCCGAGTAAACATGCAAGGTCATCAACGTCTGCAACGAAACGTGCGCGGTGATTCGGTCGTGGAGAGCGGGAATGCGCTTGGCAATGGTGTAGGCGAGTGGGACGAGCATGAGGACGGCGCCCGCGATCCCGAACGCCGCGCCGATTCCGCTCCCGGCAAAGCGCGGCGAGCTGTGGACGAGAAAGCCGAGCCAGCCCAGCAGCAGGACGCTGAGGCCACCGGCGACGACGATGCGTTCGTGTTCTTTCATCGCTATGCCTCCACCGTGACTTCGCCCTGGGGCTTTGCCTGGCAGGCCAGAATGATGTTGTCGGCTTTATCGTCATCATCGAGAGAATCCTGCACCTCCTGGTCGACCTCGCCGGAAGTCATCTTCACCTTGCATATGCCGCAGGTGCCGACGCGGCAGGAGAATTGGATCCCGATGCCGAGTTCTTCCGAGAACTCGAGAATGGTCTGGCCGGGAGGGATTTTGGCCGACTTGTTATTCGTGGAAAACGTAACCTGCGGGCCAGACGCGGGAGCAGTGGGTTTGGCGGTGGTCCGCGCGGCGGCCGAACTGGGCTTGACTGCACCGAATGCTTCGGTCTTGATTTGCTCCGCAGGAACTTCCAATTCGGCGAGCATGGCCTTGGTCGCATCCATCATCCCCGGCGGCCCGCAAATGTGAATTAGCCGTGAGGCAAGATCGGGAACCGTCTCGGTGAGCAATTCCTTGCTGATGCGTCCGCGCAGACCAGCCCAGTCGGTCCCTTCGGGTTTCGACACCGTGACGGCGACGTGCAATTTCGGGTTCGCACGCTCAAGTGCGGGAATCTCGTTGGCAAAGATGTAATCCGACGAAGCGTGGATCGAGAAGATAAAGAAAATATCTCCGTCCCAGGACTGCTCGGTGAGATATCGAGCGATGCTCATCATCGGCGTGACGCCCACGCCGGCTGAGATGAGTACGATGCTGTCCGCTTCGGTTCCGGTAAAAGTAAACTTCCCGACGGGGCCGCCCGCTTCGACCAGGTCGCCCACCCGGAGCAGATCAACGATGTGACGGGAAACCGCGCCGCGCGGCTCGCGCCGCACAGTCAACTCGATGTATTCGCGATGCGTCGGAGAGGACGAGATCGAGTAGGAGCGGTTCATTCTCGCGCCGCCAATCGAGAAGGCGACGTTGAGGAACTGACCGGGCACAAAGGTGAAAGGAAGGAGGCCGTCGCCGGACGCAGGCAGCAGGCGAAACGTTTTCGCGTTCGGCGTTTCCGGGACGATGCTCCCGACGCGCAGATACCCGCTCCATTTCGCATCCACGGGCGGCGCTGCAGTCGGTTCCGAATCCACAGGCGGGGCGGCTTTGGCGTCTCTCCCGGCTTGGGCGGCTTTCGTGGTTTTGGCCTTCTTCGCAGGCGGCGACGTTTTCTTGGTAGCAATTTTGCTCATGTTGAGGTTCCCTTCGCGTCTGCCGCAGGCTTGTCGGCGGAGGCTGCAGGCGGCGGTGGCCCTCCGGCAAGCGCCGGTGCCGCTCCGGGAGGCGGTGCCCCCTTGTCGGCCTCGATCCGCCCAAAGAGAGCCGCCGCGCGGCGCATCTTGAAGAAATACATCGCGACCATCGCCAGTGCGAACGCGATGAGCAGCCCCATCGTGAAGAAGTGAAATGGCGTGGCGCCGAGGAGCGTGCGCGGCTCGTCGCTCGGCATGGGATGCGCGAGGTTCATCTCGCGCTTGAACCAGGTGAGCGCCACGTTGCGCGGGGCTTTGCCTTCGGCCAGCGCCCGTTTCGCGGCCAGCCCACTCTCGAAGCGCGCGAGACCTTCGCGCAGACTCGCACTGCCCGCTTGCATGCCGCTGTAATTCTCTGCCGACGCGGCCTCGAGGAGGTGGTCGAGGCTTTCGTTCATCAAGGCCACACCGGATCGCATGCGTTCGCCCGCCTGTTGCTCGACTTCGACGCGTTTGTCGAGAGGCAAATCCGGCAGGTCCATGAGCGTTGGATAGAAGTCCTTCGGTTTGGGCGCGCCCATCTTTTCCATCATGCCGGCCATACCACCACCACCCATCATGCCGGCCATACCGCCACCACCCATCATGCCGCCCGCACCCTCCGGCGGATCGCCACCCGCACCCTCCGACGGACCGTCACCGACACCTTCCGGCGGACCGCCACCGACACCTTCCGGCGGGCCAGCCGTTCCCGGCCTTCCGCCCTTGCCGTCTGCGCTGCCGGGCGTTGCGGCCGGCGCAGCGCCGGCTCCACCTTCCGGCGGCGCTCCTGCCGCCTGACCGGGATGATGGCTGGCGTGCTCCTCGGGCGACACCTGGCCGTAAGCCGGAAGAGCCAAAGCCAGCCCGACCAGCAGGCCGAGAACGCCCCGCGACGCAACGCTGACGCGTCCGCAGGCGGCTTTGGTTTCAGAGCGGTCCCTGCTCAACTCATTTCCAATACGTCGGCGACAGCGGAGCGCATCGACCATCGTTGCTACCTCCAACCGGTATGATAGATTCAGGCCATTCCTGGGTTTATTTCGACGCAGCAATCCCCACTTGAAAATCTTTCCCTTCGCCTCCCTCTTAGCACGAACTACCGTCCCTCTCGCCCGCCCTGATGACCCGGGCCATGCTCCTGGCCACCAGGCATGTGCCCTGGCCCCATATCGCCGTCGTTAGGGCCTGTCGCATCTGATTGCTCCGCGTCGTTAGAGCCTGTCACACCTGGTTTCTCCGCGGTTTGCGAGCACCCGGCAACGGCGAACAGACCTGCAAGGATCACCCCGGTTAAAATTGTCTTCATCGTCGGTATCCCTTTCTGGAAGTGGACCGTTAGGAATGGAATGCGAAACATCATCTCTCCTTCTTGAGATGGAACATGTTCAGGGAGCTTACGCGGCTCCCTTTCGACTCATTGCACTTCGATCTCGTTTGCCAGGATCGGAAGTCCACTGACTTCCATCGCCGCATGTTGGGCAAGTTGTTTGGCGTAGGACGTGGGCGCGCACGCTTGCAGGACAAGGCCCTGTTCTTGAACCATGACGCGGAACCCGCGTACCCAGGCGCGCCCGAGCAAGCGCCGCTGGATGAGCACCTCAAGCTGATCCGCTGTCGGCCAAGTTGTACTCGCACTGCTCATGGTGCCCTCCCGGCTGCGGCGAGGTCTCGTTGGCTTGCGGACAATGACCTTTCACCTTCCATCCGCGCCAGAAGGTTGTACAGCCAGGCCGTCGCGCCAGCCACGACGGCCGTTCCCAGGCCGTAGCCCAAAAGACCGGCGACGAAGCTCCCCCATGTGACCTGCCGGTAAAGTCCGGTCAGATCGACGTGGAGAAAAACGGTGCTAAGGTAGACCACAGTGGACTCCGGCACGAGGGCACAAAAGACCGTGCAGAGCACATAGACCAGGGCCGCGATACTCCCCGCCGCCAGGGCGGCGGCTCGAACGTCGAGTTTCCTATTCATAACCTTGTTTTTCTTTCTATTCGTTAGGAGTTTGTTTGTTGTTGCTGCGAACGTCGCGTTCGCAAATTCACTGCACTGCTTGTTGCGCCAACGAACGTAGAATCCTTCGATCGGGACGCGGCGCACGGCGGTTTGGTTTCGCCGTCGTCCATACTCAAGTCACTTCCAATACGCGGTTCATCGTGCCGAATGCGTTGGCGCAGCACTTCGGGCAGCCGTCGTATTCGTGCTGGCAGCCCGGCTCGCAGCACCACCGACCATCCACGATGAACTTGAATTCATGGTGTCCGGGCGGAAGGGGCAGCGTGGTTCGCCAATGCCCGTCCGCTTGTCGCGTCAGCGGCGTTGCCTCGGGACGCCAATCATTGAAGGTGCCGGCCACGAACACGGCTTGCGCCTCGGGCGCGCGGCAGGAGAATTCGACGGTTTCGATTTTCATGTTCTTGTCTGCTGTTTTGGTTTTCATGTTTCTCTCTGCTATCTTGGTTTCCGTGTTTTGCCTCCGTTCGTGTGGCCGCTCACATGCCGTTCATGCCGCCGGCTGAACCTTGAGCTGGGCCAAGGTCAACAAGCTCTTGTCGAGGCGTGAACCATGGCCTCGCCCGTGTCGGGGTTGGCCATGACCTCGGCGTAGCTTGATTAGTGTTTGTGCGGGTCAGGCGAACCTGTCGCGGGCTGCGCTGGCGAAGCCATCCCCGTAAGAATCTGTCGTTGCTCGTCGGAGAGCACTTTGGCCGCTTCACCCACCGAGCGGATGAACCGCAGGCGGGCATCACCCTTGAGTTTCTCGATCTCCGCAACCTTGGCTTCGATCTGGGCGTTGTCCGGTTGATCGGCGGCGGTGAGCGTCCAAAGATCTTGCTCGGCTTCCTGCACGCATCGGCCGGCACTCGCCTTGTCCAGCGCCGCCTTTTCCTTGATTTGATTGAGCATCATCTGCTGCTCGGTGCTCAGCGCGATGTGCTGCGGGTGGTCAAGGAAAAAGCCTGTCGCGCCGACGTGATAAAGATGCGATGAGCCCGGAAAGCCCGGCAGCGCAGACGGCATGGCCATGCTGGAGCCGCCTTTGCCATCCATGCCGCTCACCGTGCCCATCATCCCTGCCATCTCCATCTTGTCCATGTCCATCATGCCCATTCCCCCGCCTAGTGCAGCTTTTCCCATCGGTGCGCCAGCCGCAGGTGCGCCACCGCCCATGCCGCCCATCATTTTGTCCTTCATGGCCTTCATTCTGTCCGTCATCATTCCCCTCATGCCCATCTCCCCGCCCGGAGCTGATGCGCCACCGCCCATCTCATCCGTGCCGGCGGCCGGTTTCATTGCCCCCGATGCGCCGCCGGAAGGCGGTTTGCCCTCGCCCATGCCACTCATATCGGCCATTTTCCCCTGCATCGGTTTCGTGCCCGGTTTCGTGCCCGGCTTCGTGCCCGGCTTCATCTCGGGCTTGTCGCTCATCGGCATCGCGCCGGACGTTGCCCCGGATGGCTGCTGCATGGTGGCCTCGAGTCGCTGCATTTTGGCGCGCAGTTCGGCCAACTGATCGGCGACGGCTGGGCCGCCAGCCATGTCATCTTTGCCACCCCCCGTCATGTCCATGCCGGCCATGCCCGTTGGCGCTGCCTTTGCGCCCGACCCCAGGCCGGGCATCGGCCTGACGCGGGGCGGATTTCCCGCGCCCATCGGCACGGTGCCGGCGGGAGGCGATTGTCCGGGCTGCTGCTGGATGATGGCCTCCAGTTGCTGAATTCTTGCGCCCATTTCCCCCAATTGTGCATCTACGGTCTGTCCGCCCGCCTGGCTGGCGGCAGCGGCAACATGAGCCGCGTGTGCTGGGTCGGTCGGCGGTTCAGCCGCAAGGGTTTTCCGTTCGACGCTCACGAAGGTTGCCACGGCCAGCAGGCCGGCACCGATGAGACAGGTTGTGATAATTAGGACTCGATTGTTCATATTCAGCCCCATTCTTCTTATTCAGTTCGTGCGTTGTTGTGGTTCGCGCCTTGATGCTGGGCGCCGGACTGGCTCGGGCTGGTGTTGCAGCATCAGGCTGCAACACCAGCCCGGCGCAGTCCGGAGGGGCACGGGCGCGTTACTTCTTCTCGTGTTTCATGTCCTTCATGGCGCCGCTGCCGGTTTTGGTCGCGCAGACAAACATGGCGTCGTCACCACAGTGCGAGCAGACGTGTTTCACTTCCTCGTTCTTTCCTTCACCTTTGCCGGTGCCGGCGACCGTGACGGTGCCGCCGCAATCGGCACAGGTGTGCTTTTGACCGATGGTCATCATCTTGACGTGTGTTTCGTCCTTGGTCACCGCGTGGACCATGACGTTTTTGCACATGCTGCAGACCATCGAGATCGAGTCTCCGGGCTTCAGGGCTTCCGCCTCCGCTTGGGTCGTGATGTGCTGAAAATGCAACCGATGTTGCGCTCCTTTCATTGGCTCCGCTGCGCGGGCCGCGGCGGGCAACCGGGGCTTCTTTTCGTCGAGCTTCTTCAGATACTTGTCGGGGTCGGCCAAGAGCTTCGTCTTGCAGCCGGCGCAGCAGAGGAAGACTGTGCGGCCCTTGACGATCACCTTCACGGGCTTGCCCATCGACCCCAACGGTTGATCGGTCACCGGGCAGGTCTTCTGTTTCTCGATCAGTTCCCTGTCGGTCTGCTTGGCGGCGGCCGGCGGGCTGGCGTCGCCCGAGGCGACGACGGGTGAGCCGTGCTGCGGGCCGGGATGCTGCTGCTGGCCGGCAGCCATCACGCTCGACGCGAGAAAGCTGAGCAAGCCAATTGCAAGGGCGCTGAGTTTCCGGGACATGGTAAAGTCTCCTTGGGTTGAAGAACTGAAAATGTGCCGTCGGTTGTGACGGCGGTAAACTCTCGATTGTTGATGCCTCTGCGGAAGAACGGCGGTGCGCAGCGAAAATCGGCGCGCACTGCCCTACAGAAGAGAGCCGATCAAATGACGAGTCGGCAGAGGATGCTCAATCGCTCAGGGGCGCTTGAGCAGAGAAGCGCCGGTTGTTGATCGGCGTGGGCGGGGCCGGCCGGCGGAACGGGAACCGCAACGGTCATCAGCCCACCAAATGAAGGCGTCGATAACGACTTCGTGGTGTCCGTCCGCGAATTGCTCGGCAACCGGTCGGGCGCGGGGACTGATTTGTTCAGTGAGCACAGGCACGGCCCGCCTTTGCAGCAGCCGCACGACCCCTTGGCACCGCAGCAGCTTCCGTGCTGTGCAGAAGATGTGGCAGTACCGCCGCAGCAGGAACGACGGGACCGCGATCCGCTGGTGCAGTGCGGACAGTTCGCGGCAGGTGCCGCATCAGCGCGGGCCGGTTTCACCGCGATTGACCGCGGGGAATGACTTCCGCAATCGCAAGCCATCAGGGGCAGGGATTCCGCAGGGATCAGTATGACGGCCAGCCATACGAGGGCTTTCGCGGTGATGCTATTGCAGAATCCCATTACGTCGCCTTGGTATCTCGCGGCGTCAAGGCTGCCGCAGGTTTCGTGACGGCCCCGAATCCCCAAGAACAAAAAAAGCCGACGTGGTAGAACACCCGAAGGGGTTCGGCCACGTCGGCTTACTCACCAGCGAGCCCGCCGGCGCGGCCGGGTTGCTCTCCGTCTAGTCATCCGACAAAATCAACCGGTGTATTCTATAGCAATGAACGCGGAGGGCAAGGGGCGATGTCGAAAAATGAAGGCCAGTGCGCCTATTATCCGCATCACTATGCCCCGGCAAGGAAGTTTTTCACCGTAAAACCCGAAGCGCAAGCGAGTGAGGGATGGGGCTGGTGGGCTCCCACTTGCTTGCGCTTCGGGTTACGGTGTGGATTTTCTTCTCCGCCGGGGCGATAAGCACCGACCGGCCGGGCGTCAGCAGCACGATGGCCGCCGCCACCCCCACAGCAAGAGCACCACTCCGCCCGACAGAAAAGCGGTGGGAAAAGTGGCCGAGCATCGGGTGCAGTTCCCACAGTTTCGGGATTGGAATGTCCATCGGCTGCTCACATTTTCGGATGGCCAGGCATGCGGCCTGCATGGCCCGTGTCCCCGGTGATTTTCTCATACATCTCCGGTGGCAGAACGCGCACTACGGTCGATAACCCTTCCACGCCCATGGACCAGCCGGGACGCATGCCCATCGCTTCGCGACGGCCCTCGACTCGGGCCGCGCCTTCCATCCCTTCCATGCCTTTCATTCCCTCGTGGCCGGCCATTGGCTCTTGCATGGCTGCGGGGTTCATGTTCATCTTGCTGTGATCGGGTTCGCCATTCGCTTTCAAGGGCGTCTTCTTCTGGGGCACGTTTTTCATCTCATGTTCTTTCATGTCCATGCCCTTCATCTCCACGTCGGGCGTCGTCATGCTTTTCATTTTGGGCATTTCCATCCCCAGCATGAGTTGAGGATACCCGGGCACTTTGAGTTGCTCAGGCGTGGAATTGTTGCGGATCAATGGTCCGGCTTGCGACGTCATCGGGTTCATCATGTGGTGGAACATATGGCAGTGCATGAGCCAATCGCCGGTGTTGTTGGCAATGAACTCAATCTCGCGGGCCTGAGCCACGCCCACCAAGACGTTGTTGCTCGGATACCAGGACGATTCCGGCATGCGGCCCCCTTCGGTCCCAGTGATCCAGAACGTGTGGCCATGCAAGTGAATTGGATGGTGGTCGATCACGCTGAAGTTCACGAAGCGAATCCGCACGCGCTCGCCCAGCTTACACAGCAATGGAGTCGTGAGCGGGCCACATCGACCGTTGAACGTCAAGTAGTTCCATTCCATCGCCAGCGTATCCGGCACGCTGGTATTCGGCCGAATTTGGAACTCCTGTGCGATCAGGCAGAAATCGCGATCCACGACCGGCTCGTAGGGCTTGGCGGGATACACAAGGAACAATCCCACCATGCCCATCGTTTCCTGCATGCCTTCGTGCGTGTGATAGAAAAAGGTCCCCTCTTGGTGAACGGTTAACTCGTATACGAACTGTTCGCCGGGTTCGATAGGTTTTTGCACCAGGTAAGGAACACCATCCATGTCGTTGGGGAGTTCGAACCCGTGCAGATGCAGCGTGGTCGGTTCGGGCAGTTCGTTGTGCAGGATGATTCGAACCCGGTCCCCCTGATTGATTTCAATGGTCGGTCCCGGCATGTCTCCGTTATAGCCATAAGTGTCCATCCACAATCCGGGCAGAATTTCCCGGCGAACCGGTTCCGCGATCAGATGAAACTCTTTGGCTCCGTTGACTTCTTTCCACGGGAGCTTTTTGAGGTCGGGTGCATGGATCGGAACCGGCGGCAGCGTGGCATCGCGATAACCCGGCACCAGCTTGCCGCGGTCGGTCGGACTTCCGACGGGACCGCCCAGGCCGGCGCGTGTTCGGGGATACTCGCCCGTATCGCTGCGGGGGGCAGCGTGCTGGTGTATTTCGTGTTTGGCATTCTGCGGCTTGTCGGCTAGCCCATCGGCTCGGTGTTCGGCATTCTTTTCTTGCGCATGTCCGAGTGCCGGGCCAACTACGAAAACACCGGCGCGGCCGCACCTTTGACGAGAAAGTTGCGGCGATCTGCGGGATCATTCATGTTGTTCTCCAAGCGGGGCGTTTCTGCCGGATTGCAAACTCACGCGCGTGCTGCTGCGGATCAGGACTACGTACAATTCCAACGCGGTTTGGGGGTAGCGTCGATGTGGCCGCCGCCGACCGCTGGGGGCGGTTCCGTCAGCCCGCCGGAAAGCAGCATTCCGCGGATGGCAATGTCGGTTTCATGAAACGTCCTGAGGCTGTCGACGTACTCGACTTCGAGCGTCGTGTGCAAGCGCTGTGCGGCGAGCACGTCGAGCCACGGCGCCCGACGATCTTTGTAGCTCTGTCGTAGTAGTTCGGTCGCCTCTGCGGCTTTCGGCAGCATCGTGGCCTGGTACTCTTGGGTGCGCTGCCACGCGGAAAGGTACGTCCGATATTCGGCGGCCAATCGCGTTTGCAATTCCAACTCCAACCGCCGCGCCTCGGCATGCGCTCGGGTCAGGTCCGCCTGCGCCTGCTGAATCGTGCCTCGGTTGCGGTCGAACAATGGTATCGGCAACCCGACGTTCACGCCGGCCGTCGTGTCGCCGGCTTCGACGTTTCGGCCGACCGTGGCATCGAGGAGGATGTTGGGAATCGGCTCAACTCGTTCGCGTTCGAGCTGAATCTGATCGTGTCGAATTTTCTGCCTCGCCGCCACGATTTCAGGACTGCAGCTGAGCAACTGCCCGAGTGCCAACTCGTATTCTAACGGATCCTGCGTATTGGCCAGGATGTCCGTAAGCGTCCGAGTTAGGCATGGGCCACGACAGGGGGGCTGGAAGGAACGAGGCGGATGGGAACGCCGCAGTTGGCTCGTCGCCAGCAGGGCGAGTGGCCCAGCGTAGGGCTAAAGGCTGCGCGGGCTGCTGTCGCGGCGGTAAGGCCGGAAGAACGGTGACCGTTGCCTGAATTGCGGGTGGCCGTCGCGTCGGTCTCGGGCGGTGAGACCGCGCCGGCGATAATCGCAGAGCGGAGTGCGCCCGCAACAGCTTCCCAAGGTCGCAGGAAGCGACGAGGCCGGTACATGTCGGAGAGAGAGGCTCGACGACCGCGCGAGTATCGAGTCCGACGACGGACCTCACGCTCTGGCGAAGCGAGCGGAAGCGAGGCCGCGGAGGAAGGTCATGATGGCTTGCCGCGCGGGACGCGACGTTTCATCACTTCTTGGAGGTACTCGGGAAACTCGCGGGTCGCTTCCTCGGCGGCGCGATCACCCTCGGCCGCGAGCATCTGGTCGAACAGGGATCGTCCGATCCGTTGGGCAACCTCCGGGGAGATGCGCTGCAGCAACGCAAAGGTTTGCTGCTGCCGTGCCAGAGCCTGCGTGGCTGCCAAGAGGTCGTCCACCGCGCGGTCGTGTTGAGCTTGTGCATGCTGCAGGTCTGGTTGGTCGTCGTGGGTCATACCCTCGATGATATCGCAGCAGGAGCATTCCGCAAAGAGCCGGAAGATTACGGAGCGACGATCGCTTCGGCCGCGCGGGCTTGCATGCGCGCTCTCGCCCGCCGTGCGTGCTTCGCGTCCGAGACGAGTTCCTTCTCCTCAATACGTTCTTGACGCACAGACTGAGGATGGGCCAGGGCCCAGCGGTCCGGGAGAAGATCCAGCAGATATGGTGCTCCCAGTTGGAGGTCGGCAGGATGGTTCTGCTGCGCATCGGCCAGGCGCCGTAACACGTCCTCTAAGTAGTCCTGAATCACTAGGTGATGACGATGGGCGCTGCTCACGATGCTGTACAACTTCAAGCGGCCGGCCGCCGCGCGCGGATGCCCCAGGAACAGCCAGTTGCTGCGACCGACCGTCAGCGGCCGGATCGTCTGCTCCGACTGGTCGTTGTCGATCGGCAGCCGGCCATCGCGCAAGTACACCTGCAAGGCCGCCCACTGGTTGCGCAGGTAGCCGACCGCCTGCCCGAGCGCTCTTGGGCAGCGCGCGTTGCACCGGGGCACTGTCCAGCCACTGCCGCAGCCGACTCCAGATCGGCACGGCGTCCCGTTGACGCAAGGCCCACCGCTCGTCCGGCGTCAACGTCTTGCTCCGCTCCTCGACCGCGTACAACTGCCGGTAGAAGGACTCGGCCTGCGCGGCCAGCACCGGCTCATTCAACTCCGCGGCCACGAATTCACGCCGCGCGTGGGCGTTGCAGCTGGCATGCTCAATCCGCCCCCCGGAACGTTGCGCTAAGCGCGCATTGGCGCCGCAAGCATCGCCCAGAAAGATGCCCCGAAACGTTGCCAGGTGCGAGTCGATCACCGAATTCTCATGCGTCAGGGACCAGTGGAAGACGTTGTATTCCGCCAAGCCATCCAGTCCCGTGTACAGCCATGCGTAACTGGTGGCCGAACCCGGTGGGCCCGTGTTCTTCGGCAGGCCCGTGTCCAACACCGGGGGCGGGCTGCCGCGTTGGGCAAGCCACCCTTGAACACTGGGTTGAAACCTCGATCGAGAAGCCCGGCTGAAGCCGGCTGGAATTGGATTCTTTTTGAACACCCCAACCAGTTAAAACCAGCGATTTTCTAGCCTGAGTTTATTTTACTCTTCGAGCGAGACGAGCATCAATGGCTACGGCGAGGGGGCTATGATGTCAAATTAAATATGGCGGTAATTTGACCACTAATTACACAATATATGGTGGTTAGATCGCGTTTTCTGTAGTTTAGATCGCCATATTTAATTTTACTTTTCGACCGTTTGGAGCTATAGTTGGACCCATGCAACGATGCAGTTCCTGGTCTCTTACAGGAGGGTTCGCAATGGAGTTCAATTTTCAAGCTCAGCAGTTGGTCGGCAAGCATGGCGTCTTGTCCGTCAAACAGGACGATGAAGTCGCCCGGAAACTCGCCATGCTCATCGAAGGACAGTGCGAAGGCCTGGGAGCTTCCCAAGCCGCAGAGAGGTACGGGTGTACCAAGCAACGCTATTATCAGGTCCTCCACACCTTTGAAGCCCTCGGCTCTGCAGGCTTGATAAGCAAGACGCGCGGTCCAAAACGAAATTATCGCCGAACCGATGAAGTGGCGCGACAAGTCGTCCGTCACCGATTCCTCGACCCTCAGGCCTCACCCGAAGTCATTGCCCAGAAGCTTCGGCAAAGTGGCTTGGTGATTAGCACTCGTAGTGTCGAACGGGTGGTTGCCGAGTACGGCCTTCAAAAAAAAACTCTACGCCTGCCGTCCAAACCAAGAGCCGCCCGCAAAGGTTGAGATCTGCATCAGTCGCCGGCGTACCCGAAGCCTTACCTGCCACCCCCTGGACATCGAACGCGGCGTACGCCAGATGCTGTCCAATAAGATCAGTGGCAATTTGGCTGGTATCTGGCTGTTGGTCCCCGAGCACCTGCGGCTGGGAACCTGGGATCTGTTGTGTGGCTGGACGCAGCAACCGACGCTACGTGCCGAGCCGCGTTTGGCTCTGCAACTTGTTCACGAAGGCAGTCGTCTGCACCGCCGGCATTCGCGCCGAGCGTACGCTGCACCGGCGCGGTGGTTTCGAACTGGTCAATGGCTTGCCCTTCGTAGCGGCCGACACGACGATCCATCAAGTGTTGGACGAACGAACGGTCGAAGACTCCCAAGCGTTGCAGATAACCTTGGGCAAGTTGCGACGGGCTTCGGGGCATTTCCGAGGCCAGTTGCTGGCCATCGACCCGCATCGCGTCCGCAGTTACAGTTGTCGCCACATGCGCGAACGGACGGAGAAGAGCGGAAACCGACCGGTGAAGATGGCGCAGACGTTTTGGGTTCTGGATGCCGATACGAAGCAGCCTGTATGCTTCACGACGGCGACCGCCGCGCGGGACGTGGCCGCGGCGACTCCCCAATTGCTCGATCTGGTGGAGGCGATTTTGCAGCCCGAAGAGGGGCAAATCTTGGTCGTGGCCGATACGGAACACTTTGTCGCAGAATTGCTCAAGGACGTGCAACAGCGGCCCGGCTTCGATCTGCTCGTCCCTTTGCCCAGCAAGAAACCCTTTCGACGACAATATGAAGCAATTCCCGAAACCCAATTTCAGCGCCACTGGGCAGGCTTTGCGACGACCAAACTGCCTGCCTATTTCACCGGCCGCCACCAAGGCAGCTATTGGCAGTTCGTGGAGCGCTACGGCGAGCGCTCCTAGGATTGGAGCTTCAGTGGTTTTGGCTGCACCGCAGATCGGGACGAGGTGAAAGCCTCGGCAGAAGCCTATCCGAAACGATGGCATATCGAAGAGTTTTTCAACACGGACCAAGCCCTGGGCTGGCATCGTGCCGGAACGATGAATGTGCATATCCGCTTTGCTCAGATGTCTCTGGCCTTGATTGGCCAAACGGTGTGTCACCAATTCCGGACTCGCTTGGGTACCCCCTATAGCAGCTGGGATGCCAATCATCTGGCTCGTGATCTGTTCTTCGCCCTTGAGGGAGATGTGCGCGTGAAAAATGATACAATCCTGGTGACGTACTACAATGCTCCGAATGTCGAGCAACTCCGAGCCCACTACCAAAACCTGCCTGACAAACTCGCAGCCGAAAACATTCGCCCGGAGATCCCGTGGCTCTACAATTACAAGCTCGATTTCAGGTTTCGCTGACCGCCAGATCTAGTGTCAAAAAAATATGGCCCAGAAAATCGCTGGTTAAAACTGGTGGCAGACAGGGAGTCGGCTGAAGCCGACTGATTGGGAACCTCCCCAATCCCTAGTCCCAATCCCCAGTCCCCTCTTGTCCGACGGCTCCTTCTTGATTAGCCTGTGCTTGCACAAGCTTGCAGGAAGGAGGCAGACCTTGGACGGGATTGTGTTTTTCGCTGTCGTCTTGGCATTCGTCGCGATCGCAATCGTGAGCACGCTGCTCATCAGCCGCTACGAGCGGAAGCGGACGGAGGCCTGGCGGGCCGTGGCGCAGCGGCCAGGAATGCAGTTCGTGGGGGAAAGCAGCGACGTGCTGGGCCGTTTTGGGCAGTTCAAGATGTTCCAAAAGGGGCGCGGCCAGGCCGTCAGCAATGCGATCGCGGTCGATTCCGGCGAAATTCGGATCGTCGTGGGCGACTTCCGCTATACGACGGGCAGCGGCAAGAGCAAGACCACGCACAACGTTCTGCGCGTTGCAAAGCGCGCTGCTGGACCTGCCACACTGCTGCCTGCGTCCCGAGTCCCGGTTGTACGACGGCTTGGGGGCGCTGTTCGGCGGTCAGGATATCGACTTCCAGGAAGACCCGGAGTTCTCGGCCGCTTTCGTGCTGCAGGGCGAACAGGAAGCGGCGATCCGCCAGACGTTCACGGCCCCCGTCCGCGCCTGGTTCGCACAACAGGCAAGCCAGCGATTCTTCTTCGAGGCCCAGGAAAACAAGCTCGTCTTTCACCGCGGCAAACCGGTTCCGCCCGGCGAATCGCTGGAACTGATGGACCAGGCACTGCAGATCCTGCGCCTGCTGGCACACGGAGCGCCGGCTTAGGCTAACCTGCCCCACGGTTTTCAGCAGCCCGTCTGAAAAGTGCGGCTGTCCAACTGGGCTACGCCCTTTTGCGCGATTGGACGAACCGGATTTCCACGCGTTTGTTCAAAGCTTCGGCGATCCGGCGGAGCATCGCCAACGAGTGCCCCTCGTAATCCGAATCCTCCAGACGGCAGATCACCGAAGCCGTCGTGCCCACGCGTTTGGCCAGCGCCCGCTGTGACAGCCCAGCCGCGGTGCGCAGGTCGTAGATCTTGCGGGCGATCTCCGCATTCGCCTCCTCCTCCGCTAACAGAGCCTCCAGTTCAGGCTTGTCTCGGAAGTACCGCCGATCCAAGATTTCAACCGCGTCGGTTGTAGGTTGCTGCTTCTTGCCCGGCATGATTATTGCTCCCGATGAGTATGTTTGGCCGGATCGGCGACAAACTTCCTCCGGCGCTCGATGGCGGCATCGATCTCGCTCGACGGGACCACTCGCTCCTTGACCAGGCCGTGGGACAAAACGGCCGCCGTAGCACCATGGAAGAACATCACATGTTCGCATTCGTGCGAACAAATGTCAAGGCCGCCGCTGGTGGAATCTTGAACTTTGGCCGTTGGTTTTACCGGGCGGTGGGTACGTCCCGGCTTCGCGTGCGTGCCAAAGAGCTCCATACGGCCTCCAGGTTTTCCACGTACCCCTGCCGGCTTGCGTGCTGTCGATTTTGTCGGTAACGGCACGTGGGGCGAGCTTCCAGCTTGCCATGCTGTCTATCTTCGCTTCACTATGCTACTTCCGTTGCCCAGTTCGCAAGCTGGAAGCTTACGCCACGATCAAATCGACAGCCCGCTTGCCTGACGAGTGGATCTTCCTGCCTCTTCCAACCACGACAGGGAGTTGGCTGAAGCGGACTAAGTGGGACGTTTTTGGGTGCGAACCACCTGATGACCCCGTACCGCGCAGCCTAATTCCGTAAGCCGCATCTCCCAGCGGCTGGCCGGTGCGGAGTCGTCGATCTGATCGAGCAGGCCGCGTTTTTCCTCTTGGCGGGTCAGCCGGGAGAATTTCTCGTACAGCGGATGATCGGCAGGGAGGAACTGCTCCTTGCGAAACAGCAGCGGCGGGTCTTGCCAGCTCGAGTAGTCGAAGAAGTCGATCCCCAGCGTGGGCAGCGTGACCTTGACGCGCAGCCGCAGTGGCGGATGAGGTTTTTCATCGAATTCCGGGTAGGCGATGTAGCTCACTTTGCCGGAGAACCGGTGGAGTTTGATCAGATTGGCCTCGTCGATGTCGCCGACCAGGGACCGGGCACAACCTTCGTAGATCCGCAGCAGCGGCGGGAGATAGTCCAGCGCGGTCCGGTGTACGATTAGGGCGTTGTCGACCAGTTTGCCCACCCCCGCTTTCTGGCACGCAACGTCGATCGCGGCGGGATCGCCGGCTCGAAACAGCAGCGTGTCCGCGCGCGTACAGGCCTGCGTATAGGTGCCCAGGAAGGCTTTGATGTCCCGCTGGATACCCGTGGGCAGCTGCGAGATCTTGGGACGGCGGCCAAAACGGGACAAGGCCAGATAGACGAGCAGATCCTCGGTACGGCGTTGCGCGATGTCGGCCCAAGGTTGGTCCTCGGTAACTCGCCGAATCAGGGCAATGGCCCTGTTCAGCGAGCCGAATCGCTCGATGACTTCCGCCGACTGCGGGAATTCCTCGGGCCCCGGTAATCGTCCGAGTTGCGTCAGCGCCGCCATCATCGGTTCGAGCACATCCCGATTCTGCTCGAATCGCAATTCAGAGATGCGCTTCCGAGGAACCGCAATCCGGCGGTGATAGCGGGTCGCCAGGAACTGCTGCTTCGTCGGCTCGTCTTTGAAAAGGTAAAAAACGCCCGGGGCCGCCGGGATCGCGTCGGTCGCCAACTCGCCTTCCAGGTACTGGCGCAGCTCGTTCTGGGTGTAGTACTTCTGGAACGTGCCACGCGACGTGATAACGCCATCGCCGAAGCGTGGATGCTCCTTGTCGGGCGCGGCAAACTCGATCTGCGCGGCGACGACGAGCAGCTTCGTGGTCAGGTCCCATGCGGATCGAACGGCTTTCGTGCGCTCCGCGGCGTCCTCGATCACGTTGATTACGTAGCCGAGGTTTACGACGTCCGCCGGCTTTCTCTCGCCGTCGGCCCGAAATGCCGGGTCCCAGCCATCGCACGCAATGCCGGCGCCACGCAGCAGTTCGAGGTCTTGGCCGTGCCCGCATCCGTAGTCGAAGAACGACGTTTCGGAATGCATCAGCCCGTCCCGCAACAGGCACTTGATCGGCAGCGAGAAACTCGGCCGCCGAATCGCCGTTTTGTGCCGGGCTATATCCGTCTCGTTGGCGTTCATGGTATCATGTGCCAGAAAGACTGACGGGGGGCTTCAGCGGATGAACTCAGCGGCCATCCATTGCGTGTTCGCCTCAACTTCCGTTTTCCTCGCTTACGCTTCGCGCTTACGATTGGATGTGCCATCCTCAACCGCGTGCGGTATAGTATTGTGACTACGCTCGCTGCAAGCAAGACCAGTCTTCAAGTCTTCCAGAGCCTGTTTCATTCGGTCGAATTCGCAGCACGACGGCAAGCGAAAGGAGCCCGTTTGTGACAAGTCGCAATCGCCCAAGGCGGGCCGGTTCTCCACCGACCATTCGCCTTCCCAAGCGTTCTCCAAGGTATGGCGTTGGAAAGGAAATCGGCGGAGCAATCTACGTCCACCGGAGGTACGAGCGTGTGTTCGGCTTGGCGCTTGAACAGGCACGATGGTATCTGCCACCGGATTTTCCATACACCGTCGTCAAGCTCAACACAGCGAACGAGTCGTTTTCGTTCATCGAGGTCGCGGATTTCGATACCGCTCCTGAGCCGACGATCGGCACGGTGATCGGTGTCAAGACAGACGGTTCCTGCCGGCGGATGCGGCCGCCGATCGACCCGTTCATTTACCACCACAAGTGGTTGTTCGTGGCAGATGACTACGACGGGTTCGACGTGGAGGAAAGCAAGGCGAGGTCTCGAGCGTGGATGGCGCTGACGGACATTGACCGAACGAGAATCGGAAAGAGGAGTTACTGGCAAAGCAAAGTGGTCCCCCGGCTACATTCGCGAGAAACGACGTAGCGACACGGAGCGGCACGTAACGAAGGAAGTCAGTAATACCGCAGCCGCTGGACCAGCGACGCCGTCGCCAGCATCTGCATTTCCAAATCGTACAGCCGCCCTTGGCCGTCGCGCGCTTTGATGTCCAGAATCGACAGCTTGTCGTCCGGCGCCATTTTCTCGCTGTACGGAATCCGCAGTTCCACGTGCACCAACCGCTGCTGCGGAGGTGGTTCCAACACGGCATTGATCAGGGCGGCGGTCAGGTCCCGCCAAGACTCACTGCCGAATACCTTCTTGAACGCGATGTCGATCTTGGGGTCGATGCCGGGAATCATGGGGCCAAATCCACGGGAGGGGCGGGCAAACAACGGTTCGAATATGCACAAGCCCCCGCCAGCTCGTAAGGTACGGAGGAACCGCAGCTATTTCCAGGTCTCGTACAACGGCTCGCGGGCGCACACGACGTTCAAAGGGGGCCCCGCCGGACGAGAACGACGTCATCCCGCTTGCCCCGTTCAATTTGTTGCGGACGGCTTCGGCGTTTCCGGTTCGGACGGCTCCTTCGCCTTTCGCTTGTCCAACTCGGCCTGGGCGGTCCGCATTTGGCTCTTGACGCTCTGTACCCGAGGGCTCGCCGGAGCCGCGTCGAGCGCTTTTTGACAGGCCTCCAGGCATTTCTCGAATTCCTCCTGCGCCGCGTAGCACTTGGCTTTGGCCAGATGCAGATCCAGCAGCGACTCTCCGGCAACGCCGGGGATCGCCAATGCTTCGTCCAGCGCCGCGTGCGCCTCGTCCAGCTTCTGGTCACGCGTCAACTGCTGGGCATCCGTCAACAGCACGCGAAGGCTGTACTTGCTCTTCAATCCGGCGTCGTTGTCTGCGACCAACGCGACGATTTCCCGCGCCCAAGCGATGGTATCCCGCGGCAGATCCGGGTCCGGGATCGCCTGCGACAGCGTGGTGCGGGCGTCCAACAATTGGTCCAGTATCCGGGCGCGATCCAGCCCTTGGGCTGCGTCCAGGTCGCCCTTCAGCTTGGCCACGGTCTCTTGCGCCTCGGCCGTCGGGGCGAACCGCTGAATCATCGCCTGGATTGTCGCCACTTTTGAGGACTCCGGCGCGGCCGCCTCGGCTTGCTTCAAGCACACGACCACGCCGACGAAGTCCTTGGCATAGAAGAGGCACTCGCCTTGGGCAAAGTAGGCGTCCTGCTTCTGTTCGCCGCTGATGCCGGACAGTTGCAACGCTCGGCCGTACATCGTCTTGGCTTCCTCGAACTTTCGCTCCTTCTTCAGCGCGTCCGCTTCGGACACGAGTTGCCGAAATTCATACTTGAGTCTCAGACCGGCCTTGTTCTCGGCATCCAGCGCGATAATCTCCGTGGTCCACGTCTTGGCGTCATCGGGCTCGACGCCCAGTTTGCCATAGGCCTCGATCAGTTGGTCCAGCAGTTTGGCTCGGTCAAGTCCTTGGACGCCGGCCACTTGCCCACGCATTCGAACGATCGTTTCGTGGGCGGTGACGAACTCCGCGAGATGTTTCAAGTACTCGTCCGGTCCGCCGGCCCGGTAACCCGTGCGGGCAATCAACTGGCCTTCGGCGTCCAGCAGCAGAATGGTGGGAAAACCGGAAACCGCGAATCGCTTAGCGAGTTGGTCGTTCTGCTTCTTCAGTTCTTCGGGCAGCTGCGTCCCCCGCGGGAAATCCAATTCGACCAACACAAACTGCTGCGGCGCTTGCTTCTTGAATGCTTCCTGGTCGAATACCTCTTGCTTCAGTTTGATGCACCATCCGCACCAATCCGAACCGGTGAAATCGACCAGGAGCAATTTGTTCTCGGCGCGCGCTTTCGCTTTGGCCTCCTCGAAATTTGTATGCCACAAACCGCCATCATCGCCGGCAAATCCAACCAGCGCAAAGATGCTGACAAGAACCAGGAGCGCGCCAGTCAAAGGCCGGCAATTCAATCTGAACATCGCAAACTCTCCAAGAGGCAGGGGACTTTTTCGACGAGCCGGAACGTTTTTCCGCGGCCAACAACGGCGGTCAACGGCGGAATCGAGGCTTTTTTCCGAAACCAAGAATCCAGCCTACAGCCTGTCGCACGCACTTGCGTACCGGAAAACTCTATCGCGAGCAGAAGTCGACAACAAGCCATTGGCGGCCAAAAACGGAGAGATTCACGGACGAATCCACAGAAAAGACCGCATTTTAGATTGCGCTGCGGGACACGATGGCGAGGATTGCGCCCGCGGGTGCTTTTCCACCGATGCTCTTGAGCCTCCGGAACAAAGCAGGTAGATTCTCGGTTCGATGCATCTGCGTGTTCGATGCATCTGCGTGGCAGAAGATGCATGCGCAAGGCCATGTATGAGAGCGTTATAAATGGCGGGTTATAAATGGCAGCGGGTTATAACCCACTTCTGCATTCCTCGAACGATTTTCCAGCGCCGCCTTGTTCGCCCATGAACCATTGGCTACCTGATCCTCCGTTGCCGTTGCTGATCACCGGGATCGCCGGCGTGGCGGGGTACAACGCGTTCGATTATTTTCACCGCCGGTATCCCGGCCAAGTGATCGGCACGCGGCGGGCGGACAACGTTTCGCTGACCGGCCCGGCGATCGAAGCGCTCGACATCTACAACGCCGACGCGATGCAGCGTCTGTTCGATCGCTATCAGTTCGCGTCGGTGCTCAGTAGCGAAGGCACGTGCAAGCTGAAATCGTGCGAGTTGGATCCTTGGCTGGCATGGCGCGTGAACGTGGCCGGCGTGGACAACTTGCTGGAGGTCATCGGATCGGCCGATATCCGGCTGATTCACTTGTCCGTCGACTTGGTTTATTCCGGCATCGGCCGCGGTGGCTACCTCGAACACGACCCGCCCGATCCGGTGACGGTTTACGGCAAGACGATGTCGCACGCCGAGCAATTGATCTTCTCCCGCCGCCCGGACGCGGCCGTGCTGCGAATCTCGCTGCCGATGGGCATCAGTTCCAACGGGCACGCCGGGGCGATCGATTGGATCCAGTCGCGATTCAAGAAATCGAAGCCGGCGACGTTGTATTACGACGAGATTCGCACGCCGACGTACACGGACTGTATGAACCGGCTGTTTCACTCGCTACTGTCCAGCCATCTGGCGGGCCTGTACCATGCCGGCGGTCCGCGACGATTGAGTCTGTTCGAGATCGCACAGATCGTCAATCGCGTCGGCGGCTACGATCCGGAGCACGTGCAGACCTGTTCGCGTTTCGAAGCCGGTCCGATGCCGCCTCGAGCCGGCGACGTGACGATGGATTCCAGCCGCTTGATTCGCGCCGTGGGCTACCACCCGTTCGATCCTTGGCCCCTGTACGACGAGCACGTCCCGACGCATCGCGACTGGCATCGCGAACGGCCCCGCGGCGAACGAGCTTCGCCCGAATTTCTGGCCGAAGTGCTATACCGCAATCCGCGCATGAGTTGAATTAGTCCCTCGCTTACGCGTCGGGTTACGTTTAAGAGTCGGTCCGAAACTCAGAGGCGTCCACCCATACCTCGATGGCTGGGTATGGTGAAGAATGCGCGCGGCGTTAGACTGAGGGGATCTGAGATGACTACTCCTTGGATTACAGCGCTGATGTGGAACCGACTGTGACCCCCGAGGAGATGCCGTGGCTCAAGTCGCACTTAGCCACGTAGGACCACCATGGAAAAACGATCTTGGTTGGCATTTCGTCTTCTATATTTGTAGGCGGTTGCGGGGTTCGATCAGGGCACTCGTACGCGACCGCGCTAGTCTCGGCGTAAGGCCCCGGTTCCGAAAGCGGGACCGGCTCCGGTCAGGACGGACCGGCGCCTGTCGCATTTTCGGGCCTAAACGAAGGAATCGACCATGCCATTACTGCGTTCTTGGTTATGTTGTCTTTATTTGCTTATTGGTGCGGTTGCCACGGCGGCCGATGCGCCGACGGAGGCGCCGGCGCAGCCTGCCGCGCCGGCAGCTAAGCCAAACGAACAGATCCTGCGCGAGCAGACGATTTATGTTCCGTATTCCAAGCTGCCCAAGGTGTTCGAGCAACCGGGGCGGGGAGTGTTCCTGCCGTACGAGGAGTTTCAGAAGCTGTGGGATCAAGCCCGTGCGGCGGTGGCCAAGCCGCCCGAGATCAAACCGCCCGTCGCGGCGCTGATCACGGAGATAAACAGCGAGGCCGCGGTCGGCGACGAGGTGGTGAACGTCACGGCCAGCCTGAAAATTGAATTGCTGGCCGAAGGCTGGCACGAGGTGCCATTGCGACTGGGTGACGCGGCGATCCTGTCCGCGCGGCAAGGCGACGAGCCGGCGCGGATCACCGTCCGGCCCGATGTTGGCTACGTCTTGCTGCTACAAAAAAAGACGCCGGATCCAGAACAGGTCACCATTTCGCTCGAATACTCCAAGGCGTTCACCAAATCGCCGGGGCAGAACGTCGTCTCGTTCCAGGCTCCGCAAGCACCGGTCAACCAATGGCGAATCCGCGTTCCGCAAGCGGGCGTCAAGGTGAATGTCCAGCCGCTGGTGGCAGCGACCGAAGAGCCGCCTGCGGCAGCTGCCGAGGGCGCACCGCCGCCAAAACCGGAAACCGTGGTAATGGCCTTTGTGGGCGCCGCTCCGAGCGTACAGATCGACTGGACGCCCAAAGCCGAAGGAGCTACGGGCTTGGCCGCGCTGGCCACGGTGCAAACCGAACAGCAAGTTACGCTCGACGAAGGCGTGATCCGCACGCGGACACAGCTAGTGTACACGATCAGCCGCGCGGAACTGGCCGAACTGGCGATCGAAGTTCCGGCGGATCATAAGGTGCTGAACGTTTTCGACGCGAATGTCAAGGAATGGAAAGCCGAAACGGCCGAAGGGCTGAGCCAGATCGCGGTCCAGTTGTACCAGCCGGCGCGGGAAACTCAGCGGCTGCTGGTCGAGATGGAGCGGTTCAGCGAGGATCTGCTGAAGGAGCCGATCGTGGTGCCGGTCGTCCGAGCCGCGGGCGTAGGCCGCCAGCAGGGCATCGTCGTGGTGCAGGTCGCGCCGACGCTACGGGCCGAACCGGCGGCGCGGGTCGGCCTGCTGCAGCTGGATGCCAGCGAGTTGCCTCCGTCGCTGGCCCGCACGCCGTGGAATTTTGCCTACCGTTTTCCGGCGGTTCCTTTCGAGTTGTCGTTGCGTGCCGAAAAGGTTCAGCCGCTGGTTCACACGCACGAGCTGGTCGAAGCGTACTTGGAGCCGGAACGTCTGACACTCGATTTGTTGGCCTTGTACCAAATCGAACGCGCCGGCGTATTCCAGCTGGAGCTGGACGTTCCGCTGGGGTTCGAGGTGCGAACCGTCCGCGGGCACGCCGCCGCGGATGCGGAAGCCGCCGTGGTCGACACGCATCATGTAACGTCCGACGACAAGGGCCAACATGTCGTGGTGAACCTGGCGCGCAAAGCGATGGGCAAGGTGGGCCTGTTCGTCGAACTCCAGCGGCCCCTGAACGATCCCAACCTGCTTAGCCCCACCGGCCAGGCGTCAACGATTCCGCTGCCCTTGCCGCGGGTCTCGGCCGCGGGCGTCGAACGCTCGATCGGCCGGCTGGTGGTGTACGCGCCGGAAAGCCTGCGGGTCAATCCGATCAAACAAGACGGGGTGCAGTCGATCTCGTTCGCCGATGCTCTGCGAGACACGGCCTCGACCCGCGACGGCCGATTCGGCGCGGCGCGCGAAGTGCTCGCCTACGCCTATACGCGCGCCCCCGTGGACTTGAAGCTCGCGGTCGAACGCCGCAAGCCCTACATCATCGCTCGCCAATTGCTGCTGGCTCGCGTCGAAGCGGGGGTGGTCAAGTACGAGGCGACGCTGTTTTACGATATCCGTTACAGCGGCGTCAAATCGCTACGGCTGGATGTGCCTGCCGGACTGGCGGGCGAAATTCGCAACCAGACGCCAACGGTGGCCCGCGAAGCGCCGCTGGACCCGCAGCCTGATGACGTCGCGACGGCGGACGACGGCGGCTACATCGCTTGGAATCTGACCGGCCAGACGGAATTTTTGGGCGAACTGGCGGTCAAATTTGCTTGGGAGAGAAAAATCGGCGAATTGCCGGTCGGCCAGGCCGTGAACGAGACGCTACCCGTGCTGCAACCCAGGAACGTGGATCGAGCCTCGGGGCAAATCGTGGTGGCCAAGGCGGAAACGCTGGACGTGCGGCCCGCCGGCGATCCCGCGGGCCTGCGGCCAATCGATCCCCAACACGATCTGATGCCGGGCGTCCGCGTGAACGACGCAGCCCGGGCTTGGGAATTCTTCGGCGATTGGAACCTGACGCTGGCGATCACCCGCTATGAACTGGTCGAGGTCAAGCGAGGCAGCATCGAGCGGGCGGTGGTCCGCATGGAAATCACCCGTAGCGGCGTGCTGTCGGTCCAGGCCCTGTACCGGATGCGAAGCGTCCAACAACGATTGCCGGTGGCGCTGCCTGCGAACGTGAATTTCGACACCGATCCGTTACGGATCAACGGGCGATCGGTGGCGTTGGAGAGCGAACAGCCAGGTTCCGCCGAGGACGCGGTGAGCCCCGGAGACGCTGCCGGTCCGGCGGGGGATTCGCGCGAGTTTTTCATCCCGCTGGCCGGCCACAGCGCCGACGAACCGCTGGTAATGGAGTTGCGGTACACCGTGCCCGGCACCCATCGGCGCCTGGATTTGCCGGTATTCCCCAGCGATCCGGCTGTGCAAAAAGTCTACGTCTGCGCCTACGTGCCGCAGGAACTCAAATTGCTTGGTTCGCGAGGGCCTTGGACCGACGAGATGTCGTGGAGTTGGTACGAAAGGTTAAGCGGATTTTCGCAGCCGATCCAGCGCGACGATCAGCTGGTGGCCTGGGTGATCGAGGGCTTGAACGTCAATAATCCCTTCCAGGATTTTGCCACGGACGGACGCTTGCATACGTTTTCGACATTGCAGCCTGCCGAGCCGCCCGCCGGTTCGCTGCGGTTGGTCGCCCTTCACAAGCACGTGCTGCATGCCGTGGTGTTTGTGCTCATATTGGCGATCGGCCTGCTGGTGATTCGCCGCCCGCTGCCGCAGAAACTTGCGATCGTCGCCCTGTTTATGATGCTCCTGTTGGCTTGTGGCGTGTTCGCGCCGACCTTTGCTCGTCAGGTCTTGGATGGAGCATTGCTGACGGCGATCTTGATCGTCCTCGCCGCGTGGCTGACGTGGCAGGGGGCGCAAGCTTGGACGACGATGAACGCGGCGTGGAGGCGGCGATACGAAACGCGGGCAGTGCCGCCGAATCCGCCTGCCGCTCCGCCGCCGATGCCCGGCTCGCCGTTTGGCGGCCCGCCAGCTGCCGAGCCGAGCCCCACCGTTGCCGAAGCAGGCGAAGGCAAGGACAAGGAAGGGAGCACCAGCGATGCGTAAGCGACTAGCGCGACGATTCGAAGCGGGAGGGGCGTGCCTGCTGCTGGCTTTCCTCGCCTCTGCAGTTTCCGCGGCACAACCGCCCGCCAAACCCGAGAAGATCCGGGAGATCTTCGTGCCCTACGAAGACCTCCAGACACTGATCGAAGGCAACTCGCGGCAGGTGTTCCTGTCGCGGCAGGAGTACGGCGACCTGCTCGCCAAGGCCAAGCAGACGCCGCCCGAAGTCGCCGCACCGGTGGGCGCCTTGTTGTTAGCTGCCGAATACGAGGGCACGGTCGAAGAAGGCCGCATCCGGCTATCCGGCACAGTCGACTTGGAAGTTCTGGAAGACGGCCTGCACGCGCTGCCGCTGGATCTGGCCGGCGTCGGCATACGCCGCGCGGCCATCGGAGACACGTCCGCCGCCATCGGGCGCGACGACAAGGGCCAAACGATGCTGTTCGTCGACGGCCGCGGCCGCCGTCGGCTGCTGCTGGAGATGGTCGCTCCGTTGCAGACGTCCGCCGCCCAGCAATCGCTTACCTTTCGCCTGCCGGCGCCCGCTGCGGCCCGTTTGCATTTGACGGTGCCCGGCAATGTCGAAGTCAAGAGCGGAGCCAAGGTCATCCGCCGGGCGTTAGACGAAGCGGCCGGTGTGACGCGGTTCGAGTTGCTGTTGCCCAAGGACCAGCTGACGCTGGTCATGTCCCTGAACAACCGCATGTTGCGCCAGCAGCGGGTGGTCGTGGCCCGGAGCGTTCTGGTGGACGAGATCACGTCGGCCTACGAGCGGCTGCACACCACGATTTCCTTCGACGTGCTGCACGGCGCCGCCGAGCGGTTCCGGCTGGTCCTGCCCGAGGGCTTCGAGCCGACCGAAGTGATCAGCCCGCTGCTGTCGCGCTGGGCCGTCGCCACCGAGGAGGATCAGCGGGTGCTGGAAGTCGTGCTCCGCGAGCCGGCCACCGAGACGGTGGTGCTGAACGTTTCCGCGACCCGAACGCCCGCCCGCCTGCAGGACTGGACCATGCCGCGTCTGGTGCCGCTGGACGTCGCCGGGCAAGTGGCCGTGGTGGGCTTGATTGTCGAAGACCGACTGGCGCCGGAAGGAATCGAGTTTCAGGGGTTGATCCCGGTGGATAACGGCGTCTTGACGGCGGCGCTGCCGGAAACCGTGTTCCGCGCCGAGCCCGGTGCTCCGCGGCTGCGACCGGTGGCTACGTACTACGCTCCCCAAGCTTCGTTCGGTCTGCAAGCGACGTTTCGCCAGCCGCCGGCCCGTCTGCAAGTCACCAGCAACGTATTGCTGGTACTGGACGAGCAAGGTCACCACGTCCGCGGCGGGTTCGCGTTGCTGCCCCAGGTCGAGAAGCTCTTTGCCGTCCGCTTCGCCGCTCCGCCCGGCTGGAACGTGACCCAAGTTACCGCTCCCGACGGCCAGCCGTTGTCTATCGAGCGTTATGATGCGCCGCAGGGCGGCGCCCTGATCCACGTGCGGCTGCCGCAAGGCATCCCGCCCGGCGAAGTCACGAGTATCACGTTCCAAGCGGAAAGCGTGCCGACGGATTGGCTGGGCGATTGGCCGCAGCGCAGCGTCGACTTCCCTGTGTTCGCCGTTGAACATGCGACCCGCGACACCGGCGCGGTAGCGGTCCGCGCTGAAGACGATCTGCTGGTCCGGCCCGGCGAGTCGCCAGGCCTGGATCCGCTGGATGAAAACGAGAAAGAAAAATACGGCTTGGCCGGCGTCGAATCCAATCTGGCCTATCGCTACGAAGCTCCGCCATACACCCTGCAGATGACCGTCACGCGAACGGAGCCGGCAATCGCGGCCCGCAGCTTTTCGTTTCTGCAAATCACTCCCGAAGGACTCACGGCCCATTACGAGATTCTGTACGACATCCGCCAGGCTCGCGTTCGCCGGTTGTCGCTGCGGCTGCCCAAAGAAACGCCGTCGTCGCTGGCGATCAGCGGAGCGGAAGGGGCCGTCGTGAAGGAGTTTTCCAGCGAGGAAACGGACGACGGGCGGCGTTGGACCGCGCTGCTGGCCGAGCCCGCCATGGGCGTCGTGCGGCTGGCCGTCAATTTTCAACAGCCCCTGCCCGACAAGGATTTGCAGGGTTTCTCCTTGCCGCTGGTCCGCGCCGACGATGTGACGTATCAATCGGCGGTCGTCGCGGTCGAGGGCAGTGCGGAGTTGGACGTCGTCGTCAAGACGGACGCTCGCGGGGTAGACGTCGGCGAGTTGGTCGCCGCGCACTATCGGGTCGGCACGCGGCTGTTAGGCGCGTTCGAGTTCGTTGGTCCGCTGCAGCCGGTCCGCGTGGACGTGACGCGCCGGCCCGGTTACGGGCTGCCGCCAGCCATCGTCCAACGGGCCGAGTTGGTCACCGTATTGTCGGCCGGCGGGGCCAGCCAGACCGCGGCTCGATATCTGTTGCGGACCCAAGCCGCGTTCTTGGAAGTGCGGTTGCCGGCCAATTCGGTATTGTGGTCCGCCCAGCTGGACGGCCAGCCCATCGCGCCGCAGCATGACGGCGATCGGCTGCTATTGGACCTGCCAGCCAGTGTCCCGTATGCGCTGCGCGACTTGCAGGTGATCTACGAAACGCCGATCACGCCGATGGTCATGCTGAACCAGGTAGCCGCCGACGCGCCGACACTGTGGCTGCGCACCGATCGTGACGGCCAAGCGGGCGAAGTACCCACAGCCGATGTGACTTGGAAACTGCTGTTGCCCGAAGGCCATCGCTTCGTACGTTCCAGCGGGACGGTCTATACCCACGACTTGCCGCCGCGGCGTTCGCCGCTCGGAAACTCGCTGGTTGGGATGTACTATGCGGCGGGAGGCATCCCCATCATGCAGGCAGGGCGGAGCCGCGCTGCCGCCCGTCACGGCGGCGAGGCATACTTCCTGTCCGACAGCGTTCAATTCGGCGCTCCGATGTCCGCGCCCGCGGCGGCCGAGAGCGGCGAAATGATGGAACAGACCGAGGAATTGCGCGAAGGGCGTCCAGAAACGAAACGGGACGCAGAATCAATGGATCAGCCGAAGGCCGAGTCGGCTGATCGAGGACCCGGGATTGCCGCCGGCGCGGAACTCGACGCCCTCCACGCGGTTCTCCCCGCGGACCAGACGACGGCAACCCTCCGGACGCCCGCGCCCGCGGAGACCTCCGATCTCGGCCGGCCGCTATCCACTCGGCCTCGACGGGACGCCAAATACTGGGCCTTGGAAGGCGTCCGCAGTTTGCCGATCGCTCTGCAGCAGCAGGGCGACGAGATCACGTTCCAGAGCCTCGGCGAACGGCCGCAATTGTCCGTGACGATCGCCAACGGGCGCCGTCTCGATCTGCTGGCCTGGGCGGTCGCTTCGGCCGTTTTCGCGGGCGGGCTGCTTTTGACGCGACGCTCCGGGCGCATGAAGACCAAGTACGTCATCCTCGTC
>Ga0366818_10023_pt1 | contig 70622 bp, 60 predicted proteins | sample TotcelFGM3001N14_FD_207090 | JGI IMG/M metagenome (GOLD analysis project Ga0366818, IMG submission 207090) | Enriched cells from coal bed in the Powder River Basin, Montana, United States - Total cells FGM rep3 HSBNCT.FGM.300.1.N14 ...
CCTCATCGCCATGAAGCTCTTTGCGGACGGCACCATGCACGGCAAAGGGAACTTTTTCTCCCGGGCTCCCGAACACGTGGTGCGTCTTGTGGGCAGATCCAGGTTGCCTATCAAGCCGCTGATCCAATACACTTTGTCAACGCCGGGCATCGCCACGACCATCATAGGTATCGGCCATATTGACCAAGACAGCAAGCGCTGCCAGCTGGTACAGAACCTAGCCGCCGCGCAACTATCCGGCCCCCTGGACGACGGCCGGCGTCGAAAGATTGAACAGTTGGCAGCTCAGGCTAAAGAAGGCAAGACGAACTATTTCCAGCTGGAGGCGGAGGTCCTCAGTCCGCCCAGGGCGGTAGCCGTGTCCCAGGAGATGCAAGGTGACTTTCGGGTTGCGCAGCTTACCTGGCAAACCGCGTATGCCGGCGATCAGCCCCTGAGTCACTATAAGGTCTTTCGGGATCAGGAGAAAATCGGCCAGGTGGACCATCAACCGCAAACCACCAAGAAGCTCTTTGCCTTTCAAGAACGACTGCACGACCGGATTGCGCATCGATATCGCCTCGCTGCGGTTGACGCCAGTGGACGGATGGCCTAATCCGGGGAATTTGTTTTACCTGCGATCGGTTGAGGGATGGTCTGCCAGAAAAACGGATTGCCTGCCCTTGATAGGAAACCGCCGATCACCCATACCCAAAAGTGCCTCGTTTGATATGGCATACCTTTAATTTTTATCGATCCGATGATAACTGTTTCTCCTGGCAAGACATATTTTGTTCACAACTTTAAATATTCCATGCCGAATTGCCAACCGGTTGTCAGACTCTTCTCCTGTGGAAACCCGATTCTTTCAAACTATGGCAAGCTACCGGGAAAATAGCCGCTATAGTAGGACAGCCCCCGTTTGGTCAGGAGCGTGGCCACCGCGGGGTAGAGGATGAGCTCCTCGGCTTCGAAATCCCCCAGGGCCGGGTGGATGGCGGCTAGACGCTGGCGCAGTCTCTCCCGGGACTCCAGCGGCGAGAAACTTACCATCACTGCGGCATGGCAGTCGACTCCGGCCGCGAGCAGGTGCTCCAGGGCCTTGAGCTGCAGAGCAAAGCCCTCCGGAACTGCTCCGGTAAGGTGCGAGAATTCCTCTGGAGTGCAGCCTTTGAGACTTACCCTGGCGAACAGCTTCGGGAAGACCGCCAGTTCCTTGGCCCACTGGCTCTCCGCTCCCAGGATGATGCCATTGGTCTCCAGGATGAAAGATAGGTCCTTGGGCAGATGGCTCAGAACCTATAGCAGGTGGGTCATCCCCAGGGTGGGCTCGTTGCCACTGAGGCGCACCTGGGAAAAGCCCTTTTCCCGGGCGATGGCCGCGAGGCGCTCAGCCACCTCCTTGGCCTCATAAAACTGCCCCAACTCTTGCACCTGGTGCAGCTGCTCCCAGGCCCAGCAAAAGGCGCAGCGCAGGTTGCACCCTAAGCAGTCGGCTGTGGCGATACCCCCGCAAAATCGGGCCGGTCGGAAGCGGTAGTACTTGTGCGCTGGACCGTGGCACACTATCTTGGCCGTCTGCCGGCTCAGCTCCAGAGGATCGTACATTATCTTTGGTTAATCCGCCCGCAGTCACCCGTCATTATGGGGACGTTTTGATGCTGCTTGCCTTCTACGGATTAGGGCTCGAGCGGCAATCAGGCCGCTGGCGGAGGCCTGGATCAAGCCCCGGGTTATGCCGGCGCCATCCCCGATGATGAACAGGTTGCGTATTGGGGTCGCCAGATCAGGGCTAAGTTTAAGGCGGTGGGAGTAGAACTTCACTTCCACCCCGTAGAGCAGGGTATGGCGGCTGTTGATGCCTGGAACCAGGGTGTCCAGAGCCTTCAACATTTCCAGAATGTCTTTAAGGTAACGGTAGGGCAGAACGAAGCTCAGATCCCCAGGGGTGGCATTCTTAAGGGTGGGCCGGGTAAGGCAGCGTTCCAGGCGGGCGGGGGTGGTGCGGCGGCCAGCCTGGAGATCGCCCAGCCGCTGCACTAAGGCTCCCTGCCCCAAAAGATTGGCCAGGCGGGCGATATATTGGCCGTAGCTGATGGGATCATCAAAGGGTTCCGTGAAAGTGGAACTCACCAGAATGGCGAAATTGCTGTTTTCCGTTTTCCGGGAAGTATAGCTGTGTCCATTGACGGTGACCAGACCGTCCAGATCTTCTAAGACGACTTCGCCGTAAGGGTTCATGCAGAAGGTGCGCACCTTGTCGTCGAAGGTGCGGGAGTAATAGATCAGCTTGGCTTCGTAGGCTGCCTGGGTAAGGGGCAAAAGAACCGGGGCCGGGACTTCCACCCGCACCCCGATATCCACCGGGCTTGGGACAGAAGGAATCGCGAGGCGCCGGGCTTCCTCCCGGATCCAGGCGGCTCCAGCCCGGCCAGGAGCGGCTATCACATAGCGGGCCCCCACCTCCTCGTCGCCATCCAAGGCCACGCCGGTGACTGCACCATCCTGCGCCATAATATGATGGGCCCGGCATTGGGTACGGATCTCCAGGCGGCCGGCCAAGCGCTCTCTCAAGCGGCTCAAGATGCGTTGGCAGTTTTCGGTGCCGATATGGCGCAAATGGGTGGGAATGAAGGTCAGGCCCGCCTGGCGGGCCCTGCTTTTGAGAAGTTCCTGGGTATCTGGGTCGCCGCCATAGAGTTCCGACGGCGCCCCCAGCGATTGATAAATGCTGTCCACTTCCTGGATCAGGATAGTTAGGTCATCTAAGGGCAGAAGGTCACTTAAGAAACCGCCCACCTCAGGGGAGAGGATAAGTTTGCCGTCGCTATAAGCTCCTGCTCCACCCCAGCCGCACAGAAGACCGCCTGGCGTGTCCCGATTACGCTCCTCGAGGTCCGGCCCCTGCTCCACCAACAGGATCTTCCCCGCACCTGAGTTCTCCAGGCCAAGCGCGGCAAACAGCCCAGCGGGCCCGGCACCGATGATGACTATTTCATAGGAAGACATAGTGCCCCTGGATTAATGAAATATTTTCCGACGAGCGCCATAGAACTTTCTTTATCAAAATCCTACTTCCACACCCCGTCAATCTCGGCCTGGCATTTAGGGCACTTACCTTCCTGGAGATGGTAACCGCGGATGAAGAAACCCACGCGGTCGATGAGCAGTTCCCCGCAGGCATAGCAAAAAGTGCTTTCCCCGCCTTCGCCGGGGATATTGCCGGTGTAAACATACCGCAATCCCGCCTTGAGTCCGATCTCCCGAGCCTTTAGCAGAGTGGCCACCGGAGTGCGGGGCCGATCCAGCATCTTGTACGTGGGGTAAAAGGCACTCACGTGCCAGGGCACCTCCACTCCCACCCCTTTGATAAATTGGGCGATGTCCGTAAGCTCCTCGGTGGAATCGTTCAACCCGGGGATGACCAGGGTAGTCACCTCCACCCAGACCTCCAAATGCTTGAGGCGCACGATGGTGTCCAGCACCGGTTGCAGCCGGGCCTTACAAACCTTGCGATAATGATCATCACGGAAACTCTTCAAATCAACATTGTCGGCGTCAATCACTTCGGATAGGGCCTTAGCTGATGGCTCCGTCATAAAGCCGTTGGACACGAAGATGTTGCGCAGGCCTCGGGCTCGAGCCAGCCGCGCCGTGTCCTGGGCGAATTCCAGAAAAATGGTGGGTTCGGTGTAAGTGTAGGAAATGCTGGTCGACTGGTTCTCCAGGGCGGCGGCCACGATGTCCTCCGGCGATCGCGGCTGGCCAATAATTTTCCCCTCATGGAGGCGGGGATATTGGGAAATTTCATAGTTTTGGCAATGGAGGCACCTGAAGTTGCAGCCCACGGTGGCAATGGAATAGGAACTGGACCCGGGCAGGAAATGAAAGAGCGGCTTTTTCTCAATGGGATCGATATTCTCGGAGATGATCCTGCCGTATACGAGGCTGTAAAGGGTGCCGTCCCGGTTTTCCCTTACGCGGCAAATCCCTCGTTTGCCCGGATCGATTTTGCATTCATGCGCGCACAAATGGCAATGCACCTTCTGGTCGTCCAGGCTCTACCAAAATCCGGCTTCTTTCATAGGCCCTCCCAGGCTCCTTGAGGTCAGCGCCCATCTTGGCCCTCATCTAACTTTTAGATAAAATCTCCACCCTTAACTTGCCCGCGAGCAAGGCCCGGAAGTGTTCGGCGTCCTCCAAAGTGCCATAAGCGGTGCCATAATGCATGGGGATGACCACTTGCGGGTGCAAGGCCAGGGCCGCCTGGGCCGCCTCTTCGGCGTTCATCACGGTGAAGCCGGAAATCGGTAAAAGGGCGATATCCACGTCCAGATCGTGCATCTCGGGAATGAAATCCGTATCGCCCGCGTGGTACAGCCGCAGCCCCCCCAGGGTGACGATGAAACCCAGGTAGGCCTTGCGCCGGGGATGAAAGCTCGTGTGCAGGTTATAGGCGGGCACGGCCTCGATGAGGAAGTCTTCCACAGTTTCTTGCTGCCCCGGCGCCATGGAAATAACGGGGGGAGCGATATGCCTCGCGGCGTGTTCGTCCGCCAGGATGACCGTGTTCATCCTTTTCACCTTGTCGATATCCGCAGGCGAACAGTGGTGGGGATGGTCGTGGCCCACCAGGATGATGTCCGCCGGTCTGAGGCGGTGCAAGGCATAAGGGTCAAAGTAGATTAACGAATCCCCTTCGTAGATGAAGGAAGAATGCCCCAGCCATAACAGCCTCTTTAAAACCTGCTCCAACATGCTGTTCTCGCGGCAGTTGATGAGTTTGGGAAAAGGCCGGGGACAAAACCGGCCGCATTATTTATATTTGTAAGCATGGCGAACTCGCCTGTCAAAGGCCCCGGCAGGGCCGGCGGCAGAAAAAAAGGGGATTCATTCTGTCCTCAGAAAGAATGATATCTGGCTCTCGCCTCCAAGCAATTTCATGATTAATTTATCAAAAATACCCTTTAATCAAACCTATCTCGACTTGCTGAGGGAAAGAAACGTGGCCGAGACAACTTTTTTTACCAGCGAATCGGTAACGGAGGGGCATCCCGACAAGATTGCCGACCAGATCGCCGATGCCTTGCTGGATGCCTATCTGGCAGGCGACCCCGAATCCCGGGTGGCGGTGGAGGTTATGGTCACTTCCAACTATGTCCTGGTGGCGGGGGAAGTCACCTCCCGGACTCAAGTCGATGTGGAACAGGTAACCCGCCAGGTCATTGGGGACCTGGGCTATGTGGAAGAGGCACTCAATTTCGACCATCTTTACGCCCAGGTTGAGGTGCGCCTCCATGCGCAGTCCCCGGACATCGCCCGGGGAGTGGATGTGGATCAGGTCCGGGGCAAACCCTTAGGGGCCGGAGACCAGGGAATTATGTACGGTTATGCCTGCGAGGAAACCCCGCAGCTTATGCCGATGCCCATCATGCTGGCCCATCAACTGGCCCAACGCCTCGCGGCCGTCCGGAAGGGTGGGGTGTTGCCGTATCTGCGTCCGGACGGCAAGACCCAGGTCACGGTAGAATATCGGGAAGGCCGGCCCCGGCGGGTGGACGCGGTGGTGGTTGCGGCCCAACACAGCGCGGCGGTGGAGCTGGCGTCCCTTCGCGCCGATCTCACCCGGGAAGTGATCCGCCAGGTCATTCCGGCATCGCTTTTAGATGAGCGCACCCGGGTTTTCATCAATCCCACCGGCCGATTCGTCGTCGGCGGCCCTCACGGCGACACCGGCGCCACCGGTCGAAAAATCATGGTGGACACTTACGGCAGCTTGGCCCGCCACGGGGGCGGGAGCTTCTCCGGGAAAGACCCCACCAAGGTGGATCGAAGCGCTACTTACACCTTGCGCCAGGCGGCCAAGTCGCTGGTGGCCGCGGGCTTGGCCCGCCGCCTGGAACTTCGGGCGGCTTACGTCATCGGCGAGGCGGAGCCCATCTCCCTGGCCGTGGACACCTTCGGCGCCGGGCTGGTCCCGGATGAGGAAATCCTGACCATCATAAGAAAGCACTTCGATCTGACCCCCGCCGGCATGATCGCTCGGCTCAACCTGCGGCGGCCCATCTACCGGGTCGCCGCCGCCTATGGCCATTTTGGCCGGCCCAGCGACGGGGTCCACTTCCCTTGGGAGATGGTTATCCCTTTGTAGGGGCGCACCCATGTGTGCGCCCAAAACGGGCGGACACGCAGGTCCGCCCCTACATTTCGCAGATTTTTAAAGGGAAAATGGTAAGGCCATGAAAAACAAGGAGCTCGCCAAAATCTTCAATGAAATCTCCGAATACCTGGAAATGGACGAGGTGCCGTTCAAGCCCTATGCTTACCAGAAGGCCGCCCTCACCCTGGAGACCTTAAAAAACGACGTGGAAGATCTCTATAAAGCCGGCGGCCTCAAGGCCCTCAAGTCCATTCCCGGGGTGGGCGAAAGCATCGCCCATAAAATTGAAGAGTATCTCACCACCGGCCGGATTCAATACTACGAAGAGTTCAAAAAGAAAATGCCCATCGCCCTGGATGAAATCGTGGCCGTGGAAGGCGTGGGCCCGAAAAAGGCCAAGGTTTTATATGAAAAATTGGAGGTTAAGACCCTAGAAGAATTGGAAGCCGCGGCTAAGAATCACAAGATCGCCCCCCTGTTCGGCTTCGGGGAGAAAACCGAAAAGAACCTCCTCCAGGCCATCGAATTTTTAAAGGGCAGCAAAGGCAGATTCCTCCTGGGGGAGATTCTGCCCATCGCCAATGAGGTCCTTAAGCAATTGCAGCGCCTGCCGGAAGTGGAACGGCTGAGCACCGCCGGGTCGTTGCGGCGCATGAAAGAGACCATCGGGGACGTGGATTTCCTGGTGATCTCCACCAATTCGGCCCGGGTCATGGATTGGTTCGTGTCGCTCCCAGGCGTGGTCAAGGTGTGGGGCCAGGGGGCCACCAAATCCTCGGTGCGCCTGAAGGAAGGCTTCGACATGGATATCCGGGTGATTCCCCCGGAGAGCTACGGCGCCGCGCTCCAGTACTTCACCGGCTCCAAGGAGCACAACATTGCCTTGCGGAAAATCGCCATCGACCGGGGTTATAAACTCAGCGAGTACGGCCTCTTTCAGGGCGCCCAGATGATCGCCGCGCAAACCGAAGAAGAAGTCTACGAGAAGCTGGGGATGCCGTGGATTCCCCCGGAACTCCGGGAGGACCGGGGGGAGATCGAGGCCGCCCTGGCGAGGAAGCTGCCCAAGATCATCGGCTACGGCGACATCAAGGGCGACCTGCACGTGCACTGTAACTGGGACGGCGGGGCCAACTCCATTGACGAGATCGTCGCGGCGGCGATGGCGATGGGCTATGAATACGTGGGCATCGCGGACCACACCAAGTTTCTCAAGATCGAGCACGGCCTGGACGAAGACAAACTCCGGGCCCGGAACCAGGAGATTGACGCGATCAACGCCCGGCTGGCCCGGAAGGGCAAAAAATTTCGGGTGCTCAAGGGCTGCGAAGCCAACATCCTGGCGGACGGTTCCATTGATATCACGGATGAGGCGCTGGCCGAGCTGGATTTTGTCATCGCCGGGGTCCACTCCCACTTCAAGCAGCCCCGGGAAGAAATGACCCGGCGGATTCTCAAGGCCATGCGCAATCCCCACGTGGACATCATCTCGCACCCCACCGGCCGCATCCTGAAACGCCGAGAGGAGTACGAGGTGGCCATCGATGAACTGCTGGCGGCCGCGAAAGAGACGAGCACCATCCTGGAGATCAACTCCTACCCGGAGCGTCTGGACCTGGGCGACGTCAATATCTTCGCCGCCAAGCAGGCCGGCATCAAGATGGTCATCAACACCGACACCCACAACGTGGACCAGCTTAACCTCATGAGCTTCGGCATCTCCCAGGCCCGCCGCGGCTGGGCCGAAAAGCAGGATATCATCAACGCCTGGCCCGTGGCGGAGTTGTTGCAGATGATGAAGTGATTTCTTATCTTAAATTTGAAGCCATACCCTCCAACCATCCCAGCGAGCAAGGAAGAAGTGTTAGAAGACCGTTTTGGCGAACAGGTGTTGGTAATGCTCAATTCAAGGAATCTGGGAGTTTAGGGAGGGTTACGATCTGTGAAGCGGCGGATATGGACCTTATTCGCCAGATATGCTAAAAATGGACTAAGCGTGGTTCCGCCAAAGAAATTCTTAAAATAATGTTTTCCCCATGGAAAAAAGATTTCAATCTCAAAAAAAATAAATTTCTCTTCGGCAGCACTGCTGTAATTATTACAAACTTGGCGTTGGTTGTAGGTTTAGAAACCAGTATTAATGTCAAGTTAAATATTGTAGCAAGTATATTAGTTATTGCTATTGCTGATAATATCTCTGATACCTTAGGCATCCATATCTACTAATAAGCAAAAGGCCTAAAAGGAAAAGAGGTTTGATTATATTTATTTACATTTATTATAACAAGATTATTAGTTTCCATGATTTTCATTTTTCTAGTCGTTCTATTGCCATTACGCCTAGCGGTAATTGCTTCAATAATCTTTGGTTTATTGATTTTAGCAATTATCAGCTATATAATAGCTCTGCATATAAAAATCAATCTTTACAGAGCTATAATTGGTAATATAATAATTGCACTTTTAATTGTCTTAACGAGTAAACACAGGTTGGCGCTGTTCTTTGAAGTATGGATATATTCTGCTGGCACCAAAAACCCGGATGTTATAGGGGGTTAAGTATAATCCTGAATCCGAAGTGAGATAACCATGACTCTGATACTGGCAATTCCGGCAAGCGATGGCCTGGTTATGGCCTCTGACGGCCAGATCACTACCGGCTTAGTGCGCACCACGGGCAAAAAAATTTACCGGTTAAACGAACGTTCCGTCTGGGCCGGCTCCGGGGAACTGGCTCTGATTCAGAGGATTCAGGAGCGCATCGGCACTCTCCCCACTGCCAGGCCCTTAGTGCACCTGCGGGACGACATCGGCCAGCTGGTCAAGCAATGTATTAGCGAGTTGATCGAGCTGGATTTTCGCGCCTCTTATTTCTGCCAAGATCCTGAAACCTTATTAAAGTTACATCCCGCCGACTTTATCTTTGCGGAATTTTCTCAGGAGCCTCTGATCTTACACATCAGCGTGGACGGCGTGCCGGAATGGGTGCAGCAGGCCCCCTTTGCCACCGGAAGCGGCGATCTCTTTGCCTATGCCCTGCTGCGCAAATACCAGGGTAAGAGCCTGAACCTCAAGCGGGCTTCGGTCCTGGCCTATAAAGTCATGGAGGAAGCCATTGCAGTGGACGCCTATGGTTTAGGCCCTCCCATCGACCTCTGGCAGGTTAGCCAGACGGCTGCGACTAACCTGGCTGAGGCGGAAATATCCGGTCTGGCCGAGGCTGCCAGAACTTTGCGGGACGCGGAAGTTCAACTACTCTTAGATGAAGTAGCCGGGGTGTGATCCGGAAGCCGGTAACAGCCAGCTCTTGAGAAGGCCTTCTCGATGCATATTTAGGCAGTGCTGCCCAAGCGGTCAGGACTCACCCTCATTATTCCCAGTCTGGTCTCCCCACCCCCTAAAGGAGGTTGGGAGGGAAGTTGGAGGGCAAGGCAAGAAGACGGGGGACGGGTACAAGGAACCCCGGTCTTCGGTCTGCGAGCGATCCCCCGGCCCTTCCCTCAGAAATACTTGACTTCAGAATAGGAGTTTAAGCATGCAAAGAGAGCTCCCCCCCACCCTTAGCAAAGCCACCAAAGCCATCCATGCGGGACAGTTGGAACGCCCCGTCTATGGGGAGGTCTCGGTGCCGATTTTCCAGACCTCCACCTTCGCCTTCCCCAGCGCCGAGGAAGGGGCGGCCCGGTTCTCCGGGGCGGCGCCGGGCTACATCTATACCCGCATGGGCAACCCCACGGTGCACGCCCTGGAAGAAAATTTGGCCGCCCTGGAGAACGGCCATGCCGCCCTGGCGACCGCCACCGGCATGGCGGCCATCACCACGGTCTTTTTGAGCCTGCTGAGCCATCAGGATCACCTGGTGGCCTCCGACTGCCTCTATGGCCCCACGGAGGTGATAATTGAAGCGGAACTGCCCCGCTTCGGCATGGCGGCCACCCTGGTGGACACCTCGAACCTGAGCGCCATTGAGCCGGCCTTGCGGCCCAACACCCGGTTGATTTACATCGAAACCCCCACCAACCCCACCATGAAAATCACTAACATCCGGGGGGCGGCGGCGATCGCCCACCGGCACGGGGCGTTGCTGGCGGTGGACAATACCTTTTGCAGTCCTTACCTGCAACGGCCCCTGGAACAGGGCGCCGACGTGGTAGTCCACAGTTTGACCAAATATCTGAGCGGTCACAGCGATGTGCTGGGCGGGATGATTGTGGTCAAGGACGAAGAGCTGTATCGCAGGATAAAAAGAGTCCTCACCCTGTTCGGCGCGACCATGGACCCCCATCAGGCTTGGCTCATCCTGAGAGGTGTGCGCACGTTGCCGTTGAGAATGGAAAAGGCCCAGGAAAATGCCCTTAAGCTGGCGGAGTTCTTAAGCCGCCACCCCAAGGTCACCTGGGTGCGCTATCCCGGTCTGCCGGACCACCCCCAATGCGACCTCGCCAAAGAGCAGATGGACGGCTTCGGGGCCATGCTCTGCTTCGGGGTGCAAGGAGGCCTGGAAGGGGGGAGGATCCTCCTGAACCAGGTGCGCCTGATCACCATGGCAGTTTCCCTGGGTGGGGTGGAGTCCTTGATCGAGCACCCGGCCTCCATGACCCATGCCGCCGTGCCGCGAGAAAAGCGGGAGCGGGCCAGCATCCTGGACGAGCTCGTGCGCCTTTCCGTGGGGTGTGAGGATTTCTCCGACTTGTGTGCTGATTTGGATCAGGCCTTAAATAAGATTCCATGAAGGTGGAATGATAAAAGGGGCATGGTATCCAAACTTTTCTTGGTTGAAAATGGGTCAGTTTCTCGGCCATTAGGATGAGATGCACCCAGACCTTTCCCATTTGAGGGCCAAACTGTGGGGTATTGAGCTAAGATGGTATATCACGCCCTCTCGAATCTCGTTTTAATAGCCCACCTTGCCTTTGTTCTTTTCGTAGTTTTAGGAGGTTTCCTAGTGCTTAAGTGGAAGAGCTTGGCGTGGATCCACGTGCCGGCCTTCTTGTGGGGGGCGCTCATTGAACTTGCCGGTTGGGTGTGTCCGCTCACCCCTCTGGAGAACTGGCTGCGGGAGAAAGATGGAGGGCTTGTTTACCGGACCGACTTTATCGAACACTATATCCTTTCTCTCCTGTACCCTACTACCCTCACACGAAGCTTGCAGATCTTCCTGGGCCTCTTTGTGTTGAGCGTTAATCTGGGACTTTATGGGTGGATTTTATGGCGAACTGCGCAAAAGAAGGCGCGAGGAAATTCAAGTTCTCATGGTTAACCTGAATTGCAGGTTGCTGCCTTCTATCCGCACTTCAAATAAAAAAATAGGTAGTTGAGATGGTTATCATATATGGAACTCACATCCCACCGGCTTGTAAATTTTATCCCTCAATGTCAGATTTAATCTGATCTGGGTTCGATGATTGTCAGCTTACATCTTGGTCATTACACTTGAGGTATGAGGAAAACCGGGAAATAAATTGGGGCGGTGAAATGCCTCGATATGGCCTAAGATGGCCTCTAATGGCTGAGGTGAATCGCCGTAAAAGGCCTGAGAGTTAATAAAATCAAGGGTTTTGGACAAATCCCGCCTTCGGCACCATGCCTTGACAGATTCCCCCATGGGGACGCCTGGGGAGGGTCTGGGAACTCTTTTTGTAGGGTGTCCCATTTCGGTTTTCGATAGCCAGGTTTAGAAGTGAAAAAACGGGTAGTGATTTGGGTAGGACTATGTTTTCTGGCCCTCGTAAAATCCACTATCTATGCAGGTTTTGCAATTTCATAAACCTCACTAAAATCAAGGTTAATTCTGTAATTTCCTCAATATTCAAGCGGGGTTCAGCCTTTAGAGGTCGGGACTTCTAATCCGTCGGTCGGAGGTTCGAATCCTCCCAGGCGCGCCAGTAATTTCAAGGGGTTAACCAATTTGGTCGAACCTCTTATTTATTGCCTGTGCACGTTCTGTGCATGGATACCTTTTCAAGTCCAAAAATTGACCGGGGTAGACAGCTTCACCAAGCCGCAAAAATCAGTTTTGAATATTACCTCCTACGAAAGTTGCGTAACCTGCGAAACTTCCCGGTCAGCTTTGCTACTCCCCATAGTTTGGATAAAATAGATAGGGGAGTAGCCTTTATCGCACAACCTCTCTCCTGGGTATGGCAGGCAAGCCAGAAGTTAAAGTAGAAATTTCAGGGCTGCGCTGCTCGCCAGGGCTTCACGTTGCCTTCACTCCTTCCCCCTTCTCGCCCCCCATCGGCCGTCCCTACAGGAGAGTGCCATGTTAATTTTGAACTTGAAGGAAGACGATAAAATTCTCATCGGGGACAAGATAACGGTCATAGTGGTGGAGTTCCGGGGAAATCAAATCCGCCTTGGGATCGAGGCGCCGGCTGGTCTTTTGATTCTGCGGGGAAAGCTGGCGGGGAAAGTGAAGGCGTAAGGCGAAACCCCCGGTGACCCGCCAGGCCGTCGGCCAGACCCTACCCGACCTCGCCTCCTGCCTGCTGTGCCTACACCCTGCACCATGGTCTTAGCCTCCCCTCCCTGGCTCCTGAGGAAAGAGCTGCCAGGCCGACCAATGGTGATGACCATCATGGGGGTGGCCAACCCGAATCCCCTTTATCCTCACCACCAGGCACCAGTCACAGGCAGACCTCTTGCTTTCCTGGTCCTCCAAGGCCGCCTGCCCTTGTTGCCCTGCCATCACCCCGGCCCTGGGTCTACCGGCTCCCACCCCGGCGCCATCGTCACCGCCGGCCAGGAGTGATAGACCGCCGCCCCTCGGTTTCTCCACCAGCCCCTCTTTGACCCATACCGCACCACCTGGCCCACGCCTTGGTGTTGACCATCAAGAGGAGGACGGCCTCACCCTGGGGCTACGGTGGCCCCTGGACCCCGACACCGCCACCACCACCGGTGCACAACATGCCGGCCCTCGCCCCACACCCCTTGCCCTGCCCGCCCATGGTCACCGGCCCGGGCCTCCCGGGCACCCCTTCGCCGCCGCGCCGGCCAGTCCTCTTCCCCTGTACCCCTCTTCCGGCCCCTGGAGGCAAACCCGGAGACGGGACTCCTACCCCCCGATAGGTTAATGCCCAGTGCGGAAATTTTTTCAAAAAATCAGTCCGGATAAAACCGAGAATATTCCTACCTCCCCGGGGTGCTGGGACCCATGGCGGAAAATTTCAAAGGACAAAAGCTGACCTGGGCCTACCCTCTCTAAGGCAATCTAAGCAATTTCCAGCCCCCCCTTCACTCCCCTCCCTTGGGGCACCCCCTTTGCGGGCCATGGCGGGGCTGTGGTGGCCCTCAGCGCCGTAGATTTATCTTTCCGGGGGGAGGTCTGGGGGCGGATTTCAGGGCGCCGGTGCCCACGGCGAGCGAGGGTAGCCATGAGAAGGGCGACGCTACCCCGGGCCGATTTCTTCCTGCCGCTGCTTCCGGTGTCAGCCCTATTTGCAGGGTTCCGATATACGAACGATATGGAAAAATTAGCGAAAGGGCTTATAGTGGCAGGCTTGGTCGCTATCCATGGAAGGGGTTGGTATGGCCAACTCTTAGAAAGGTACCTTTCCCTATCGAAATTTGTGCTATCATACCTCCCACAAAACAATTCGGTTGCAAAAAAAGAAAAGGTTTGGGAGTTAAGCTCGGTGAGAATGCTTCCCAAAATCATTTTTTGACTATGCGGCCAAGGCGGGCGCATAATCCCAGGAAATTTACCTAGAGGGGCGTGATCTACCCAGCCCTCCTGGGCGCCAGACATTGCGCCAACCCAGCCATATCACGTACTTTTATCTCTATGAGCGCATCTGAAGATAAGGTGTGTGCTTTCTAATGCAGTTCGCGGTAGTATCAACCTGCAATGAAGAGAAATACCTTTCGCAACTCCTCCACGGCATCCGGAAGCCGCCGCCGCGAACCGGCAAGCCGCCGCAACTGAGATTAAACCCATGCGCGTGAAGAAATCCTGGCTCTGGCTGCTGGCAGCCAGCATCGGTTTGAGCCTGGCCTTGCCCTTGGCGCTGGGAGGGTTGGGCCAGTTTAAACTCCTGGACCGCCTCTCCTGGTGGGCGGCCCTCTTATTTACGCTGCTCATGGTGCTTAGCTGGTGGTTCAATTCCTGGCGTATCCGCATGCTCATGAAGATCGGCGGACACCGGATGAGTTGGCGTGAGGCGGTTTTGACCACGGCTTCCGCCGAATTTGCCGGGGTTGCCACTCCCGGGGGGGTAGGCATGCCCGCCACGTACATATTCCTGTTCCACCGCCTGGGGGTAGGGGTTGCCGAGGCCGCCGGCCTGGAGGGCCTCATCCTAGTGACCGATCTGGTATTTTATGTCACGGTGATGCCCCTGGCCGCGCTCATCCTGTTGTTCGAGGTCGGGGCCCAACCTGATGTGCTGCATCTGGTGGCGGTGGTCATGCTCGTGGTGGTAGGAGCCGCGGCGATCGTCTGGAACCTCGGGCGCCACTATCGCCGGATCTGCATCGGCATTGGCCGCCAGATGGGCAAGGTGCCCCGGCTGGCCCGGTACCGTTACCGCCTGGCCCGGGCCACGGTCCAGTTTGTCCGGTGTTTGCGCCTCTTACAGAAAATGTCATGGCCCCAGTATGCGTTCCTCTTTCTGATCACTTTGGGCTATTGGCTGCCCCGCTACCTGTTATTGTTTTTAATCATCTTCCTGGTGGACCAGGCGGTGCCATTGTCTTACTTGTTTCTCGTCCAGGGGGCGCTGAATTTGGGGAGCCAAATCTTGCTCATGCCCGGGGGCGGCGGCACGGTGGATGCGGGTTACGCGGCATTTCTCAGCCCTTACCTGGACCGGGAGACTCTCGCCTTTACCCTGTTGGTGTGGCGAACTTATACCTTCTACTGGTTTTTGATCGTCGGCGGCCCCATCTTCTTGTTTAAGACCGGGCAGGTGGCGCACGATCTTATCAGCCAAAGAGTGTCAGGGCGATAGTCAATTATCCTTTGGACATATTGCCGACGAATTCTACCGACGGATTGCAGTGGGTTATGAACACGAGGTAGCCGGCTTTTCTTTTTATTTGTACCCTGTCTTACCTTTCCTATGGCTGCTCAATTTTACGCCTGATCGGCGTTTTTCTGACTTCTTCTCCTTCCTGCTTCATGAATCGTCCTTATAATAAAGTGTGGGGGCCGCCGCCACCGAAAAATCAAGATTACGAGGATAATTGATGCGTGTCGGAAGGGTTTGGCTCATCATTATATTGTTGTTCCTGGGCCTGGCGCCGGGTGCGCTAGCCGCCGCGCCGGCCACGATCGCTGCCGCCCCGGAGGTCCGGGAAAACCTGGAATATCAAATAAGCTTGGGCCCGTGGTCTGATGTGGCCCGGGTTCACCTAGTTCTCAAGGAGTTGAAGCCGGGACATTACCTGGCCGAGTTTTCCGGCGCCGCCCAGGGGATGTGGAAGTTGTTGAGCCGGTGGCTGCCCGAACGTTACCAGACTGAGATGCTCTACCGGGATGGGCGGCTGCAACCCATGGTGTATCGTGAAGAATTCCAGGAGAAAGGGCAAAAAGTCCTAAAAGAGTACCGTTTCGATTACGACCATAGCCAGCTGACCCTTTGGCGCCAGGTTGACGGCGGCGAGAACATCAAGGAATGGGAGGTTCCCTTGACCGGCCCGGTCTACGACCTCTTGAGCCTATTTTATAACGTCCGGTTAGACGCCCTGGGACCGGCGCCCGGCGGCGCCACCCTGAAGGTAATGGTCCTGCCGGACCCCAAACCCCGGGAGTTGGTCTTTTGCATCGGCGAGGTCACTGACGAAGGGCTCAAGGTGATGGTGAACAGTTGCACGCCGGGCGCGGATGACGCAGATCAGTATTTTATGTTTCTCAGCCCGGAACGGGTCCCCACCCTGGCCTGGACCCGGGTAACCCTGTTTGGCAAGCTCGCGGGGCGCCTGGTAAACCCCGGCGAGATCAAGAAGGAGGGGCTATTGACTCCCCTGCCCCCCTCCGCTTCTCCCGTCCCGAAAGCCTCACGCTGAGAACCAGGCCTCGTGGGGCCCAAATCGATGCCGCGTAGTCGATTATAGTCGACCAGAAAAGAAATCCGGGGATGAAATTGATTTTTTGCCAAAAAATGGGGTTATGCTGGCTACAAAATAATTGACGCAGATCCGGGGTTTTTGATTTCCCCTCCGGTTTAGGATATATTTTCCCCCGATGAGACGCCTCAATCCTATTCACGGGCTGACCCTGCTCTTTCTCATCGGGCTGTTCTTTTTAGTTCTCTTTTTTCGGCACCAAATTCCTCTCTGTCGATCGCTGCTCTGGCGTTATGCCCTGGGGGCATGCGTCCTCCTGGTCTTGAAATGGTGTTCCGACCGAGAGGTGGGGGGCCGGGTCGGCAGGTTTATTAATGATTTTTCCCCCATCTTTTATATTATCCTCATCTACCAATCCCTCGGTGATCTGAGCCAGTATCTCCGCCCCGACGTTGATCCCCAGTTGATCCGCATCGATTTCCTGCTCTTTGGCGTCCATCCAACGGTTTGGATGGAGCGCTGGATCGTTCCCTGGCTCACCGGCGTCCTGTCCGTTGCTTATTTAAGTTATTTTTTCCTGCCGGCCAGACTGGTTCATACGCTCTATGTAAAGAATTCCGGGCGGGATTTCGATCTGGCGGTCTTTGTCTTGCTCCTGGGTTGGTACCTGTCTTTCGTCGGCTACATGCTCTTTCCGGCGATTGGCCCGCGGTACACCCTGGCCCACCTCCAGTCGGTTCCCTTAAACGCCGGTTTTATTGCCGATTTCGTGAGCCAGCTGATAAATTTTGTGGAGGGTAACAAACGGGATTGCATGCCCAGCGGCCACACCGCCATCGCCCTCCTCGTGTTATTTCTCTCCTATCGTTACGCCAGGCTGCTCTTCTATCTCTTTTGCCCCATCGTCGGCGCCCTCATCCTCTCTACGGTCTACCTGAGGTATCACTATGTCATCGATATCTTCGCCGGAGCGGCGTTGGCAGTAGGGTGCTGCATCATTGGCCCTCGACTGTACCGCTGGTGGCAGACGGGAGGCGGCCGGGAGAAGAGAGAGGCTTGATGAACCGTCTAGAGATGGGATGACGCAAAAGGCGGGATGCGCTTCGCTTTCCCGCCCTACGTTGGCTACGTTGGCTTAGGTTGCCGCCCCGACAAATGGCTGGGGCTTCTTCAGGCCTTTGAGATAACGGTAGCGGTAAGATAGATTGATGCCGGCGTACGTCAGACAACCGCGTAGACTCCGTTGCCATGGGCTTATGCCAAAGAACCGTCTGAGTATGGAGTCGAAGGAATAGGTTTGTCGGTTCAAACGGGCGTAGCCCCTCAAGAGATCGTCAGCAGTCATGCTCTTCGGTTGATAGAGGAGGGTGTCAGGAGGATAGCCGCGCAGCCACCAGTCAGGCTCAAATAACCTGCCTTCGCGGTAGAGACGCGTATATAACCGGGTTCCGGGAAGAGGTTGGAGAATCCGCAGCTGGACACAATCCAGACGACCTTTAACGATAAACTCAAAGGTCTGATCGAACACATCCCGGTTTTCGTAATCGAAGCCAAAAACAAAGGCGCCGAGGATGCTGATCCCTTCGCCATGGAATCGGCGCATGGCCTCATAAAAATCGATCTTCAGGTTCCTGATTTTCTTCATCTCATGCTGAGTGTCTCTTTGGACCGATTCGAATCCGAGCAAAAGTCCTTTGCAACCCGAACGCCGCATCAATTTCAGCAGTTCCAGGTCCTCAGCTAACGACACGGTCCCTTGCCCCATCCATAGCCGCTGCAAGGGTATCATTTCCGTAAAAAGCTTTTTCCCTGCCTCCCGGTTCAGTCCCAGGGCGTCATCGACGAAAAAGAACCGGGAGGCATCAAGAGATTCGATCTCGGCAATCACTTCGCGGACCGGCCGGACTCGATAGTGCTGCCCCGAGGTATGGGCATTGCAACAGAATTCGCAATCGTAGGGGCAGCCTCGGGAGGCCTCGACGCCGATATGGAGAGAAGCAGCACCCCGATGTTTTGGTCTGGGGAAGAGATCCCGCCGCGGGATTGGCAAGCCGGTGAGGTCTGTCTTTTTTTCGGCTCGATAGAGTCTTTGCATCTGTCCCGAGGAGGCATCAGATACCACCTGCGGCCAGACACCCTCCGCTTCTCCCACTACCACCGCGTCGGCATGTCTTAGCGCTTCGTCAGGCAAGATGGTGGGGTGTATGCCTCCCATCACTACCTTCACCCCCTGGCGGCGATAGGTATCGGCGATCTGATAGGCCCTGGGCACCAGTTCTGTCATGACGGTGATTCCCACCAAATCCACCTCGCAATTGAGGTCATCAGGGGCAAAAACCTCATCGACGATGGTAATCGTATGGCCGGGCGGGGTCAGCGCCGCGAGCAGCGGCAGATTTATCCGCAGTAGCCTGAAGCTGCTTGAGTCTTCATGTTGTTTATGGGGGGCGATGAGCTTTATTTTCACGTCTTCACCTTCACTTACTCTCTTCCCATTTGGTGGCCATGATGCCCAGGGCGAAAACCACGGCCGCGAAAACCCCGATTATGGCGGCGTAACGCAGGGCAGCCATGTGGTCGGCAAATATCATGGAGGCTCGCAATCCCTCGTTGATGTAATACAGCGGCAGGAGCCTGGCGAACATCTGCAAAAAACCCGGCATCATCTCGATGGGGAAGAAGCTCCCCGACAGGAACATCATGGGGAATACGATGGCGTTGGCGGCGGCGGTGGCGCTCTGCGCCTCCTGTACAAAGCGGGTGAGTATCATGCCGATGCCGACAAACGCGAAGACATCAAGCAAAAGGAATACCAGGAGCCAGAAGTTGATATGGAGGTGGACTTGAAACACCCAGTAGCTCACCAGCAGCATCGCAATCGTGGAGATAATGGCGAGCATGAACTGGTAGAGGATGTTCGACAGTATCCAGTCGGTACGAGTGATGGGCGTGGTGGACAGCTTCCGGATGATACCCTTCTGGAACAGTTCCGTGTTCATGTTCACCGTGCCGAACAAGGAAGCGATCATCACCGCCATGGCGATGACGCCGGGGATGAAGAACTCGATAAACCGGTACTTCTGGTCGAGGATCGAGACCTCCTCCCACCGGTAGAACGGCGGTTTCCCGGACATCCTCTGGTTCATCCCCGCAAACTCCATGTTCAGGTATTCCATCTTCGTCTTCACCGAAGTAGAGCTGGGGTCGTAAATATACGTGAGGATGACGGAGACATCGGAAGACTTGAGGTCAGCCCGCTGATTGTGCAAGTTTTCAAAGTCTTTAGGAATGACCAGGATAAGGTTCAGCTTGTGCTTCTGGGCGTACTCCCTGGCGTCGCTGGCGGGATCGACCTCAATGATCTTGAAGTTCCCATTGAACTGCAGGGTCTTGACAAACTGCGCCGAGGCTTGGGTGTGGTCGAGATCCTGCACGTAAAGGTCTAAGCTCAATTTGTCCCGGTCCAGGAAAATGGTGCCGAACACGAGAATCAGGATGATCGGGAAAGCCAGCGTGAAGAACATCGCAGTCCTCTCCCGGTAGAAGGTCTTGATCTTCAAAACGAGATTGGCGTTGATGACGCGCAGCTTCATCCCACCTCCCCATCTTCAGCCGAACCTGCGTGGAGCGCTTCGCCGGTGAGCTTCAGGAAGACCTCTTCGAGGTTGGGCCGGCGAACGTCCAGGCTGAGGAACGACCCTCCGGCATCCTTAATGGCATTGAGGGTCTTCAGGATGTCTTCCGTGTGCTCCACCCTGACCTTGAGGTCCTGGTGATTGTCATGGAACGGCTCGAAGCCCATCTTCCGGATGATCTCAATGGCGTTGGCATCGACGCTCTGCAGCGTCAGGACCAGGTAATTCGTGTTATTTTCTATGAGTTCGGCGGGAGAGCCCGAGGCGATTATCTTCCCCTTCGAGATGATGGCCACCGTGTCGGCCAGAATCTCCGCTTCCTCCATATAGTGCGTGGTCAGAAAGATCGTTTTCCCCTTCTTCTTCAGGCCCAGCAAGACTTCCCACACCTCGCGCCGGGCCCGGGGGTCGAGCCCGGTAGTCGGCTCGTCGAGGAACACGACCTCGGGGTCGTTCACCAGAGCAATGGCGATGCCGAGGCGCTGCCGCAGGCCCCCGGAGAGGTTCTTATACTGCTCTTCGGCCTTGTCCTTTAGGTTCACGAGTTCTATCAGCCCGTCGATATCGGCGTTCCGCCGGAGGCGCCTGGCACGGGAGAATAGCCGCGAATAGAACTGCAGGGTTTCCCGGACCGTTATCCGATCGAAGGAGCTGAAGTTTTGCGGGAGGACGCCGATCCGGGGGACGATGGCGCGCTTCTTCTTGGTGACGTCCATCCCAAGCAGTCTCACCTTGCCCGACGTGGGCGCCCGGATCATGTCGATTATCTCGACAGTAGTGGTCTTGCCGGCGCCGTTCGGCCCCAGGAAGGCGAAAACTTCGCCTTTCCTGACGTTGAACGATATGCCGTTGACCGCCAGCAAATTTCCGTAACGCTTCGTCAGGTTCTCGACTTCGATGGCGTGTTCAGCCGGTTTTGCCATGGATTTCCACTTTGCCGCTGCAGAGCGCAGAGATTCATCTCAGATGCTGCGGAACTCTTTTCCCAGGCTCAAACCAAAGTTAAGCACTAAAATCCCCAATGCTGCGCTTAACAGGGAAAAATCCCGGGGGAAAGGGATTTTCCCATGCGGAGACCTGAAAAAAGTTCAGCCGCTGGCCCCCGGCGCTTTCTACTTGGCAGCCACCAGTTCTAAAAGAAGTTTTTTTATGGCCTCAAACCGGCTACTAGCTATCTTGCCGGATGCGGCAAACCTGACGATGCCCTTCTTATCGATAATGACAAAATTGCTATCGTTATCTCTCATCCGGTAGGCGGCAAACATGCCTCCGGTCCAATCCCCGTAAATAGTTACCTTCAGCTTGGCGGAGGTTTCATTTAATTTTTCTTTCCAGGTTGTTACCGCGGTTGCCTCCATGGCATTGACGACCAGCAATCTGAAGATTTGATTTTGAATATTTTGCGGTTGAGCCGCGTAAAGCGCATCCAGATAATGTTGTAATTCATTGTTAACCTCGACGGTATCTCTGGTGGCATAAAACAATGCGACCACCTTTCCTCTGAGCATGTCGAGGTTGAGCTTTTTATTATCTCCGGATATCAGGGAGAAAGATGGGGCCGGCTCACCTATGCCTAAAATAGCCTGCGCCCCGGTTGGCGCCAGGACCCAAACCAGGAGGGCAGCCGCGATCAGGACGGATTTAGCCATAGCCGTCTTAAAGTTCTGAGATAGATGCTTGACGCTCATTTCTGAACCTCCTGTAACAGAAATATCTGAGGCCCTCAAAAAAAGCCGGACTCCCGCTCCTCCCCGCCGACCGCACCGTGCCCGGAATGCATCCCCGGGAGTGCGGCTCACTCTGAAAGCCAGTGCATCCGCATCCCCCAAACCTGCATGAGGGGGCGGCCTTGATCGTCAAGCCCTCTGGCGTCCCAGGTTTGGCCGGTCTCGTCCTGGGCCCGCCGGCGGGCCTCCACGGTTATCTGTTCCCCCTCCCGGCAGGGCCGCAGAAACCTCATCTCCCCGATCTCCACGGGAAGCATGGAGCGTCGCTCCGCCGGGTCCATGGCGACGATAGCGAAGTAAGCCAGCTGCATAAGGGCTTCGAACAAGTAGGGAGAGTATTGGTACCGGGCGTTCCGCAGATGGGCAAAATCACGGGTGTCCCGGTAGGTGGTTCGACCCCGGGCCACTCCCGGACCGGCGCCGTCCAACCACTCTATTACCCGGTATCTGCCATTGAGACCGCTGCGCTTTTCGTACCAGGCAAGCACCTGGGCCTGATCCATGGGCGGCGTCTGCAGCTCGTCCAGCCGGACCGGAAAATCCGCCATATCCTCCCCGAGATCGCCTCCCCCACCATCGAGGCTCACCTGGCCCTGGCAGTCCGGGGTGAAACGGTCCGTCAACCTGCCGGTGGGGGAGATCGCCGGGGTGGAGAGAGAGACCTCGCACCAGACCTCCTGCAGGGCGGGGTCGGCTCGGAGGCAGGAGATTTTCGCAGTCCGCGGCGCCCCAGGCGGGCATTCGATCATGTCCAGGAAGCGCACCTGGCGGACCCCTCGCACCTGCAGGTGGGGATACAGGAGCCGGGCGGCTTCCATGAAGGTCTCCAGAACCATGGCGGCTGAGACCAGAGGATGCTCGACGAACTTGAGGGGCCGGTGATCCTCGATCCACAGGTCCTTCTCCCGGGAAAAGGTCCTGGAGGCTTCCAACTGTTCCCGGCGCAGGTCCACGCGATCGATACGGTCGATCAAGGGGAAGTCCTCGGGGCTAAAGGCCACGGCGCCGCCAGCCAGTTCTCCCCGGAGGGGCGGAGGCATGGTCGCATCGAGTTGCGCCGTTTTTACGGGCGGCAGGGTCCGCATGAACATCACCCAATCGTCGTCGGCCGGAGCTACCGAGATCTCCCGGCAGAAAAGCCCGGCTAGCTCATTTACCTGGATGTACCCCACGCCCTTCTTCTGCATCAACTCCCGGACGGCGGGATCGGCGGCCATGCCCGCCCCCTCCACCGGAGGCAGCATCAAGGCCTTGAACCGGATGGCGGGATTGTTCCGCCCGAGGTATCTGAGGAGTGCCGACATCATCCGGTTGGCGGCGGCGTAGTTGGACTGGCCGGGATTCCCCAGGATCGCTGCCCCCGAGGACAGGCCCACGAAAAATCTCAAGCCCGCCCCCTCCGCAGCGGAGAAGAGATTCCACGCCCCCAGAAATTTCACGTCCACGACCGGGGAGAGGTCATCTGAGGTCATTTGGCTGAGAAGACCGTCTCTGATGACTCCAGCCCCGTGAACAATGCCGTCGATTTTGCCGTAACGGCTGGCCACCTCGCCCAGGATCAATCGGACCGCCTCGAAGTCGGTGACATCGCAGGTATGGTAAGTGGCCTCGATCCCGGCGGCATGTAAATCCGCCAGGGTCTGAGCTATCTCCACGGCCCGGGGCGACGTGCCGGGATTGTCGCCAGGATTAAGCACCGTCCGCCCGAGAAAGACCAGGCGGGGCCTGAAGGGCGCCAGGCTGCGGGCCAGGTGGGCGGTGATGCCCGCGGCGCCCCCGGACATGACGATCACGTCTCCAGGGTTCAGATGCAGACTTGCCGGACCGTTGAAGACCGACGGGGCGACCCGCCCCTCCGAAGTGAAGACCCTGCCATCCCGATGAATCATCTCCACTATGGTGTAGCCTCGGTCCAGAGCTTCGTCGAAGCCGGCGCGCAGGTTGTTATCCGGGCCGTTTGCCAAGGTGCGAAACTGGACCGATGGGTTTTCCTGGGCGGCGCACAGAAACAGTCCGAGCATCCCCTCCGCTAACAGACCACCAAGAGTTTGAGTATCTTCCCTGGAATGGATCAGTACCACAAATTTCCTATCCGGTGATTGGAGAAATGCCTTCAGGACGCCAAAGAGCCCCCTGAGAAGCCGCGCCACGTCCGCCATGTCTCTTAACCTGGCCGATCCGCCTTGAGGAAGGGTGATGACCATCCCGGCGAAGGACGCCAGGCCCGATATCCTCTCGGCAGCCAGTAAGGACCCGGCATCAGTCAGAAGGTTGTAGCTCTCTAGGCCCGGTCCCAAGTTCTTCGGCATGAAAAGCATGGGAAACGTGGGAACCCCGTAATCCAGTCGGAGAATGTCTTCCACACTTCCGGCCAGGCGGTCATCCCGGTCAGGTGAGAGCAGGAGAACTGATTCGTCCGGGCTCAATTCCACGGGCATGGAGGCCGCCGGCTCCACCCGGACCTGGTGGAATACGAGCCGCTTTAAACTCTCATCATCCGGTGAGGGCTTCAGGATTTCAGCCTGCTCCGGACCAGGGTCAAGCGCCGGCGCGGCCGGCTGTAGGACGTCGCCTTCCTGCCTTGTGATGATCTCGGAGATCCTCTGAGCGATGTCCTTCACAGTCCGGACATGGAGAAAATCCTCCAATTCGATGGTGATCCCGAATTGGCGTTCCGCCGCATCCATGATGATCGGGAGACGGCTGGAGCGGATGGAGAGGTCCCGCCTGAGATCCATGTCGGGCTCGATCTCGTCCCGGTTGAACCCGGTGGCATCCATGATGATGTGAATGAGCGTCTCCACGTGGTCCTGGCGCCCGGGCGCATCATCCAGGGGCGGAGAGGCCGGTTCCGGAATCGCCGGGATAGGCTCGGGAGGCGTGGCTGCCGGTTTCACAACAGAGATTGGCGGCCGGGCTTCGGGGGGGCCGGACCCCCGGAGCATGGACTGGATCGCGGCGGATAGATCGCCTGCCTGGAAGGTTGGGTCATGCTCGCGACGGACGGCTGATAGGATGTGGGGTTCAAAGAAGCGGCCGTAAGTCTCCATCACGAAACGGTTGATTTCCCTCTGAATGATCCTTTCCACCGCTTTAAAGCCTGCCGGCCCAGGTTCCGGGGGTCGTAACCCGGGGGCCGAGGCGTTATGGGGAGATGCGGGAGCCTTCCCGAATCCGGGCAGGGAAACGAATCGCGGTTCCCGGTGAACCGGAAGATGCCCTTGAGTGAAGAGCTGAGCCAGGGCGCTTTTCCACGTCAGGCCTTCGGCGTCGGGCAGGCAGGTCTGCAAACAGGCTGATTCCGGGAGCGTGTCATAGATGAGATTGCTTAAGATATCGTCGGGGCCCACCTCGGTGAACAGTCGGACTCCATAGTCATTCCAAAGGGTCTGGACGTTGGCCATCCAATGGACGGGAGACTCCAAGTGGGCCATCAAGATTCGCTTGATCTCACCGGGATCGGACGGAAACGGCGCCATGGTCGTGTTGGAGATGACAGGGATCTGGGGGGCATGAAAGGGGATGGGGGAAATGAAGGCCTCGAGCTCATCCCGGATTACCCTCATGATAGGCGAGTGGAAGGCCATGCTGACCCGCAACAGGGTGGCCCGGTATCCCATCTCCTTCAGCCGGTTGCCGAAATTCTTCACCGCCTCAGTCTTGCCGCTCAGCACGACCTGGTTCGGTGAATTGATATTGCTGATGTAGACCTGCTCCTGTCCCCGGAGCATCTCTTGCAACTGGTCCAGGGGGGCGTCCACGGCCGCCATGACGCCGGGGTCCACACCCATAGTTGCGGCCTTATCCATGCAGAGGGCTCTCCGGTTGACGATACGGAACCCGTCCTCCAGGGAATAGACCCCGGCCAGACACAAGGCGGTCAGTTCGCCCAAGCTGTGCCCGGCCATAGCCACCGGGTGGACGCCCAGGACCATGAGATATCGAGCTATGGCGTGTTCCAGGGCAAACAAGGCCGGTTGCTGCCACCGAGTTTTCTGTAGATTTTCCTCCTGATCGTGGAACAGCAGGTGCAGAAGATCGAAGTCCGCGGCGGCCGCAGCCCGATCCATCCACTCCTTGATAACGGGAAAGGACTCGTAGAGCTCGCGCCCCATGCCGGCATAGTGTGACCCCTGCCCGGGAAACACCAGGGCCAGCGGCAGCAGCGGCTGATCCGCACGGGCCAGGAAGACCCCCTGCCGCGCCCAAGACCTCAGCGCCTGGGGTGAGACCTTGCCGCCTTCGGCAGGCGCGGCTGACTTCTCGATGATTGTGAGTGCCTGGGCTTCGGATGCCGCCACCACGGCCATTCGCCAGTTATGGCCGTCCAACTCGGTCTTGAAAAAAGCGACTCCCTGGGGTGCAGGAGGACCCAAGCCCTGCTCTTGGCTGGGGGGAACCAGGACCGTATCCGCGGTATCCCTGGCCTGCTCCAACTGCACGACGTAGTTGGAACCGCCAAACCCGAAGGCGTTGACCTGAAGCCTTCGGGGCCGGCCGTTCCCGCCCTCCCAAGTAAGCGGCTCCGGGGCGATGATGAGCCCCGATCCTTCCAGGTCGATTTCCGGGTCTGGATACCGATAATTGAGGGTGGGAGGGAAAACCCCCGCCTGCATGGCCATCACACCGCGAATGAGGCTGTTTATGCCCGAGGCGCCCAGGGTGTGTCCGATCTGGGATTTAAAGGAAGTGATCACGGTACGCTTGCCGCCGTTGAAGCACGCCTTCAGGGCCCGGGCCTCCTCCACGTCTCCTTGCCGGGTGCTCGTGGCATGGCATTCAACCAGGTCCACGGCCTCGGGCCCATAGGGCAACCCTTGGAACGAGGCGCGGATGGCCATCTCTTGGGAAACGCTGGAGGACTCCACCATGCCCAGAGGGTTGTTGCTCGCCCCCATACCGGTGATGACTGCGTGGACCCGCGCCCCCCGGGCCCGGGCCAGGCTTTCCCGCTCGATGACGATTATGCCCCCGCCTTCGCCTAAAACCATCCCCTCTCTTTGCGCATCGAAAGGGCGGGAGGTTTCGGACGCCGGTCTTTCCTGTCCGGACAGCCCGAAGAGTGCCCCCAGACCGGAGAATTCCAGAAAATGCAAGGGCTTGAGAATTTCCTCGGCCCCTCCGACCACGGCTGCATCGATGATGCCGTTCTTGATCATCTGGATGGCGCTGTACAGTGCCACCAGTGAGGTGGCGCAGGCGGCGGAGACCGAATAGCTGGGGCCCATGAACCCATAGCGGTTGCAGATGAACCCGGCCGCGGCGCAGTTGAGCCGGCCCAGGAGGGTGGTGTCGTCCGGGGCCAGACGTCCGGTCCTCATCTCCTGTTCGATGGCGCTCTCCTGATCCGGCGTCAGGGGAACGGCCCTCTTGATGTCGGCGAGGAGGTGGCAAATGTTGGCCCGGATGATGATACCGGCGAGGGTCCCTGCGGCCTCTCCCGAGTTCTGGGAGATGAGGACCCCGATGCGCTCCCGGGGGATGTCTGCTGATAGGAGCCCGGAGGTGCGGATGGCCTGGTCTGCCAGCCACATGGTGATCCGGGTGGACTCGGTCATGGTCCGGAAATCGTGGGGGGGGATCCCCAGTTCAGTCCGGGAGATCTGAAAGTCTGTGAAGGCGCCCACCTTGCAGTAGGTCTTGTCGGGAACGAACGGGTGCGGATCATAATAAAGCCCGTGATCCCACCGGGAAGGCGGCACCGGGATAATCCCGCTCTTCATGGCCAGGCTTGCCGCCCAGATCTCCTCCGGGCTCTGCCCCAGGGCATTTACCAGGCTCATCCCCGTGATGGCCACCCGGTCAGGCGCGTCGCTCCGGGGCGTTCCCCGCGGCAATCCATGGCCAACTTCGAAGGATGGGGTTTCTCTGACCAGCCCGGGGCCGGGTGGAGATGGCGGGATGGAGTCGGTCGCCCCGGCAAAGGGCTGATACAGCTCAAGCGGACCCGCGGCCAGCTCGCGGTGAAAGGACTGCAGCTTCAGGACCTCACGGATGACCCCGGCGCAAGCCCCACTCATGAATTGCCCGCGTTCACGGCAGGCTTGCTCCGAAAGAGGCGCCCCGCCCGGCCGGTCCAGACCCCGGGCCGCGGCGAACAGGCTCCCGGCGGTCATCTCCTCTATTTTCGTCCGAAAGGCGGCCTCATCCGTGCGGCCCGCGGCAAACTCCCGCTCCAGGGATAAGATAGCCGCGGTTGTCGGGGTCCTCAAGGATCGCACCCGCAGCCCGGTTTCCTGGCCGGAGACCACGGTTTCCCCTGGGGGCGATTCCAGGATCATCTGCTGATAGAGCGCCGTCAAGGCGCGGGTTTCCACAATCTCCTGGGTGGCCAGATAGGCGGTGCCCATCTGGATGGCGTCCGCCCCGAGCACCGCGGCGATAAAGGCGGTCTCCCGATTGAAGATGCCTCCGGCCAGGATCAGACGACAGTTTTGGCCCAGAGCCGGGTGGCGCCGTTTCAGGTTCACCACCATTTGAGCCAGGGTGAGGGTGCTGTGGGGTCCTACGTGGCCGCCGGCCTCATACCCTTCGCAGATCACGTACCGGACGCCGGCTTCCAGGGCGAGCCGCATCAGGGCCTCATCCGGGGCGATATACATGACCTCAAGGCCGCATTCCAGCAATTCTCTGGCGAAGGCGAGATTACCTCCAGCGATCACCACAAAACGGGGCCGGTGTTGCTTGATCCAGGCCAGCTGCGCCTGCCGGTAGGGGTTTTCGGCCAAAGACACGACATTCACGGCATAGGGGCGCTCACCCATGATCTCCGGCAGGGCTCCCAGCCTCCGATCAAGGGCCGCGGCGTCCATCAGGCCGAGGGCGATGGTAGGCAGACCCCCGGCATCGGCAACCATGGCGGCAAACTCCGGGACCTCGGTGATCCAGGACATAGCGCCCTGAATAAAGGGGTAGAGAGTTCCCATCTCCGTGGCCACCGGGCTGTCCAACCAGGCATCCTTTTTCAGCTCAGCCAGGCCGCAGGCGCGGCGCATCTCGTCCATGAAGGCCTGTATGGCCTCCTCGGTCCCGGCCCCAAAACGCTCCGCAAACGACGCCGCAAAAGTAGCCTCCACCCCCAGGGGAATGACCTCATCCGGGCTGAAACGGCTCGCCAGCGGGTGGAGGGCCCTGGCCTGTACCTGGCTTGCGAAGGCACGCCGGCTGGCCGCAGTGATTTCGGCGCCGCACTGCGAGTTCTCGAACGCCTTGATCTCCTTGAAGGCCAGAGAGTTGCCCTTGTTGAACAGGCGACAAGGAACCCCAAGGTCCAGGCCCACCAGATCGGTAGAATCGAGGCGGAGGCTTACGAGGCGCTGGCGTTGCCCGTCATCAATGGCAACCAGGTCGGTCATCCAATGGACGCTTTCGAAAACGATCCCGGCGGCCCCGGTGGCCAGGAAGGCCGCAGCCGCCTCCGGGGTGGCTACGCCTCCCCAAAGCAGGATGTCCAGGGAATTCGCAACGGTCTGCCGCATTTCCTTGACCGCGGCATAGAGAGCCAGTGTCGTCTCGGCGCTCACGAATCCGGAAGCCTCGCAGCCTTTCAGGACAATGCGCCCGATGCCCCAACTATCCTGCAAAACCGCGGCCAGGAAATTTAAGTCCCCGATGATCGGGAAGAAACGGTGGTGTTCCGACAATTCCCGCAATCTCTCCAGAACGGTGGCAGGATTTTCTCGGAAAGCCTGGGGGTGGCATTCTACCCAGATATCCTGGACCCCGGTTTCCTGCAACCATGGTCTCAAAGATGGATCCATCAAGGCAGAGGCAGAAATCTTGATATCCCGCACCTGGCCGGCAGGGTCGGCCTTCCGTAAGAAAGGACGCAGGGCTTCCACCCCCAGCGTGGAAACATCGAAGATAGCCCGGCAACCGGTTCGATGCGCCATCTGGGTCACCGGCGGGATGATCTCCTCAGGCCGCCAGACGAAAGCGATAAGGAGGGCTTGATGCTCAGCCACTAAATCCAGACCTCCGCGCCAATGCCAAACATTTGACTCTTGAACTCATAAAGACTTTCTGTAGAGGCGATATCTCTTGTGGGTTTTGACCCCGGCTTCCTCGATCAAAAAGTTGATCGACTCGTTGTCCTCCAGGCACCAGCCCATCTCCATATAATGATATTTCCCTTTTTTTCTCACAATTTCATAGAGGTGGTGGGTGGCTAACAGGGGGAATCCCAGTTGCCGATACTTCTCCTTGACCCCGAAGATAAAACCCCGCAATCCCCTGACCTCACCCCGATACAGGAGCATCTTCAGCAAACCCAGCAGACCGGCCCGCCCGTTGAGCCGCTTGAGCAAAGGGTTAAGGTCGGGCAGGACCACGCAGACGGCGACCGGTTCCTGCTCATAATAGATGAAGAAAGCCAGGTCCGTGTCGGCGAATTTCATCACGTCCTTTTGAATATCCCGTATTTCATTTTCGCTTAAGGGGACGAAACCCCAGTTACCCGACCAGGAGTCGTTGTAAATCTCCTTGATCAGCAAGAACTCGGAGTCCTGATCCTGGGGACTGAAGGGCCTGATGTGAACCCCCTTTTTTTGCGCCAGCCGTTCAGCCAGACGATCCATCCACTCGGGGACCTGGTAAGGGTCTTCTATCAGGAAAGCCAAAAGGTCTTTTTCTTTGATGAAACCGCACGATTCAACCAGCCTTGGGTAGTATGGCGGGTTATACGTCATCCCCAACACCGGCGGATGATCGAATCCCTCAATGAGCAACCCCGCCTCGTAATTGGGCGAGGGGTTGAGCGGGCCTCGGATGAAGGTCATGTCCTTCTGGCGCACCCAGGTTTCCACGGCAGCAAAAAGGGCCGCCGCCGCCTCCGGATCGTTGGTGCATTCAAAAAACCCCCAAATGCCCATTTGTTCGCCGTGGAACTCGTTATAATGGCGGTCGATGATGCCCGCGATCCTGCCCACCGGCTTGGCACCGCGTCGGGCCAGAAACAGGCGGCGCTCGGAAAACTCCCAGAAAGGATGCCGGCGGGGGTCCAACATCCGGCGAACGTCCTTCTTCAGAGGGGGCACCCATTTAGGGTACTGAGCATAGATCTGCCATGGCAGGTCAATGAAGTCTTTGAGTGCCGCTCCTCCTTCCGCAGCAATAATTTCCAGGCCGGCCATTATGGTTTCTTTAATGCGCTGGAATACTGATAACCATGAATGGTTACAGTAATTAAGATTAGATATTCCACGCAGCGGTAATGGACTTTATCAAATCTCAATATGCTACTCCTAATACAATGAATAAATGTGCAATTAATGTTTTCTTGGCTGCAAAAACTTCGGGAGGAGATCACGAGTTAGATTGTATACCCCTTCGGCCACCACTTTGCCTAAGCTGCGCAGAAAGTATCTCATATGGTTCCGCAAAAATTGATTGTTGACGATCAGGGATATGTTGAAATTGCTCTTAAATCCCAAGCCTCTCACCAGGTGGTAAAGTTCGTCTCTGCTTAGATGTCGGGTGCGAATGTTACAATGGCAGCCGTCGTATTTCGTATAATCATCCACGTCAACGACGAGGCCGGCCTCCAGGAGTTCCTGGCGCACCGGGGTTTTGGGGTAAGGGGTCAGGTACTGGGAATAGATTAAATCCGGCTGAAGGTCCTCAATCATTCGCCAGTTCTGGGTCACGGTTTCCCGGGTATCCTCCGGATACCCCGAAATTAATCCGGCGATGATGGCGATGCGATGCTGCCGTAGCAGAGCTGCGGCCCGGCGGTTGAGCTCCGGATTCGTGGGCTTTTTCATACCTTTCAGGGCGTCTGGGTCCATGGACTCGAACCCCACAAAGGTTATGCGAAAATTGGCCTGATCCATGTCAGCCACCAGTTCGGGATGTTGGGCAATCCCGGCGGCGCTCACTTGAGTCAGGTAGCACAAGTCATTTAATCGGTTATGGATAATGGCCTGACAGACTTGGCGAAAATGATCAATGTCGTACGTAATGTTGTCATCGACAAAAAACACCGCCTTGAAACCCTGGTCTCGAATCGCCTTCAGGTCGGCAACGATGCGCTCTATGGAAAACCGCCGGAAAGTATGGCCGTACATCTGGGTGATGGAACAGAATTTACAGTTATTAGGGCAGCCCCTGGAGGTTTCAGCCACATCCATGGGCATCTCTAAAAAATAAAAGCCGTTGGCCAGCCTGGCCTGACGCCGGGGCAAGGACAGGGTATCCAGCTCCAGCAGCGGGCCGTTGGGATTGTGGACCCACTCCTGACCCCGGCGATAACTGAGGCCCAGGATGGCGCCCAGATCGGGGGCTGGTTTCTCCAATTCAGTCACCAATTCCCTAAAGGTGGTTTCCCCTTCACCCCGGACCAGGAAATCCAGGGGTAATTCTTCTGCTTCCGCGGTCAATTCACGGGCCATCAGGCTGACATGGTAGCCGCCGGCCACCAGTTTAATGGTTGGGTCAAAGGCACGGATAAATCGGGCCACGCGCAACAGGGTATCGAATTGGAAGGTCATGGCGCTCAGGCCGACCACCTGAGGGCGTAAACTGGCCAGAGCTTGACGCAGCGCGGCCTCGAAGTGCGGCTTAAAAAGCACCAGGTCAAGGACCCGCACCTCATGTCCCGGCAGATTACCGGCCAGAGAAATGATCGCCAGGTTGGGAAGACGGGTGATAAAATCAGTAAATTGAGCGGTGTCAGGCATGGACAGGAGCAAGACTCTCATGTAACCCTTCTTTATAGGAAGACCGTCTCGGCTTTCTAAACGTTACGGATCAAAATAAAATAAAGCAGCCTGGCCTATATTTCAACGCTCCAACTCGGTTTATCTATAACCAATTTTCTTTTTTATACCAGTCGAAGGTTAGTTTGGCTCCCTGGGGAAGAGAAATTTGCGGCTCGAAACTTAGGAGAGTCCTGGCCTTGGTGATGTCGCAGAGCCAGTTCGGCTGGATCATTTCCTCTGCCCGGCCTCGGCTGATGAGAGCAGGCTTCCCGGAGAGTTTAGAGAAATATTCCGCCACCGCGGCAATGCCGAAGAGCACTGGTGGGGGAAGGCGAAGGCGGAACGCGGTTACCTCCATCGCTTGAGCGAAGATGTCGTTAATTTCCTCCATCCGGTAGTCTTGCCCATCTGACAGAAAAAATGTTTCCCCACTCTGGGTGCGGGTCGAAGCTGCCAAGAGTAACGCGTCGACCAGATCCTGGACCGAGCATAGGCTGAGATATTGAACGCCGCCGGAGAAAGATGGCTTGATCCTTTTGGCGAGACACTGAAAAAGAAAGAAAAAGGCCTTATCCCTGGGCCCGTAAACCGCAGAAGGCCGGAGGATCAGGAGAGGAATTTCGTGGGCATGGGACAGGGCCAATTCCTCTCCCTGCCGTTTGCTCATCCCGTAGGGCGAGACCGGGGCGCATTGGTCGGATTCCTTTTTCTTCCCACCGTCCCACCCTGGACCTGCGGCTGCCTGGCTCGAAAGATAGATAAATTTTTGGAGTCGGGTATTATGTTCAAGGCAAGCCTGGACGAGATTCTCCGTGCCCCGGGCATTCACCGCGCAATAGGTCTTGGCGTCGATGGCCCGGGTCGCACCGGCGAGATGAAACACCAGGTCCAAATCTTTCACACCCGGGCCTAAAGAATCCTTCTCCTGACAATCTCCGTAAATAATCTCGACGGGAAGGCCCTTTACCCAGGCTAAATGACTCGTAGGCCGGACGAGGCATCTGACTCGAAATCCTCGTTGCACGAGGGCTTCCACCAGATGGCTCCCGATAAATCCTGTTGCCCCGGTTACCAATGCTTGCAATGAGCTTTTCCTCACGGCACCGGTTAAAATCTTAGTCGTTTTCCGTCTATACTGCTCCCCCTTGCAGAGACATTTTATTCCTCACTTCTCAAAATGCCTGGCCTCCAAGGGGTGCAGTATAGATGGACTGATTATTGTTGTTGCAGTGGTTACCTTGCTTAATCCTCGCCGGAAAAGGTCTTTTCGATGGCTTCGCCGGCCTTTTTGATTCCTTTGCCGGTCGCTTCGCCGGCACGCTTAACTCCCCGTTCAGTAGCCTTTGCACCTCGCTCAATTCCCCTGCCGGTCGCTTCGACTCCACGCTTCACTCCCCGTTCAGTGGCTTTTGCGCCTCGCTCAATTCCTTTGCCCGCGGCCTGCCCGGCGCGCTCGATCTTTCCCGGAGGCGCACTATGAGGGGTTCCCGCTGCCGAAGTTTCTGGAACCGGCTTGGGTGTTTCCTCTTCCGCAAAAGAGACAGAAGAAAAGACCCCCACTAGACAAAGCGCAACAAAAAGCAAGAAAATCTTTTCTCCAGTAGATCGAATCATTTCTGTAATAGTCATGGCTTCCCTCTCTCTTGTAAATCGAGATTATGTGGCAACCTTGGCCACCGCAGTCCAAAAATAGTTTTTTGAACTTCTCATCCCGAGTTTAACCGCAAAAACGGCCCATTTTCGTAGGCATCATCTCTTTTTAATGTAGCATAATACTTGAAAAGTCAAAAATCCATAGGCCTTCGAGTCGAGGCCGATGGCTGGGAAGTCAATCTGCAATGCAAGGCAGCACCGGCTCATGGATGGTCTGGTAGGGCTGAACTCCGGGAAAACCTTGACTTTTACCAAAGCCATGTCTATCAAAAGCGAGAGGAAAGAGAATATGATCTATTTCCGGAATCCCGGGTTAGAGCAATCCGGGCCGCAAAGTTTTGGTCTTGGCCGGTGGGAGAATGAGTGGTGATGCGCTCACCGGTTTGTTCCTACAACGAATGGGACCCCCTCGAAGAGGTCGTGGTCGGGCGCCTCGAAGGCGCCAGGATTCCCTCCAGACACCTCACGGTCACCTTCAACATCCCCCAGAGACTGATGAAGATCTATAAGCTGATCGCCGGGCTGCCCTATCCCAGCTTTGTCGTGCGCCCGGCTCAGCGCGAGCTGGACGAGTTTATTCACATCCTCGAGGCGGAAGGCGTCACCGTACGCCGACCGGCGGTGACGGACTTCTCCGTCACCTACAAGACGCCGCACTGGAAGTCGAAGGGCTTCTGCTCGGCCTGCCCTAGAGACGGGCTTCTCGTGGTCGGCGATGAGATCATCGAGACGCCGATGGCTTGGCGGTCTCGTTTCTTCGAAGTGGACGCCTACCGCCCGCTGCTCAAGGAGTACACCGCGCAAGGGGCGAAGTGGACCACCGCACCGCGCCCGGCGCTGGTCGACGCGCTCTACAACCATGACTATCGCCTCCCCGAGGCGGGGGGGCCGATCCCTTTCGTGGTAAACGAGTATGAGCCCGTTTTCGACGCCGCCGACTTTGTCCGCTGCGGCCGGGACCTGTTCGGCATCCGCAGCAACGTGACCAACGAGTCCGGCATTCACTGGCTCCGGACTCACTTAGGCGACAGATTCCGCCTCACCCTGCTCGAGACCCGTTGTCGCCAGCCCATGCACATCGACTCGAGCCTGATGCCCCTCGCACCGGGGAAGCTCCTCGTCAATCCGGACTACATTGATCCGAGCCGGCTCCCGCCGATGTTCGCCTCGTGGGACATCCTCATCGCCCCCGAACCGAACCCCGTCCCGTGGCGCATCCCCTCGATGTGCAGCCGTTGGCTCAGCATTAATGTGCTGATGCTCGACGAGAAGCGAGTCATCGTGGAGCGGTTGCAGGAGTCTCTCATTAAAAAGCTCAAGGACTGGGGCTTCGAACCAATCCCCTGTTCGTTTGCCAACTATGCCCCCTTCGGCGGCTCCTTCCACTGCGCCACCCTCGACGTACGGCGGCGAGGCGAGCTCCAGTCGTACTTCTGAGCGCCGAATTTTCAGTTGAGCCGCCTCAAACGAGCCATTTGAGGCGCATACCCGGCAACCCGGCGCGCCTGAGCTTAACGCCGCCGGAGAACAAAAACCTGTATGCTTCGACCAATTTGCAGAACTTGACATACACAACTCTATGAGGAGATCAACCATGAGCAAATACATGCACCTCACTGTTACGGTAGTTCCTTATTATCCAGGAGATCTGGAGGATACTTACCCCAAATTGGCGCGTTATTTAAAATCGTTAGCTTCTGATCTGGTGGAGCGGAATCCTTCACTTTATGGAATCGCGGGACAGTTGGATAAGCTTCTCTATACTTTTGATGGTACGCCGTTCAGAGATGTGCTTCTCCGGCATAGAGAGAATCTTCGGGAGCTTTATAAGAATATTGAAGAGAGTATAGCCGACTGGAATCTCGCCCAAGCTGACCGGCTTCTTTATAAAATTGAGGACGCCTTTGACAAAATAGAATCTGAATTAGATTAACCCTTAATGGCAGAACTTCAGTTGCCACCAGTTAAAAAAACGCATTGCTCCATACTTAGAGTTCGCTTATGATGGCAATAATATCGGAAGGAATCAGCTGTTGACGCATTATTTCGGCTGAAACTGAGGATCACTCGCTGCTGCAATGCGGTTCTATCGGCAAGTTGCGACCTGGCCGGAGGTACTTTATGCCTCAGTGCCCTATCTGCAAAGCGGCCGTATGGGTGGGTGACCGTTACTGCCCAACCTGTGACCACTACCTTCCCCATCCGGAGGAAGAGGACCATTTCTGCCCCCGATGTGGTATCCGGGTGGCCCCCCAACAGGAAGTCTGCCACAAGTGCAAGGCCGCCTTGCCGGAGATTGATAGGACTCTTTCGACCGCGTCGGCCAGGGGTTCGAAGCTCCTTTTTAGTATTCATGGCATTTTCATCGGCGCTGGTTTGGTCATCGTGACGCTGCTTTTGGTATTCCTCTTCAAGAAAAGTCCCGGACCTCCTCACCCGGTGGTGACGCCGCAACCTCAGGCCCCGGCGGAGCAAACTCCTGCTGCTCCCCCTATGCCCCCGACAGACACAGCCCCACCGGCTCCCAAGGCCCAGGAACCCGCCGTCCTGTCAGAACCAACAACCCCTTCTCCCCCGAAAGTGACGGCGCCAACACCATCGTCTCTCATGTACGTTGTCAACGTCCACAGCCTGGCCCTCCGGGCTGGCCCCTCCATGTCTGCACCCCGAATCGCCACCCTCAACTTCCACGACGAGGTGGAACTCCTGGAAACCTCCGGCGGATGGGGGCGAGTGCGGGACGTACGGCGCGATATCGTCGGCTGGTCCAATATGCGCTATCTGGCGGCCGCTGACAATTGACCTCCTTTAGCCATTCCCCGGCATCTGGCTCCAGGCCTCGATGAGCTGGAACGCAAGTCTTCTGAACCTCCAAGGACAGTTAGTTGCGGGCAAACTCATGAAACTCCAGGAGTGCTATGATCCGAGACTTATCAACGAGGACTAAAAATTCACGTATCTATTTCCTATGAATTGAATATTTTGAGAAAAGGATGTATGATAAGTCTCCCAACGGGTGACTGCAACTTACGAATATCAAATAGCTTTCAGGAGAATGGCTATGGCGGAAACCGATAGGCAAAGAGAACTTAGCCACCGACAGTTAGCCAAGTGCCCCACCGGCATCACGGGACTGGATGAGATCACGGGGGGCGGCCTGCCTCGGGGGCGCCCTACTCTGGTGTGCGGCGGCGCCGGCTGCGGCAAAACCCTGCTGAGCATGGAGTTTGTGGTGCGGGGGGCCGTCACTTATGGTGAGCCCGGCGTTTTCATGTCTTTTGAGGAAACCTCGGAGGAACTGGCCAAGAACGTCGCCTCCCTGGGTTTCGACTTGGCGGACCTGGAAAAGCAAAAGCTCCTCGCCCTGGATTTCGTTTATATCGAGCGTCGCGAAATCGAGGAGACCGGTGAGTACGATCTGGAGGGCCTTTTCATCCGTCTGGGGCACGCCATTGACTCCGTGGGGGCCAAACGGGTGGTGCTGGACACGGTGGAAGCCCTCTTCGCGGGATTCCCCAACGAGCTCATCCTGCGTTCCGAGTTGCGCCGCCTCTTCCGTTGGCTGAAGGACAAGGGCGTCACCGCATTGATTACCGCAGAGCAGGGTGAGGGAACCCTGACCCGCCACGGCATCGAGGAATACGTCTCCGACGCGGTGTTGCTCCTGGATCACCGAGTGGTGGACCAGATCGCCACCCGTCGCCTGCGGTTCGTCAAATACCGGGGCTCCGTGCACGGCACCGATGAATACCCCTTCTTGATAGACGAGAACGGCTTTTCCATCCTGCCGGTCACTTCCCTGGGGCTGGATCACGAGGTCACCAGCGAACGAGTCTCCACCGGCATCCCGCGCCTGGATGGCATGTTGGGCGGCCAGGGGTATTACCGGGGCAGCAGCGTCCTGATCTCCGGCACCGCCGGCAGCGGCAAGACCTCCCTGTCGTCTTACTTCGCCGACGCCGCCTGCCGCCGGGGCGAGCGTTGCCTCTACCTGGCCTTGGAGGAATCCCAGAACCAGATCATCCGCAACATGCGCTCAATCGGGCTTAACCTGGATCCCTGGGTCAAGCAAGGGTTGCTCAAGTTCCATGCCGTCCGTTCCACCCTCTACGGCCTGGAGATGCACCTGGCCATGATCCACAAGTTGAGCAACGACTTTCACCCCCGCACGGTAATCATGGACCCCATTACCAACCTGTCCATTGTGGCCAGCCACAACGAAGTGAAGTCGGTGCTCATGCGCCTGGTGGATTTTTTCAAGAACCGGCAAATCACCGTTCTGTTTACCAACCTGACCCATTCGGGAGAGTTGGAGACAACCACCACCGGGGTTTCCTCCCTCATGGACACCTGGCTGCTGCTCTTGAGCGTGGAGAGCAGCGGCGAGCGCAACCGGGTCTTCCAGCTCTTGAAGTCCCGGGGCATGGCCCACTCCAACCAGATGCGGGAATTTATCATCACCGATAAGGGCATCGACCTGGTTGACGTCTATCTGGGCCCCGGCGGGGTCTTCACCGGCGCGGCCCGGATGCAGCAAGCGGCCCGGGAGAAGGCCGCGGCCCTGGCCGGCCAAGAGGAACTGGAGCACCGTCGCCGCATGCTTGACCGCAAGCGCCAGATCATGGAAGCCCAGGTCGCGGCCTTGCAGGCGCAGATTAGCGCGGAAGAAGAGGAGCTGCAGGCACTGAAGGGTAAGAGCAATCTCCAGGAAAAAGTTGCCGGAGAGGAAAGAGAGCGGCTGGCATTGGCCCGCAAAGCCGATTCCCCGGAGTTCAAAGAGGAAGAATAAACCGATGCCCCAAGAAAAAGATTATGAACTGCGGCTCTACGTGGCGGGGATGACGCCCAAGTGCCTGACCGCTTTTGCCAACCTCAAGAAAATCTGCGAAGAGCATCTGGAAGGGCGGTACTCCATCCAGATCATCGATCTCCTGGAAAACCCGAAATTAGCTCAGGGCGATCAGATCCTGGCCATCCCCACCCTGGTGCGCAAGCTCCCCGAGCCGGTGCGCAAGATTATCGGTGACCTCTCCAACACCGAAAAGGTTCTGGTTGGGCTGGACCTGCGGGAGCGGGTTTGAAGAATGGTTTTCCGTTTTCCGTTTTCCGTTTTCCGAAACTTGAATTATCTTGTTGCAGTACATATTTTATAAATTTACCTTTCAAATGCAACAAATTGGCTCTATATGTATTTGAAATTACTTATTCTTTTTACGGAAAACGGTAAACGGTAAACGGAAAACGGAAAACGGTATTTTTCGGGGGTCAGCATGGACGAGCCCAAAAGGAAGGAACTGGAAGATGCCTTGAAAGAGCGGGAGACAGGCCACTATGTCTTGCGCCTCTACGTGGCCGGCCTTAACAGAATATCCCTCCGGGCCATCGAAAACCTCAACAAAATCTGCGAAGAGCACTTGCAAGGACGCTACGAGCTGGAGGTGATCGATATTTATCAGCAGCCGGTCCTGGCCCAGGGTGAGCAGATTATTGCGGTGCCCACCCTCATCAAGAAGTTGCCGCTGCCGCTTCGAAGGTTCATCGGCGACCTGTCCCAGACGGAAAAGATCATAGTGGGGCTGGATTTGAGATCTAAAAAATAGTTTTCCGTTTTCCGTGTGGGTGAGGAATAAGATTGAGCGCCGAGAAATCAAGATCGTATCGAGATTTAAGGGTATGGAAAGAAGCAGTTGAATTTGTTAAAGACGTGTATATGCTCACCTCCAGGTTTCCGGCTAATGAGATATACGGATTGACCAACCAAATCAGAAGGGCGGCGGTATCGATTCCCTCAAACATTGCCGAAGGTCAGGGGAGAAATTCTCCCAAGGAATTTCGCCAATTTCTGGGCATTGCCCTGGGATCAGTTGGGGAGGTAGAAACCCAGCTAATCATTGCCAAAGAAATTGCGTACTTAAATATTGAAGAACTGAATCCCTTCTTGGAGAGAATCGATCATATCAGGAAAATGCTCAAAAGCTTATCCAACAGTTTTGCATAGCCAGTTTAAGAAAACCAGGAGAACGGGAAACGGTCTTTTCTCGAAAAACGGAAAACGGAAAACGGAAAACGCTAACCCCAAAGGCATCAAAATGGCCACCAGTCACCGCTGCCCGGAAGACCTCTTAGCCGAAATCGCCGATCTCCGCAACCGCCTCTTCGAGGCGGAGGACACCCTGCGAGCCATCCGGGAAGGCGAAGTGGACGCCGTGGTGGTTTCCGGGCCCGCGGGCGAGCAAATCTATACCCTCAAAGGCGCTGATTACTCCTACCGCATTCTCATAGAGGCCATGAACGAGGGCGCCGGTATTCTGGCTCTGGACGGGGACATCCTATACGCCAATCAAAAACTGTCGGAAATCCTGGGAGCCTCCCTGGAAAGGCTGGTAGGGACTCGCATCAGTGACTATGTGGAAGCTGCGGACCGGGAACTCTTGATGGCGCTGCTTTCGCATGGCCGGCAAGGCGGCAGTAAGGGGGAAGTCTCACTCAGGAACCGATACGGCGTGATTGTGCCGGCTTACCTGTCCTTCAGAAGCTTCAATCTGGAAGAGGCCCCCGGCGCCGTCTGCCTGGTGGTGACAGATCTCACCTTGCAGAAACGCCAGGAAGCCATCCTGGCCGAAGAGCAGCTCTCCCGGGCCATCTTTGAGCAGGTGGCGGAGGTCATCCTGGTCGTCGATCCCGAGGGCCGCATCCTCCGGGCCTCCCAGGAGGCGCAGCAGATTTGTCGCAGCAATTTGCTGCTCCGGCATTTTGATGAGGTCATCCAGCTGGCAATCTTCGATAAGACCGGTGGGGAAAGTGGTCCGGCCGACTGCAAGCCATTTTCTATCAGTTCGATTCTTCAAGGAAAGATCTTTTACGGCCTGGAGGCTAGCTTCTCCCCGCCCGAAGGCCCGGAGCCTCTGGAGATGTTATTGAATGCCGGGCCTCTCCGGGGCCGCCAGGGGGAGGTCATGGGCGCGGTGGTGACCTTGACAGACATCACGGAGCGCAGGAGGGTAGCGGAGGCTCTGAAGGCGGCCCACGACGAACTGGAGCAGAGAGTGAAAGACCGGACCGCGGAACTGCGGCTTATGGTGACTCAACTCCAAGAGGAAGTAACGAATCGCTTGCAGGCGGAAGAATCCCTTAAGGAATCCGAAGCGCGCCTCCGGCACTTTTCTTCCCGGCTCTTGGACGCCCAGGAAAGGGAACGCAAGCGCATAGCCGCGGAACTGCACGATGAGCTGGGCCACGCCCTTCTGACCATCAAGCTGCAATTGCGGGCCCTGGGGCGGGGCCTGACCCCGGAGCAGAAAACGCTGGCCGAGGACATCCAGGCCCTGCAGCCCTTCATCGACGGCGTGCTGAAAAACGTGCGCCGTCTCTACTCTGACCTCAACCCGGGCAATCTGGAGGACCTGGGACTCACCGGCGCCCTGCGCCAGATGCTGGACCTGTTCGCCAAGAACCATAAAAATATACGCTGGCAGATCAAGCTGGACAACCTGGACCAGGATTTTCCCCCCCTCACCCAAACGGTTATTTATCGCATCGTGCAGGAGAGCTTGACCAACATCGGCAAGCACGCCAAGCCTTCCTGGGTTTCCGTGAGGGTAAAGCGAGATCCTACCACCGCCCACTTCACGGTGGAGGACAACGGCTGCGGCTTTGACACCTCCCAGATCCACTCCCTGGATGATCCGAACCGGGGGCTGGGATTGGCGGCCATGCAAGAGCGGGTACGGATGCAGGGCGGTACCCTCGAGATTATCAGCCGGGAAAACCAGGGGACCAGGATCGCCTTCACCCTTCCCCTGGGCTCCGGGAGGGAATAAATGGACGTTTGCTCCATCATGCTGGCCGACGACCATGTCATGTTCCGCAAAGGCGTGAAACGCATCATTGAAGAGACCCCCACCCTGAAAGTGGTGGGGGAGGCCAACGACGGTTTAGAGCTTCTCTGCCTCCTCAAGGCCCAGGAACCGAAGCTGGTCATCCTGGATATCTCCATGCCCCACCTCCGGGGCCTGGAAGCTACCCGGGAGATCAAAAAGCTCTATCCCCGGGTCAAGGTCATCCTCCTGACCATGCACCGGTCCAAGGAGTTCATCCAGCAGGCCCTGGAGGCCGGGGCCGAGGGCTTTCTCTTAAAAGAGGACGCCGACTTCGATCTCTTGCGGGCCATCGATGCGGTCAGGGAGGGAAAAAAATTCATCTCACCCCTCCTGGCCACCGAGATGGTGGATCTGGCCTTGCGGGACAAGCCGGCCGATACCGATCCCCTGACGACACGGGAAAAGACCATCGTCAAGCTCCTGGCCGAAGGGAAGACCCCCAAGGAGATTGCGGACCTCCTGTATATCAGCATCTTCACGGTGCGCCGGCACCGGGACAACATTATGCGGAAACTCAACCTGAAGAGACTGGCCGACCTCATCAAGTACGCCCTCAGCCGGGGCATTACCACCGGCCCCCCTTGATTTCATGTAAAAACAGCTCGGTGGGGCGGGCCTCCGTGCAGTGGGGCGGGCGTCCCCGCCCGCCAACCGCTATGGCGGCCAGGGACGGCCGCCCCACCAACCCCAGCCCTTGTTCATTTTTCGTTGTGTCTGCAAGGAAATGACCGTTGGCATGCCCCACCGCCCCCCGGCAGCTTTGGGGGGAAGGGAAAACGCACTCCCGCGGTAACCTGCTTTCGCCTTTCCCCGGTAAAATTCGGCCTCTGTCCATAATTTTCGGTATGGTCACTTTTGTCCATCTCGAATGGTCATTTCTCACCTTTCTAGTTGGTTAATCCTGCCGATAGACGTGCCCCGCCCCCGGGTGGATAATAACGTCAACGCAGATTCTTCACCCCCGCACTTAGCTGGAACACCTCGGCGGGAATCCGTTACCTTCCCCTTTTCCCTGGAAAGTTCCAGCCTTTCTCGGATGTTCAAGGAGACGCCTTGAGACCGGAAGATATTTTAATCGTCAATGATAGCTCCCCTTTTCTCAAGACCATCGGCTTGATTCTGGCGGACAAGGGCCATCGGACCTGCGTCACCAATAGTCCTTCAGAGGCTCTGGGGGAACTTGCCAGAAAATATTTCCGCCTGGTGATCGTTAAGCTGCAGGGGAAAACCGCCGACTCCCCGGCGTTACTGAACGCGGTGAAAGACCTGAACCCCGAAGCCAGGCTCATCATCCTGGGGGAGGACGCCCGGCTCCCCGTGGAGGCCTTCCAGCTTGCGGTGGACGATTACATCCTCCTGCCCTGCCGGCCGGTGGAGGTCTGGCGCCGCATCACGAGCTGCCTGAAAGGCCTTCCGGGCGCCGCCGCCCCGGAGGCCGTCCAGGGGAAGCTGAACGCCACCAATGAGCGGGTCCTGACCAAATTGTCACTCCTCTTTCATGACCTGAGGAGCGGCATGGTCTCAGTGCAAGCGGCTTTAAAACTTTCCCGCCGCCTGGCCGAAGGGCAGCTTGGGGCTGATGCGGACCGGCTCTTGGAAGACGCCGGCAAGAAAGCCGATTGGCTGCTATCCCTCATGGAGGGGTTTTTGCGGCAGGTTTTCCTGTGCCAGGAAAGTGGTGCGGAACCAGACATCTGCCACATCCGGGAGGACGTGGTGGCTCCGGTCCTGGATGAACTCTACGACGACTTGCAGAAGCATCGAGTCGCCCTCGAGAATCAGCTTGATTTCCTGCCTTCCCACCTGGGATCCGTCAAGGGCGACAAGGTGGCCCTGAGGAGCGTTTTCCGGAACCTGATCAACAATGCCATCCAATACGGGGGCAAGGGCTGTTCCCTGAAGATCGATTACGACCGCTCTGAACCTTTTTTCAGCCTCCAGGTCTTTAACAGCGGGCCGGTCCCGCCCCAAAAAACCAGGTGTATCTTGTCCTCCAGTCTCCCGCCGGGAAAGGCCAAGGGGAATGGGGGTGCCCGGGTTCTGGGACTCGGTCTCCGTTTATCCCGGGAAATCCTCCGGAGTTACGGCGGCGATATCCGGTATGAACCCCAGCCCGGAGGTACCAAAGTTCAGGTCGTTCTCCCCATGAGCTGAAGGAGGGATGAAGCCCTCGGGCCGAACCCGGGCGACGAAAAGGAAATGTTAGGGTGGTTCGCTGGCGCAAAATTGATTTTCAGGACCATTATCAGCCAGAGCATCATGATTTCTCAAAACGAAAAGGAGGTAATGCCATGGTCATCGGAATTCTCGTCAGCGGCATTTTCCTGGGTTTTTCCCTGGGCTTCGCGACCATGGCTCTCGTGTCGGCCAGGAACAACCGGCTCCAAGGCGAAGAGGCGCAAGAGACGACCGGTCATCTTATTTGCGAAGCTTCGCCCATCCGTAGGGTTAACCGTTCGCTTCCGGCTAGGCTGCAGGCCTCCGGAGAGTCATGTTTGCTTGCTCCCAGGTCTTGAAAAGGCAGAGGCCCATACCTGTGCAGCAAGGCCCCGGGATAGGTCACGGCATCATTTCATTCAGGGGGCGATGATCTGCGGGCGCTGTAACATTTCATGCACTGACGGCCATCTGGAGGCTCCCCAGCCAATTTCTGGAGGAGGACAAAATGGGCATGATCGCCTTTTACGCCGGATTAATCATCGGTGTTCTCTGTGGATTATTACTTTCATCGCTGTTGGCCTTTTCCCTGGCTAAACGCCCGAGAAGGTCGCAACCCAAGCAATCAGAGGGCTATTAGTAGGTAGACCATCAATAAAGGAGTAAATCATGCCATTAATTCACGTAATCGTAGTCTTGGTCGTAGTTGGTGTTATTCTCTATCTCATCAACTCATACATCCCGATGGCGGGCTCCATTAAGTCAATCTTGAATGCTGTGGTAATCATTGTCGTGGTCTTATGGCTCCTGAGTGTTTTTGGGCTCATTGGTGAACTTTCCACGATCCGAGTGGGGAAGTAACTACCTTGGTTCAGCCCCAGAGGACGTGCTTTCTTGATTAAGCAGGGCGCCATTAGGATAGCAATGAGGATTCAAGGAGGAGCACATGCCATATCAACCATACCTCGCGCCAGTCGTTGCGTTAATCGCCGGGATATTGATATTGATTCAACCCGGCCTCTTGAGCATTATTGTGGCGGTTTACCTGATTGCCATAGGTATATTGGGTCTGATGGGAGCGCGCCCCAGCGGGTGGTGGGGCCGATAATCCTTACGTCGCATAGAAAAGTAGCCTTACTTGGCCTTCAGGGCTTGGGGCTAGGAAATGCAAGGACGGTCAAGGGAAGGGGTCAAGGTGGGGCCGGTTGCCCAGACCGATCAAGATAACCAGAGTTTCCGGGCAGCAGTTTTGGACAGACGAAGATGGGCTGCCGCATAACCTTAGATATTCTTGAGAGGAAATTGCCATGAACCGAGTAACCAAAGTATCCGCCTGGCTGGCGATAGGGCTGTTCATCATTGCGGCCCCGGCCATTTTTCCCGGCGCCGCCGCCGCCCAGACCTTGGACATCCGCATCCAATCCGATACCGGGGGCTCCCCCCCGGGAGAGCTTATCCTCACCGATCCTTCCGGAGACCGGGCTGGTCCTGAGGACATGGAGATCCACCGGCGCAATCCCATGAGCGGCCTTTATAACCTGCGGGTAAACGGCCAAAAAACCGGAGTCTATACCTTGTACCTCAAGGCGTATAGCGCCAGCGGCAGCACCTCGGATGTGCGGTTCCCCCATATGAACATCAAGGATGGCGAGGTCCATCACTATGACGTCAACTTTTCAGTTGAGGGGCCTAAACTTGACGTGCGGCGAACCCGGGTGACCCCAGAGTAAAGCTTAAATAAACGAAGATGGGCTGCCGCATAAGGCGGGATAAAACTCTACCAAAAGGGAGAATAACATGAAAGGTAAATTCAATTTCAAATTAGGGGTACTCGGGGCCATCCTGAGTGCGATGCTGGTGATGCCCGCCCTGGGCCAGGCCAAAGGAGAGGAAGGGGCGCAATTCAAGGAAAAAAGAGAACAAATGGTCAAAGAGCTGAAGCTTGCGCCCGAAAAGGAGAAGGCAATTCTGGCGGTGGCAGATAAGTATGCAAGAGAACGCAAAGAAATCGTCGACGGCGTGAAGAAAGCTAATGTTGATTTGCAGGCGGCGTTGGGGGCAGCCACCCCAGACGAGGTGAAGCTCAAGGAATTGGTAAGCGCGCTGACCGCTGGCCAGGATAAGATGTTTGCTTCTTTTAAGAATCAGCGGGACGAGGAACTGGCGCTGATGACCCCGGCTGAGCAAGCCAAGTATCTCCTAACCCTGGGGCAATGGCGCCAGAAGATGATGGATAAACGTGACAAAAAGGCTGCCGAAGAGAAGAAATAATCCAAACGACCCGGTTATCTTGCAGAAAGACCGGTCAACTCTTCGACCCTGCTGTTGGGATTGCCTTCCCGGACCCAGGGCCACTAGAGCCATAACGATTATATCACCTCGGGCTGAGGCAGCCAACCAGGCAGATGCCCGGGGAGTGGTCGGGGGGCCAAGTGCCGGCCGGCAACTGGTTTTTGGAAATTGTCAAGGAGAATCTCCATGAAGAAATTTTGGTTATCCCTAGCGCTAACCCTCATGCTGTCGTGTTGGTGCGGGGCAGGAAACTACGGGTTGGGAACCGGTGCAGCTTTCGGACAGGACTACTATAATCCCAGCCTGTCTTGCAACCCCAGTGACCCTGCTTGTTACAATGACTATTACCGCGCCCCATATTCGGACCCACTTTCCCAATTGCTCTACTATATCGCTCCGCCGTCAGGTCAATACCAGAGTTATCAGCGCCAGGAGACCAACCGCGAGCGCCGAGTCCGTGAGCGCCGAGAGCGCAAAGAGCGCGAGCGTCAAGAGCGCTATCGTCAAGACCGCTATCGTCAAGGCTACTAAGGAATAACCGGGCCATGGCCCGAAAGAGCCCGGCCCGCCGCCCTTTCGATGGACGAGTCTACAGGTTGTTTAATGGACCAAAGGAGTAGGACCATGCAAGTACTTTTCAGGGTATTGATGCTGGTATTTTTCATAACCGGGTTGGTCTTAAGCGCCGGTTCGGTCAGAGCCCAGCAATTTTCGCCGCCGCTGCCCCCCGACTTCAGGCCTCAATGGGCCCCCATCCCGGGAGCGCCAGGCGTGCAGCACGCCCCCAATGCCAATGCCGACCTATTCAGCTATGGGCAGAGGTATTACTATCAGCAGGATGGCAGGTGGTATCAGGCCAGGAATACTGCGGGGCCGTGGCAAAGGGTTAAGGACGTCCCCCGGAGTTTTCGCCAAATCCAGTCTAACTATTTTCGGCAGCCCCCAGAATGGGCCGCTTACATGCCACAGTTGCCCCCCGGACTCACACCGCAATGGACCCCGATCCCGGGAGCGCCAGGAGTGCATTACGCCCCCAATGCCAACTCCGACCTGTTCCGCTATGGGCGGAGTTATTACTACCAGCATGATGGCAAGTGGTATCAAACGCGGAACATGGCGGGTCCGTGGCAAAGGGTTAAGGACGTCCCCCGGAGTTTTCGCCGGATCGAGTCCCCTTATTTTAAGCAGCCTCCAGGATGGGCCAAGGGGAAGAAAACCGGCTGGGGCGACGCTTCCATGCCCCCGGGGCAGATGAAAAAGTATGAGGGAGGCCAGCACATGCCCCCAGGGCAGATGAAAAAGCATGGCAACTAACCCGGGGACGGGTTTGCGGCCCGGCTGTGGCAGGGGTTCAGCCGCAGCCCGCGCCGATGTTGCAAACGCAGCAGTCGCAGCAACAGATTATGCAGCAACTACTCAGGTAAAGGAGACACGTTATGAACTGGGATCAAGTGGCAGGAAACTGGAAGCAATTCAAAGGCACGGTCAGGGAGAAATGGGGCAAACTCACCGACGATGATTTGGACGTCGTAGCCGGAAAGCGTGATCAACTCCTCGGCAAAATCCAGGAGAGATACGGCATCACCAAGGAAGAGGCGGAAAAGGAGTTCAAGGAGCACTGGAAGTAAATGCATGAGTTTGGCAGCGTTTTGCCCAGACCCAGGATGCTTTGAGGGAATGGGCAGAACGCAACTCGGCGGTTTCCCCAGATCCAGGGAGACCTGGCCATGGAAGGCGAATTATTGAATAATCTTGAGAAAGAGGAGATCAAATCAATGAAGCCTGGCAGGAAAATATCGTTGCGGCTGATTCTGGCCCTGGCGCTGAGCTTGGGGTTGGCGGCGTCGGTCTGGGCCCAGCCCATGGGTAAGGGCAAGGGCCAGGGGATGAATCTGACCCCGGAGCAGGCGGGCCAGATTTTCGACCTCAAGGAAAAGTTTCATGCCGAAACCGTCGGCCTGCGTAAGCAGATGATGGTCAAGGAGGCGGAATTGGCGGCCCTGTGGGGGGCTGAGAAGCCGGATCAGACCGCTATCCAGGCCAAGCAGAAGGAACTTAATACCCTGCGAGACCAGATGCAGGAGAAGATGACGGCCATCCAGTTTGAAGTCAAGAAGATCGCCCCCGACTACGATATGGGCAGGGGCATGAGTGAGGGCATGGGTCACGGACCCGGCAAGAGCATGGGCCCTGGCCCCGGTGGTGGTGCGGGCCCCAAAAATGTACCACCGCCGCCCGCCAAATAGCCGCGCGGCAATAAACCCTCTAAAGCTGAAGAGCCGGAGCCGCCCTTCAGCCAGACCCGGGCTGCACGCTGAGAGTGCGGTCAAAGGAGATGAACATGGGACTGATTGTGCTCGTCATTATCATTATTTTGCTGGTAGGAGCCTTCCCCAGGTGGCCGCATAGCCAAAACTGGGGTTATGGCCCCAGCGGTATCCTGGGGACGGTCCTGATAGTCGTTCTCATCCTGTTCCTCCTCGGACGGCTATAGGCTTGATTCATCATACAAGGATGCTGAGAGGTTAACCATTATCTGACAACCTTTTCAGCCAGGGCCTAAGCTCGTTGTGCGGCGAACTTGGATATAACAGCATAACGCCACTTGGAGTTAAGGCTCGCCGCGGTTCTTGTGGAACATGAAAACTTAGCAATTTAGTTTTATCCAAAAAAAAGGAGGTCAAAATTTATGAAGAAATTAGTAGTGGTATTTGTAGCTTTAACGTTTTTTGCGACATTTTCGTTGATTGGCTGCAATCAATCGCCACCGCCGGCGAAGCCAGCTGCGGAGAAGGGAGCACCTGGAGCGCCCGGAGCGCCCGGAGCGCCCGGAGCGCCGGGAGCACCCGGAGCACCTGGAGCACCCGGAGCGCCAGCCCCAGAAAAGAAATAGACCGGGATATCGAGGGTATAACCTCCCCAAAGAGGATATACCCTTTGATATTTCAGTCATAATGGGTAATCAACAGTTACCTGCTCAGTGGTCCCAGAGTTGACGGCGATCTCCCTCCGGGTTCATGGACGGGGACAATTTTAAGGCCCGGTGCTGGGTACGACCTGCGCATTTTAGGATTCCCGCCCATGCAGGGGTAACACACCTTGGTATGGAGAAAAATGTTTTTCGCCTCAGAGAAGGATTCACTGCGCCAGGCTCGTTTGGTCATCCTGGCCGTTATGGCCGCTCTGGTGCTCCTCAGCCAGGGATGTGTGCTTCTTCAGGTGCGTCATCCTTTGCCGGAGCATCTCCTGGACCAGGCCCAGGTTGAAAATCTACCTGGTGTCCGGGCCTGGGGCGACGTCTCCAGTGAAAGCCTGGAGCAGAGCGCCAAAGAGTCGATGAAGCAGGAAATGGCCGCCAATCACGGCAAGCTCGAGCCCGAAGCCAACTTCCTGGCCCTGTCCGGCGGCGGCGGCGACGGCGCCTTCGGCGCGGGAATCTTGTGCGGCTGGACCGAGGCGGGGACCCGGCCCCGCTTCAAGTTGGTGACCGGCATCAGCACCGGGGCCCTCATTGCGCCCTTCGCCTTCCTCGGGCCGGAGTATGACGCCAAATTGAAAGAGGTGTTCACCACGATTTCTGATGAGGATATCTATACCGGTTACGGCCTGCTGAAGCTGGTGCTGAGCCTGGGGATCAGCGAAGGGGTGGCCAGTACCGAGCCGTTGGCCGAGCTGCTGGAGCGGTTCATCGATGAGAACATGCTGCGGGCCATCGCCGCGGAGCACAACCAGGGCAGGCGCCTGCTGGTGGGGACTACCCAACTCGACGCCCAGCGCCTGGTGATCTGGAACATGGGGGCCATCGCCGCCAGCTACCACCCGGACGCCCTCAGGCTGTTCCGCCAGGTGATCCGGGCTTCGTTCTCCGTGCCCGTGGCCTTCAATCCGGTGTACATCAAAATAAAGGCCGCCGGGCAGGACTATGACGAAATGCACGTGGATGGCGGCGTCAAGGTTCAGGTGATGCTGTATGGAGATGCCCTCAATCTCTTTGTCTCCCGGGAAAGAATTGGCACCCAGGCGCCCCAACCCCGCAAGCTCTATATCATCCGCAATGCCCAGGTGTCTCCTGAATATGAGAGTATCAAGCGCCGCCTGTCGCGCATCGGCGCCCGGGCCATTGTCAGCCTGACTAAAAACCAGGGCGTGGGCGATTTGTACCGCATCTACCTCCTGGCCCAGCGGGACGAAATTGACTATAACCTGGCCTTCATCCCGGCGGATTTTAAGACGAAACGGGCTTCGGAGTTTGACCCCAAATACATGAATCAGGAGTTTGAACTGGCCTATAACCTGGCTCGTTCGGGCTACAACTGGAGCAAGTACCCGCCGGGCTATGAGCCGGCAAATTCCCAAGCAGCTCCAGTTCAACGAGTTCAGCCCTAATTAGGGATTTTGTTCACTGCTATGAGTCGCCACTTATCAAGGAGACAAAAACCTGTATGCCCAGACCAATTTGTAGAACTTGACATGCACAACTCGGGGATGCAATCTGAATGAAACCCTTGCCTCTCCTTAAAGTTACCATTAACCGGCGGTACTGGTCAGGAATCTTTGAGTTCCACCGCTGGGCTTTGAGGAAAAGATAAATTTAATCTCAATAAAAACTATTCACTGTGATTTCTTGCTTGACAAATGCAAATAAAACTATGCTATCATGCTATCACTAGAAGGAATGGGATTCAGGGATAGAACCTTTGGGGATTTTCTCAAGATCAAGAGGTGCCAAAAACCATTTTTAGACAGGGGGTCTACCGCATCATCTCGGTCCAATACGTGGAAACCAAAACCCTGGGAAAGTCATGGCAAGATCAGATTATGGATATTGGGGAAAAAATCACAAAACATCATTTAGGCAGAAAAGGTGGAAAAAATAACCAAACAACCGAAGGGGGAAAGAACCATGATTAAACGTTTGGCTTTACTTTGCTGCATTTTGTTGTTACCGACCATCGCCGCCGCAGAAGGAACCACAAACTATGGGGATTTCTGGGTTGGTGGTCAACTGGGTGTGGTATTTACTCCTGAACAAGACGTGACCGTCACGGTCCCGGGCTTTTTCCGGGCTACCGGCAGTATGAAGACTGATCCCGGGTTTTCAGCTGGCGGCATTGTCGGCTACAACTTCTGCATGCCATACCGGCAACCCTGGGAAAGGTATTTCGGCGTGGCTCTGGACTTCCAATGGAACCAATTCAACCACCCAGGGGAAAACTTCTTCCCAAAGATTGGGGGAAACCAGTTCGCTCTCACCTTCCTGGGCAGATTACAGTACCCCTTCATGGGAAGTGAAAGGTTCAGCAGAGGCCGGATAGTGCCGTTCCTGATGTTTGGCCCGTCCATCGTTTGGACAAATTCTGATTTCTCTGATATTGGCGGCAGCAGCCAGACCTCTACCGACTTTGGCATCGTTGCTGAGGTTGGTGTGGAATTTTTTGTTTGTCCGAACCTGTCCATTGGGCCGTCCTTCCGTTACCGTCATGTCTGGGGCCCGACCTTCGAGGAACAGGGCGTTAAAATTGACTCATCTCTGAACCAATTCATGGTCCTGGGTCGTCTGGCCTGGCACTTCTAATCGGAGGATATCTCAAATGAATAAAAAAATTATGTTCCTGATGTGCTTGCTTACGGCAATGGTTTGGATTGCGGGTTGTACCTGTCCGGGACCCCGCGTGGCCGCGGCGCCCGTTCCCGTAGTGGAACCCGCCCCGCCCCCGCCTCCCCCGCAGCCAGAGGTTGTCAAACCCGCGCCGGTGGAGGAGCCCATTCCTTCGAAGAAGTTGAAGAAACGCGTCATCTATTAGATCCGCTATCTGATATTCTGCGGATGAATCCCGGTTAAGAAAGCCATTGGCAGAATGGACCGGGCCAGGAGAAGCTTCCTGCTGACTTGTGGCAATGTGAATTAAGAAAATTACACATTGCCACAAGGCGGTGGGATTGGCATGGAAGGGACCCCCCGTCCGAAGCCACTTACCCCCATTATCTTTTTATAGAAAAGTCAATAAACCAATCCCACTAAATTCCTTAGCTTTTCGTGAGCTCTCCAGGCGAACTCCGCTCTTGAAATCTTTCGGGAAATGATTAGTTTATTTAAAAATTGCATCTTATTAAGCTTGTTCAATAAGGAAACAGAGCGGATGAAAAAATATAACTTAATATTATCAATTGTTTTATTAATTAATATCCTATTGTCTCCAACTCTCGCGTCAGACACCTTTGAAAAGCCTAAAAAAATGATTTGGATTGATCAACTCAAGCAAGTGGGCGCAGCTTATGAAAATGGGAAAAAGGTTATGGAGTTTCCGGTGCTGACCGGCGACGATGAAACTACCACCGACCCGGGAATTTATCTGGTACGAGTGAAACAGGAAGATTATTATTCGCGGAAATACCAGACCCCCATGCCTTACTCCATATTTTTCAATTATACAACGAGAACCGCGATTCACGGAGGAGAAGTACCGCCGCCGAAGAAGAAAATAGCCTTAGCCACCCATGGCTGCGTGCATGTGGAGTCGCCCTACATCGAGCGGTTATATGATTGGACGGAGGCAGGCAGCACCCTAGTGGTTATCAGCGGCGGGAGAACGCAGGATTAAAGATAGTTATCAGTTTTCAGTTTCCACCTAAAGGGCCTACCAGCAAAATCCCCCAATTCAAGGTTACTGGGGGCTCATCTTCACATCCGACCAACTATAGTGCGAGTTGCCATGAGGCCGCTGACTGAAGCCTGGATCAGGCCCCGGGTTATGCCGGCGCCATCTCCGATTATAAACAGATTGCGAATCGGGGTCTCCAGTTCCGGGGTCAGTTTCAAGCGGTGGGAGTAAAACTTCACTTCCACCCCGTAGAGTAAAGTGTGCCGATTATTGATTCCTGGAGCCAGGGCATCAAGGGCCTCTAACATTTCCAGGATGTCTTTGAGGATACGGTAGGGGAGGACGAAGCTCAGATCCCCGGGGGTGGCATTCTTAAGGGTGGGCCGGGTGAGGCAACGTGACAGGCGCGTGGCGGTAGTGCGGCGGCCGACCTGGAGGTCACCCAGCCGCTGGACCAAGGCTCCCTGGCCCAAAAGGTTGGCCAGGCGGGCGATATATTGGCCGTAACTGATGGGATCGTCAAAGGGGTCGGTGAAGGTAGAACTCACCAGGATGGCGAAATTGCTGTTTTCCGTCTTCCGGGAAGTATAGCTGTGCCCATTGACGGTGACCATGCCATCAAGTTCTTCTAAAACGACCTCACCGTAAGGGTTCATGCAAAAGGTGCGTACCTTGTCGTCGAAGGTACGGGAGTAATAAATCAATTTGGCTTCGTAGGCCACGTCGGTAAGGGGCGCCAGAACCGGAGCCGGGCACTCCACCCGCACCCCGATATCCACCGGGCTGGGGACGGAGGGAATGGCGAGGCGACGGGCTTCTTCCCGGATCCAGGCGGCCCCGGATCGTCCAGGCGCGGCAATCACATAGCGGGCCTCCACCACCTCGTCGTTATCCAGAACCACCCCAGTGACTGCCCCATCCTTCACCATGAGGTGCTGGGCCCGGCAATGGGTGCGGATCTCGACGTGGCCGGTCAAACGTTCTCTCAAGCGAGTCAGGAGTTTTTGGCAATTTTCCGTGCCGATATGGCGCAAGCGGGTGGAGATGAAGATCATCCCTGCATGCCGGGCCTTGGTTTTCAGAAGTTCCAGGGTATCCGGGTCGCCACCAAAGGTTTCCGGGGATGCTCCCAGCGCTAGATAAATGCTGTCCACTTCCTGGATCAGGACATTCAAGTCATCCAGGGAGATGAGATCACTCAGGAATCCGCCTACCTCGGGGGAGAGGATGAGTTTGCCGTCGCTAAAGGCGCCAGCTCCACCCCAGCCGCACAGGAGGCCACCCGGCCCGTCTCGATGACGCTCCTCGAGGTCTGGACCCTGTTCCACCAGCAGGACCTTCCCCACACCTAAGTTTTTCAGGCTGAGGGCGGCAAACAGCCCCGCTGGCCCGGCTCCAATGATGACTACCTCATATGTAGACATAGTGCCCCAAAAGTATCAAAAAGGTGCCGGCAAATCCATTACAATCCGCGGTGGCCATGTTGAAAGGAGATCAGTCTCTCGCAGGTCTTCCTTCCGGTTTCTCCATCTCAACGGGCTTTAAGGTTATAAAGTTTAATAAATTACCCTGTGAAGACTTGCTTCTCACACCGTGGTTCCTAACTTAATTGAAAAGAAATGCCGTGGATACCTTTGTCGTTGGTGCTGGACGGATGGATTTTAAACTTGGCCGGCTGCAAAAAAATCAGGGGAGGATGTTATGAAAAAAGAAATGAAAGAACTCCAAAAACTTAAAGGGATAGGGGAAGTCCTCTCGCAGCGATTAATCGAAGCCAGCTATAACACGATTGCCAAGGTTGCTGCTGCGGAAGAGCACGGGCTAAAGAAAATACCGGGGATGAACCCCCACAAGGTACGGTCGATCGTAACCCAGGCAAGAGAGATGACGTCTGAAGCTGAGAAAAGTCGGCCCAAGCCGTGGAAGCACTGAAGCAGCGGGCAGATGGATTGGTCTATTGGACAATCCGAGAATATGTAATTCCTCTCTCCCGCGAGGGCGTCCCCTGCCGGATCACGCTTCAATACCCCGGCGGCCGCCGGGACAGGGCGCGGATGTCGTCGCGCAAGGCGACCACCTCTTTCTGAAGGGCCGCAAGCTGTTTGGCTCCCGCCAGTTCGGCTTCGTCATTCTCGGCGTCGCGGCCGACGAAGAAGGTAGCGAACGCCGCGGTCACGTAGCCGAAGACGGCGAAGGCGTATAGCGCCAGAAAGAAGCACAGCAGGCGCCCCTCGACCGTCTGCGGCCAGTACTGCGAACCCATCGTCGTCATGACCATTGCGGTCCACCACAGCGCCTCGCCGTAGCTGTTCAGGCCGCCGGGAGGGCCATTCTCGAAGGCGTACATCCCGGCCGCGCCGGCGAAAACGACCATGACCGTGAGGGCGAGCACGTAGCCGAAGCCCCGGCGGCTCAGGCTGGCGCCCAGCGCGTGCATGCCGCGGTTCACCGAGCTGACTGTTCCTCCTTGGGCGGCTATAAGAGGAGGGAGGGAATCGAAAAGGAGGTGCACCGGCCAGGGATTCAGGTGGCTGGCGAGGATAAGCTTTATGGCGCTTTTTTGAGGCAACCGGCTGGCGTTTTCCGAGACCAGGTGACGCTTAACGGGGCACGAAGTTAACAACTCATAAGGCAATAAGCGTATTATTTTATTGCATCTCATAAAGGAGACCATTATGCGTTCAATAGTGCTCTGGATCATCGGCGTTCCGATCACGTTTATAATTATAATCGCCTTAATAACGGGGCACTGCTGAGATCCTCTCCACTCCATGCAGCAACACTCGGCCCGGGACGTACCAGCCGGCGGCGTTGGAGGCTCACGGATTTTTCCGAAGGAGGAGGCGAGATGAGTGCACTCAAACTCATGGCAACCGTGCTGATTGTGGCCGGCATCGTGGCGCTGCTGTACGGCAAGTTTAGCTATACCAAGGAGACTCATGACATCAAGTTGGGCCCGCTTGAGATGTCAGTGGCGGAAAAGCGGACGGTCAACGTCCCTGTCTGGGCCGGCGTGCTGGCCATAGTGGGTGGTGGTGTGCTCCTGATTTATGGGAGCAAGAAAGGGTAGGTATCGCCCCATCTCCCTACTAGCTCCGAGTTGGGGTGCAAATTCACTCTGGGAAGGCAACTAATCATGAAACGGATCGGAATTATTCTCGGCGTCGGGATTCTCTTGGTCGTTGTGCTCTTCGGATGGTGGATCATCAGTCGCCCCGAACGCGGCACGACCGGCTCGGTCAGCACACGTTTTCGCTGGCTCGGGCCCAACGACAAGATCGTGATCGATAGCTTCAACGACCCCAAAGTCCAGGGCGTCACCTGTTACATCGCCCGGGCGCAAACGGGAGGGGTGAAGGGCGGATTGGGTGTGGCGGAGGACACAAGTGACGCCAGCATTTCCTGTCGTCAGGTTGGCCCGATCAAGATCCTCGGCGAGATCAAGGACGGCGAGAACGTCTTCGACGAGCACCGCAGCCTCGTGTTCAAAAAGCTTCAGGTCGTGCGCTTCTTCGACCGCGAGCGCAATGTGCTGGTTTACGTGGCGTATAGCGATCGGGTTATCGAGGGGAGCCCGAAGAACAGCATCAGCACGGTGCCGATCATGGGGTGGCCGGCACCATAGATTCGAACTGCGCGCCCCATTGCGCCCCATTCTGCCGGGTCTCAGTTTGGGGCCGTAATTCTCCCCGCTTCCGGTTGCCCTTCTTCTCAAGAGCAGCTGCGTATTCAGATATATCACGACCAGAATGGGGATAGGTACGCCCAAGAGCCAAAGCAGAAGATATTTACTCGTGTCATTACTTCTTTCCTTAGAATGATTTATTCGGCGTCTAACTGCGCCCCACGGGGATGTTCACCTCGACATAGTGTTCCTGATGGTCGTCAATTAGGGGAATGGTGTTATCGGGTTGGCCGACGCCATCGACGGTCACCCGCGTCTCGCCATCCTCGGCCGGCGGGCGCTGGATGGTGATGTGGTAGACCGTCTCCCGATACCGGTAGTGCATGGTGAAACCCGGCCAATCCGCCGGGAGACAAGGCGTGAACCGCAGCTTGTCCACCTCCAGCCTCAGCCCCAGGAGTGATTCCACGATCAGCCGGTACATCCAGCCGGCCGACCCCGTGTACCACGTCCAGCCACCGCGGCCGGTATGGGGCGAGACCGCATAGACGTCGGCCGCCACGACGTAGGGCTCTACTTTGTAGATGGCGATGGCCTCGGGAGATCTGGCATGGTTTAACGGGTTGATCATAGCCAGGAGTTCCCAGGCGCGCCCCCGGTCGCCCAAGGCCGCGAAGGCCATCGCCGCCCATATCGCCGCGTGAGTGTATTGCCCGCCGTTCTCTCTCACCCCAGGGACGTAGCCTTTGATGTAGCCGGGGTTCAAATCCGACTTGTCAAACGGCGGATCCAGGAGCTGGATGAGCGCCTGCTCCCGGCGAACCAGGCGCTGATCCACGGCTTCCATGGCCAGGTGGCCCCGGGCCGCATCGCCCGCACCGGAGAGGACAGACCAGCTCTGCGAAATCGAATCGATCCGGCACTCGGGGTTGAGCGCCGACCCCAGCGGTGAACCGTCGTCGAAGTAGGCGCGGCGATACCACTCGCCGTCCCAGCCATGCGCCTCGATATTGCGGCGCAACCCGGCCGCCTCCCGGGCGCAACGCTCGGCGAAGGACAAATCACCCTGCGTACGGGCCACCTCGGCGAACCGCATGAGCACTTCATAAAGGAAAAAGCCCAACCAGACGCTTTCCCCTTTGCCGTGGGCGCCCACCAGGTTCATGCCGTCATTCCAGTCGCCGGAGCCCATAAGCGGCAAGCCGTGCTCACCAAACCTGAGGGCCCTATCGATGGCTCGCACACAGTGGTCATACAAACTGGCCGCTTCTGGCGACCGATTGGGCAGATCGTAATACGAATCCTCCTCGGCGGTTACCGGACGGCCCTGGATAAATTGGATAGGCTCATCCAACACGCCGGTGTCCCCGGTGTTCAGGACGTAGCGGCAGGTTGCCAACGGCAGCCAGAGGTAATCATCGGAGCAATGGGTCCGTACGCCCCGGCCCGAGGGGGGGTGCCACCAATGCTGGACATCTCCTTCCGGGAACTGGCGGGAGGCGCACAGGAGCAGGTGCTCGCGCGCCAGGTGCGGCTGGGCGTAGATCAGCGCCATCACGTCCTGCAACTGATCGCGGAAACCGAAGGCGCCCCCCGACTGGTAGAAGCCGCTGCGCGCCCAAAGGCGGCACCCGATAGTCTGGTATAAAAGCCAGCCGTTCGTGAGCACGTTGAGGGACTGGTCGGGGGTTTCCACTTGCACGGCGCCGAGAGTATGATTCCAGTAATGCCACACCGCATCGAGGGCGCCACGCGCCGCGGTTGCGCCTCGAAAACGCTGCACGAGGTCCCTGGCGTCATCGACGTTTCGCCCGGCGCCGAGCGTGAAAACGATCTCACGCTCCTGCCCGTCGGTCAATTCGAAAGGAACCTGAAGCGCGGCACAGGGGTCCAAACCGGCTCCCACCTTTCCAGACAACCGCAACCGGGACATCACGGCAGGATTGCGCTGCGTGCCGTTACGTCCCAGGAATTCAGTCCGGTCGCCGCTCAAGGTCCGGGTCGTAGCGTCTACCGAGAAGAAGGCAACCCGATCGGCGAACTCCGTGTTATAGGGGTTGCGGGCCAAGAGGGCGCCGCTATTCGGGTCAACCTCGGTGCACACGTGCATGGCGGATTTCGACCGCTGATCTCCCATAACCCATTCTAAGTAGCCCGTAGCGGAGAGCTGGCGCGACCGGCCTGACACGTTCCGCACTTTGAGCACCGTGAACTTGATCGGTGCATCTATGGCCACGTAAACCCACACCTCTGAGCTAATGCCGTCCTCGGTGTGCTCGAAAACGCTGTAGCCGAATCCGTGGCGGCTGGCGTAAGGCATCGCACTACGGCTGGGCAGCGGCATGGGGGACCAGAAGTGGCCGGTCTCTTCGTCACGGAGGTAAAAGGCTTCGCCGCGCGAATCGCTCACGGGATCGTTCTCCCAGGGAGTGAGGCGGAACTCGTGGGCATTCTCGCTCCAGGTATAGGCCTGGCCGCTCTCTGAGATGACGGTGCCGAAGTGCGGGTTGGCCAGCACATTTACCCATGGCGCCGGGGTCACCTGCCGGTCCGTGGTCGTAATGACATATTCGCGTCCGTCAGGGGTGAATCCACCCAGCCCGTTGAAGAACTTCAGATCGCCGCGGAACAACTCGCCCCTCCCCGGGGGTTCGGCGCGGTGGGTTCGGGTCGGCGTCAGGGGCCATACGGTCACTTTCACCTGGCCCCGACGGTTGAGCTGGTCCTCCAGCCCCCCCCGTCTATCGGTGATGATGGCGCGAGCCACCGTTTGGAACAGAATGCGGTCCTCCTCCGATAACTGGTCCGCGGGTCTTACGAAGATGCCGCCGGGCCGATCGATCTCGCTGGCTTCGCCCCCTGCGGCAATGAGTCCCATGATCTGGTCGTGGAGAAGTTGCCGGTAACCGGCGTGATCTTCGTTCCAGATCATCAGGTCCACCGCCAGTCCTCTTAAGCGCCAATACGCATGGGCCTGTATGAGTTGGCGCGCCAGATCGATATTGGCCGGATCTTCAATCTGCAGCAGCACAATGGGTATATCGCCGGAGATGGAGTAGCCCCAAAGACCGGATTGCCCGCGGCGGTTCTTGATGAGGACGCTCGGGTCGGCTCGCAGCGAAGCATTGGCGTAAATTACCGAGCTCGCCAGGCGGCAGTAGAGCTGGGCGTCGGATTCCGTGGCATTGATCTGCCGCAAGGCCACCTGGCTATGCGTCCAGGCCAGATCAAAGACGCGGTCCGCCAGACGTCGATCCTGGTATTTCTCCACCAGGCCCAGGCAGGCATCGCGGGTTTCGCCGATGCCGGAGACAATATTGATCGTTATCGATTTTTCGGGATCGAGCACTAGCCGATACCGGATGGCGACAATCGGATCCAGCACTGAGCCTTCGCGGCCCGAGAGCGCTGCAGGACCGCGCATCGCTTGTGGATCGGCGACGGTCCTGCCGCGGCCGATGAACTGCATGCGGTCAGTCTCGTAGGAAATCTCGCCAATCTCCGCCCCATGCACCGCCATCAGGTGAAACATCCATGGCGCCTGCTCGTCGCGCGATCGGGGCCGGCGAGTGCAGAGGATCGCCTGCCGCTGGCGGATGATCTCGGTCTGAACAAAAAGGTTGCTGAACGCCTGATGCAGTGCATCCGCGGCAGGCGGGGCCAGGACCACCTCGGCGTAACTCGTTACGTCGATCTCTCTCGGTGTCTGAGCGCGATTGGTAATGGTGATTCTGCGCACCTCAATGTCATCCTCGGGCGAAACCGCGATCTCCGTATATGCGTCAAAGTCTTGTTGGCGGCAGCGAAACTCGGCTCGCCCTTCCGAGAAAACCGCCTCAAAATTCTCAGATCGCTTGAGGGTTGGCTGATATGCGGTGGACCAGAACTCCCCGCTCGCCACATCACGGAGGTAACAGTAGGTGCCCCAGTTGTCACAGGTACTGTCTTCGCGCCAGCGGGTGACGGCGAGGTCCTTCCAGTGACTGTAACCGCCGCCGGCGTTGGTGATCATCACATGATATCTGCCATTCGACAACAACTGCACTTCTGGTATCGGCGTATCGGGGCTGTTGAAAACGCGCACCGTTGTCTCCGGAACACTGGAGGTCGGTTGTGATCCGGTGATCTCGTCGGCGTGCACATAGAACGTCCTGGCTTTGGGGATGCGCTCCTGGAGCAACAACATGGTCGCCTGGAACAAAGGGTCCGACTCGAAGCGCTTCTGCATCGGCCGGTCCAGGAGCAAATAGGCCAGGGAGAGCAAGATCATGCCCTGGTGATGGGCCATGAAGGACCGAACCACGGCGCTCGATTGTCCGCGTAACAGGCGCGAAGGCGTATAGTCGATGGCTTCATAGAAGCCGAATTTTCCCTCAAACCCTGCCGCGGTCAGTTGCTCGAGATTCAAGCAGGCCTTCTCGGGGGCCACCATCAGCGCCAGCGCTGAGGCATACGGAGCAATGACCAAATCCTCGGCCAATCCGCGCTGTAATCCCAAGCCGGGCACGCCGAAGGCGCGGTACTGGTAGTTGAGATGAATATCGATGGCATTGTAACCGGATTCTGAAATGCCCCACGGCACGCCGTGCTTCTTGCCATACTCGATCTGCCTATCCACCGCCGCCTTGCAAGTCTGGTCGAGCAAGGTGTTTTCGTAGGTCGGCATTACCAGAAGCGGCATGAGGTATTCAAACATCGACCCGCTCCACGAAATGAGAAGCGCTTCTCCCCCGGCGGTAGTGAGGAGACGTCCCAGGGCAAACCAGCTCTCCTGCGGCAACTGGCCTTGAGCAATCGCCACGAAAGTGGGAAATCGCGCTTCCGAAGCCAGCAGATCATAGTAACTGGAATCCAGCCGACGTTCGCCCACGTTGTAGCCGATAGCCAATAGGTGACGCGCCTTGTCGTACAGGAAATCATACTTCATCCGGGCGAGTTCGCCTGATTGCCGGGCCAGCCGTTCGATAGCCGCAATCCTGGTTCCGGCGCGCTGGCTTGCCTTCGTGATGAGCCGTAGCAGCTTATCAAGCCAGGCGCTTTGCTCGGGAGTCACCTCCAACCCGAGCCGATCCTCGATTGCCGGCAGGAGATCCACCTCAAGGTTGGCCAATTGGCGCAGCGTCGGGATTTCGCCGATACCCGGGAACTCGCTGAGTTTATCCAGGGAAGCCCGCAATAGGGTCCACGGAGCGAGAAACGTCAGCTCATCGAGGGCATCCCGGCACTGCCGGAATAGGCTCTGGGCCCACCACCGCAATTGGCTCTCGGGATCGGCGTCGAGGCTGCGGACCAGATCCTCGGCGGACGCCGCCAACCGGTCGAGGCACAGCCGCGTCGCCGCCAGCGTGGTTGGCCGGGAATCACCAGCAGACGCCAGATCCTTCTGAAGTTGAGCCAGCAGGGCCGGAGTGACTCCTCCCGCCGCGTCCACGACAATCCTTAGGGTGTCATTCAGTCCGTCAAACCAGCGCGTCCCCAGGATCTGGTGATCGGGAAGTGCGAGCAGACCGGCCCGCAAGGTCAGCAGATGGCCCGCCAGGTTTCCACTGTCCACGGTGGAAATGTAGATGGGCAACAGTGGCTGCAGCGACTGCGTGTCGTACCAGTTGTAGAAGTGGCCGCGGTGTCGTTCCAAAGCTGCCATGGTGTGGAGTGCATTCCCCGTGCGTTCGACGAGTCGTCCGGCTGAAATGTAGCCGAAGTCGTAGGCGGATAAATTAGCCAGGAGCGCCAGTCCCATGTTGGTCGGCGAGGTGCGATGGGCGACCCCGGCCACGGGATGCTCCTGATAGTTATCCGGCGGTAGCCAATGATCGTCCGGGCCGACGAAGGTCTCAAAAAACGCCCAGGTCTTTCGGGAAATCTTCTGGAGGAAGAGGGTCTGGTCGGCCGACAATCTTGCGGCGCGGCGAGTGAGCGGTCGACTGATCCACCACGCAATAGCCGGGGAGGTAAACCAGAGGCCCAGGATGGGGCCAGCCACCGATAACCCGGCTGGCTTCGACAAGGCGAGGTAGATCGCCGTCGCTAAAGCGATAATGGGGGCAATCCACATCGCCTGAAAGGAGGCGACGAGGTCCGAGCGGCTTTGGCGCGCCCCATCGGCCGACGGATTCCATTCGAGCAGTCGCTTGTGGGTAATCAGGATCCGGACGCCCGTGCGGATGATCGCATCCAGACTGAAAAATGCCTCATAGGGGAGACACACGAGCATAAATGCAGCCTGAGCAAAGTGTCGATCCGCCGAGCGCCTTAGGGCAGTGAGGTGCTGACCCAGAAGCACATCGCTTGGCTTCTGGAACATTTCCAGCAGAGAGGCAAACAAAGGAGGAATAAGGATAATGCCGAGCACCGACAAGGTCCAAAACCAGGCTGATGACGAGACCGTCCAGCCCAGGAGCAACAGGAGCGTCAACGCCGCCGAGACGAGACTACGGCGCAAGTTGTCGAAGATCTTCCATCGGGATAGCCCCGAGAGCGGATTCTTCTGAGGGTGTGGGCCAGGGCCGGGAACACCCGGCAGCAGCCACCGGGCAATGTGCCAATCGCCGCGAATCCAACGGTGTCGGCGGCTGACGTCGGCGCTATAGCGGGAGGGGTATTCCTCGTATAACAGGACATCACTCAAAAGCCCGGCCCGGGCGTAGCACCCTTCCAGAAGATCGTGGCTAAGAATCCGATTTTCGGGGAAGCGCCCGTTGAGCGCCCGCTCGAAGGCATCAACCTCATAGATGCCCTTGCCGATGAACGAGCCTTCCTGGACCAGATCCTGGTAAACATCGGAGACGGCGTGGGTATACGGATCGATGCCCGGATCACTCCCCCAGAGCCGCGCATACCGCGACCGGTTCGTGCCGGGGAGGCTCACAGCCACGCGTGGCTGCAGGATGCCGTACCCCTCACAGACACGCTGCTGGTCCTCGTCGAAACGCGCCCGGTTCAAGGGGTGCGCTATGGCTCCCACCAGCTGCCAAGCCGAGTCGCGGGGCATTTGCGTATCGGTGTCCAGAGTGATCACGTACTTCACGTCCGATAAGATTGCAATCGCCCCGACGACGACTGAGAAGGCATCCCTGGAGCCGCGGCGCAAAAAGGTATTCAGTGCCGCGAGCTTGCCTCGCTTGCGCTCGTAACCCATCCAAATCCGCTCGCGGGGATTCCAACGGCGCGGGCGATGAAAGAGGAAGAAAATGTCGCCTTTGATGCTCCGGTACTTTTCATTCAACTCTTCGATGCCCTGCCGGGCCAGATTTACCAGCGGCTCGTCCTCCGGCAGCGTCTCTGTGGGCGCATCCCGAAAATCGGTGAGCAGGCCAAAGTACAGGTTCTCATCCCGATTGGCCAGGAACCGGACCTCCAGCGCCTCGATCAGATCTGCAATGTTCTTGGGGCTGGTGAGCATAGTCGGGACCACAACGAGGGTGCTCGATTCCGGCGGAATTCCTTCGGAAAAGTCCAGGCGCGGCAGCGGCTGCGGCGTCACCAGCAACGTCGCCAGCCAGTTTACCAGGGCTATGGCCAGATGACTGGCACCTACAAGCGACAGGAACCCGATCAGCCCGAGCACCCAGCCGGATAGCCCATCGGACTGCGCCGTCGCCAGGAAGCTAATGGTAATGATTGCCGTAAAGAGGGTGATCGCCCCGACATACAGCAGCAAAGGAAACCGGCGGCTCACTCGGCAAAGCCTCTCAAAAGGGGAGCAGCGCAGTTTTGCGTTGCGTTCGAGTTGCGCCAATCCCTTATCGATCAAGTAATAGCCGACATGCGCCGTGCGGTCGTCGGCGCCTTTGCTGACCGCTCCCTCCTTGGCCAATTGGATTGCGTCTTGCGCCACCTGGCTCTCGGAGTGCCGGCTGTGCTTGGCGATCTCCTCGACGACATGGCGGTAGCGGTCACGGGTGGCAAAATCCATCTTGCCGTAGACGCCGCCAGTATCCTGACGCAGGTTCTCCTCGACCACGCTCTGCGTCTCGACGAAAACGCGCCAATCCATCGCCCCCAGGAAACGGAGGCTGCCGATGCTATTGCTCATGGAGACCTGATCGGCGGCCTGTTGTTGGTTCTCCGACTGCACCAACTGCTGGCTCGTCCAGCCGCATTCGGCCAGCCGCTGCTCGATCCAGGTAAGCGGCAAGGCCAGGTCGGGCCCCTGACCCTGCAACCGGCGCGTGAGTTCCGCCACAAACGAGCTCACCATCGGCGGATTCGACCGCGCCATATCTGCGATCACCAGAATCAGACTCTTCGGGTCTTGCTCGGCGGTCTCCGTCATCTGGTCCGCCCAATAGTCGGCGAGGTTTCGGTCGATCCTGTCGGTGGCAATCCGGACGGCAACGCGTCGGAGATTCTCGATCAGGGCAATGCGCAGCATGATGGGGATGGCCCACAATTCACCCAACTTCAGGGCTGTGACGGTCTGGTAGGCGGCAATGAAACTGCTGAGACCTTCCGGATCCACCCGTCCATCGCCGTGGGAGATCGTCTCCAGCGCCAGGTCATACACCCGCGGGAGCTCGGCCGATGGGCCGTTCAGCAAGCGCGGTAGTTCTCGGCTGTAACCCTTGGGCAAATGCCTCTTGGCGGTGCGAATCTGCTCTTCAATCAGATAAAAGTTGTCGAGCAGCCATTCCCCGGCCGGGGTAATCCGGCGGTTTGCCTTGACCGCCTCGGTCAGCAAGCTGCGGACTCCAATGAGGACGGCTTTATTCTCAGCCAGTCGTTTCAGCAGCCGGTCCCGAGGGCGTCCCGGGCTCAACTGGTGCGAGGCCGCCAGGGTCTTGCCATGCTGCTCCATCCGTTCGGCGCTGAACAACTCCGATCGTAGAGGGGGTTCGTCGCCGGCGTATCTTCGCCCCAATCCGCCTCCCGGGAGGCAGGACTTCAGGCGGAGCCAGGGCTCGCGAATGCTCTTGCTGCTCAACGCCATTCTGGAGGTCTCCTCTTTATCTGGGCTGCTCGGCCGACTAAACCGAAATCTGATGTAAGACTCTTGGGTTGTAGTGAAAGGAGGCTAATAAGGAATCCTTAAGACTGTGCGGTACAAATAGACAGGTCTCGAGAGATATTCTTACTGGAACTTCAGAAACCCCTCGGGCGTAGCGGTCAAGCAGCCTTACTTGGCGGGAGGCGGAGGTGGAGGCGATCCAGCACCGGGACCCATGAACATACAACCGGGGCCCATGCAGCAGCTATGACCCACGCCCATATCCATAGGGCAATCGGGGGCGATCTTCTTGGCTTCTAACCGGAAGGCCGTCATCTTCTCCTACATCTGGTCTCTCAGGGCGTTCAACTCCTTCTGCTTGGCCTGGATAGCGGTTTGATCCGGCTTCTCCATCTTCCACAAAGCCGCCTGCTCCGCAGGCTTAACCACCATCTGCTTTCGCTGACTGGCGGTGTCGGTATGCATCTTTTCCTTGAGGTCGAAAAGTTGCCCGCTTTGTCCAGGGTCAGATTCATCATCCCGGGCCTTGCCCCATTGCCTTACCCATAGGCTGTGCCAAGACGCGGCTATAACCCGACTCAACGCCAGGGCCAAGAGTGGGATCAAGCCCATGCCCGCGTTGGGTGCAGATTAAACCTGAGCAAGTCCCATGTAGTAGGTAAAAATTAGGAATCTTCGGAGTGCTTGTCAAGGAGAGTCAGTAATTTATAAAGAATAACGACCGGGTAGGAATATAGATGTCTGTGCAATGGGGTGATGGGGGCAGATTTTTGTGATTGAGCCGCTGCAATGAAAAGGAAAAGTGCAAGATCAGCTGCCCTCTATCCGCTTCGTTGGGTCCTGGCAAAATACTTCGATATTTTGTCAATATGTGCTCTTTGGGGGTCAGCCCCGCCGTCGTTTTTTGGCTTTCGTTGTTCCACGCCAGTGGGGGTGAACCGCTGGCCTCACGTCGGGGGGAAAGAAACTTAGCCGGGTTAGCCCTGAGCGTTCATCCAGGGCGGTCTCAGGCGCTCACAGTGAGGTTATGGGGGTGCCCCCGGGACTCTACCTGGTGAAGAGTCACGTTGCCTGGCCTCCATGGGTCAGTTCGCAGTCGAGCAGGAACGGACCGATGGAAGAGGCTGGACGGCAACAGGATAAGAGGTTAGAGGATTATATGGTGGGGTTGATGACGTCCGCCAGCAAAAAGCCGGGATCACGGCTTCAGAGGAAGATGGGTGGCCCGGCCGAATAGCCAGCCAAATTGACTCCAACATCTACGCCCCTTCCACATTGCTTCCTGCCTGACCTCTCGGATGTTTAACCTCTCCGGGCGGGTTGGGACCGGTCCTTTTGGATTTACCCGCTCAAGGTTGTCTTTCCTGAACTTCAGGCCGGATTGGACGAAGCAATCAGACCAGGCCTCATAGTGCCGACTTTTGTCCAGGGTCAAGGGTCGATTGCCCGCCAGCACCGCCAGGGTCAACTTATTCAACGCCCCTCTTGGGCGCCCGCGGGGATTCCCGCTCACTCCGGGAGGGAAAGGTCGTCCTCGCGGTTTCCCTTTAAGGCTTTGCTGTTTCTTTGTAGAGATCATGCGAATTTCCATGGCAATTTTTGAAAAATTGTTTATGAAAAGACCATGAATTATACGGACACCAACTCATTTTTTTATCGCCGCTATGCTGGTCAACCATCTATCGCCGGGAGAACATGGCCTTGGACAAAATAGTCAATCCTTTCAGTCGTTCGGATTCAGATTGGTTATTTTCCGCCATGTCGACCAATAAAGATGCAATTCGGGCCTCGCTGGCCCCCGCACCGCGAAAAATTCCACTCTGCTCATATTTTATGAGGATGGCCCGGCCGGTGTTGCATAGAGCCGAGTCAGAGGCGCCAAGGTATCCGGCACCACGGGCTGCAGCCTTCAGCGAACACCCAGCGAAATAGAGCTCCAAGAACTTGATCTGCCGCGGCGAGAATTTGGATTTTTTCTTCTCTCTTTGGGGCATCGGTTTACATCTCCTTTAAAGTAGTGGGTCAAGGGATTCAGTTTCACTCCAGCACCGGCAAGTATCCACCCGTTTCTGCCCGCCCTCTCAGCCTCTGGGCCCGTCGGCAGGCCCTGCGTCGGTCTTGCGTACCATAATTCTCACCTGGGCCGGGATGCCGAAATGACCCGGGGCCAAGTTGAACGCTGATCCATATTCAGCGTTCTTGGCCTGGGGGATCACCGCCAAGGGTTCAAGAACGTCACAGGTCATACTTACTCCCATTCCAAGCCTGCATCCTCTTTTTTTGCCGCAACCTTCAACTGCATTTGAAAGTTCCGCCAACGAATCAGTTCCCAGCAAAGATAAGACGTGCGCCCTGCGAACATGGCGAGGTCTTCCAAATCTTTTTGGCTTACCTGCCCGAGGTCCAATTTTGCCTCAACATTGTCAATCCCTTTCCGATTTCTCTTAAAGGCGTCGATCAAATCAGACTTACTTACCCTTTGTGGAATACTCATTTTTTTCTCCTTAGGCTGCATTCAGCCTTGAACCGTAGATGTTAATCTCCGCTAAGGGAAACCTCAGCCAAGACTCTACATGCCGTCGCCACGCCTAAACGCCCTCGCCCTCGCTTCCGACACCGCCCCCAGCCTTGACGCGGGTTCCGGCCATTATTCGGCTGGAAGTGGGGACAGTCAGCGCAGATAAATGGGGTCTCCGGGGAGCCCGGGGGCGTGGTTGACGGGACTGCCGGGACTTGTTCGTATGGTTGCCTGGGTGGCACCTCTCCGCGGCGAAATTCCTCACAGGCGGGGCCGCCGGTCGCCAGGGGCTCCATCCGACGGTGGCACCATGCTCCCAGGGCGGGGTCGCGGGTCCATGGATTCAGTTCATACCAGGGGCACGACTTACAGGTCGCAGGGAGGGGTGGTGTAAGTTCGTGGTACTCTTCAACGACAGGTTTCACTTCTGCGCCGGCCACGGGGAGGGGGGGTGCAGGTTGGGTATGAGCGCCATACTCCACAAGTTCATAATTATCTACCATGTGGACCATTCGTCCACTGAAGTTCTTGTAAGCTAAGTCCACCCAACAAACTACCCCCTCAAGGGGCTTCCAATTAATCTGAAAGGTTCCCTCAGTTCCCCTTGGGATAAGTCCCAGTCGGTAGGCAATACGCACCCGGCGTTGGCACATACCTTTTGATTCTTGGGGGTGTGGGAGGGAAACGTTGTCCACGAGGATCTTGCCAACGTCAGGACCCTCCATGATCTCCATCTCTATCCGGGCCCGGGGACCGGTATAATCCGGAAAATTATGAAGATAGCCCTTCACGCTTCTGATTATGACGAGGTGACGACCTGGGCTGGGTAGTATTTCCCTGGGAGACGGCGCTTTATCATCATTGTGGTCATTCGAGGTATTCTGATCAGGGAGTTGAGTTCCAGTCTGATGAAGAGTTTCATACTCGTTCGGCTCTGGGCTACTGTCTGAACCTGATTTACTATCTATTGGCTCTTCTGCCTCCAAACCTGATAAAGCGGAATCAATGATGGTTGCTCCAAAAATTTGTTTAGCACTGATTAAAGTCGCCGCAAGCTCTCTGTTTTCAATTAAAAGAGGGGGTAGAATACAACCAATGAGAGTACGCTCATTAGTAGATGCAGTCACACGTTTAATAGTTGGAATCCAGCGTGATTTGCAATATATAGGAATACGTGTCTCTACTTCTTCATAATTAACCCATAAATAAGGCATATTATAAAAATAAGGGTCTTTATGGGCATTTAAAGATGAAGTTAATGATTGCTGTGGCCTTACAGGATTGTTTGGATTGATAATAATACTTGCAGACCTATGATCATACATATCAATCATTTTACCTTCGTAAATCGGTAGATATCTATCTTTATCTCGTTGAAATATATTTCCTTCCAACCTCCATCCTTTTTCTTCGAGTTCTTCTCGCGTCCGGAAGAGTGCAGAGTCATTGGTCATGTCAAACATCCTAGAAAAATTAATTCCCCACGGATTTCCGGCCTCACCTTTGCTCTCATCTATGAGCACTGGCACCCGGCGGTAGATAGCCTTAGTAACCTCCGCGTCAAGGGGTGACCGGAAGATGGGGCAGGTGCGGGTGTTGGGGTTGAGGAGAGCCAGGTCCTCTCCGGTGAGGGTAAAGCGTTTGGCCGCATCCCGCACCTCCTCCACCCGCTGTAAAAAGAAGGCGAACTCCGCCCCCTGGCCCTGGGGCCGTCCCGCCCCCGCCAAAGTCAGGAGACAAAACTTGTAGCTTCTATGAACCGCCGGGAATATTGCCTGGCGATTTTCAAAGTCAAAGAGGCATACCAGGGACCTGGTGTCCATGAGGTCCCGGAAAAAGAACTTGGTGGTGTCGTCCGTGGCGATGCCTGAGGGCACGATACAGCCTACCCTCCCTTTGGGGTTAAGCAGGCGGCGCATGGCCTCGGCAAAGATGGCGTAGGTGTTAATATCTCCCCGGCCACACAGGGGGAAGCGACCGCCGCTCCGGACAAACTTGCTCTGGGCTTCGGCCTGGTGCTTGGCCAGGGCGAATTCGGCGGCCAGGGCGGGATGGCGCTCCGGCAGGGTCTTGATCAGGCGCTCCCGGGCCGCTTTGTTGGGGGCGTTGGCAATCTCGTGGTCCCGCCCCGCGAAGAATTCCTGCTCCTGAAGCTTAATGCGCTCCCAGGGCGGGTTCCCCAGCACCACATCAAAGCCCCCGGCGGCGAAGACCTCGGGGAACTCTAAGGGCCAGTGGAAGAAGCGGTTGAGAACCGACAACTCCCGCGCCTGGCCCACCACCTGGCCGTGGGCGGCGCCGGGCTGGGTTAGATAGCCCCAGACCGTGGCCGTGGTGGGGGTCAACGGGGTTTGCCCCGGCGAGGGAGCGGTCAGGTGGGAGAAAAAGGCCGCGGTCCAGAGGTCACAGGTCACCTGCAACTGGTGCCAGGTGCTCCCTTGCCGCAGCGCTTCATATAATTCGGCCTTGGCCTGCACGTCCTGGGGGGTGAGTTCCGCCAGACCCGCCAGGGCGGCGAAGTCCGGGGCCAGGGCCCGGGGGCCGTCCGCGGCCTGGGCCAGTTGCTCCTGAAAGAGAGAGGATTGCCGGTCCCTTTCCTCCCGGTTGCGCCGCTTGTATTGGGAGGCCGCCTGGCGGTCATCCCCGGTGACCGGCTGATAGGCGGCGTCGGGGATGCCATCTTTGAGCACCGTCAGGTCCATCACCCCGACCAGGCTGTCGCCGCACTTCACATGGTGGTCC